>ENA-OQKL01000397-OQKL01000397.1-human-gut-metagenome-genome-assembly--contig:-NODE-397-length-14404-cov-4.805491_pt1 | contig 14404 bp, 12 predicted proteins | sample MGYA00242779_ERZ504800 | MGnify/ENA primary metagenome ERZ504800 (study PRJEB26092, sample SAMD00036410) | human gut metagenome | host: Homo sapiens | study: EMG produced TPA metagenomics assembly of... | reverse complement strand
TTGTTATCTTGGATCAAGGTAAAGAGAATAAAATTAAAAGGTTGGGAGTAAAAGATGCATTTGTGAGATTGTATAGCGAGTCAACAGTAAATGCATGGAATCAGGAATACGTCATTCGATTTCTGGATTTATTACAGGATTTGATTGAAAATGTGCCCGTTTACCATCTTTCCTGTCGCCCGGATCAGGACGCAGTAAATACGGTGAAAAACGAAATTTTAAAAGAGTTATAAGATAACAATAAAACAAAGAATGCAGATTAGTGAGGGTGGAGTGCACTCTCACTATTCTAGGTTTAAGGAGATTTTGAGGGATAGGTTGTAATTTATTGGAAGATAGTTTATAGTAAAAGATAAAAAGATGAGAAAATGGAGGGCACTATGAAACAGAAAAAGAAATTAGGGATTATAATTGCTGTTGCAATAGCTATAATAGTGGTGGGAGTTGTAATACTTTTTGCATTAAAGGCAAATAAGAGTTCTTCACAGAAAGAAACAAAAGAAACCAACGAATATGAAATTGTAAAACCTGGAAAGGATACTTTGGATGTTAGTAAGATTCAAGGTTATTCAGCTAAAGTAGGAGACTCTGACAAAAACGATAATTCTAAGGAAACTGAAAAAGCAGAGCAAATCGTTCTTTCCGATTCGAACCTCACGGTTGAGTCCATCGGTGCTTATTCCGGTTCTTTTATAGAAGATGGAAGTGACGAGGCGACAAAGAACGTAACAGCGATGCTGATTACGAACAATTCTGACCAGATGCTTCAGGTTGCACTGATTGATTTTCAGGTAAATAGCAATGAGACGGCGAGTTTTAAGGTGACGAATCTTCCGGCAGGAACTTCTACGCTGGTACTTGAGAGCAATAAGCGGGAGTTTTCAGATAAAGATACTTATACATATGGCAATGCGGCTACGGGATATATGGATCAGCCGACGCTCGAAGAGGATAAGGTAGAGTTAAAGACAGAGAATGGAAAGATTACACTGAAGAATAAGACGGACAAAGAGCTTAAGACCGTTTATGTATATTATAAGTATATGCAGATTGGCGGTGCTTATCTTGGAGGAATTACTTACCGTACACCATTTGAAAATGTGGGTGCAGGCAAGGAAGCTGAGGCAGTTGCGGCACATTTTAATCCGGACAGCAGTCAGATTATGGGAGTACAGATACTTGATAATTAAAAGAGATTGGGGAATAAGTTTATGAAGAAACAACAGGCGCCAATGCAGGCACAGCTTAGAAAATATCTGTATCAGAAGGCGGCACACAATAAAGTGCCGCTTTCCGGTACATTTGAATTGACACCGAGATGCAATATGAATTGCAGGATGTGTTACATTCGAATGAGTGAAGCAGAGATGCGGGCGAGGGGAAGAGAGTATACAGCAGAAGAATGGATTGAGATGGGAAAAGCCTGTGCAAAAGAGGGAATGCTCTTCTTGCTGCTGACTGGCGGGGAACCATTTCTTAGAAAAGATTTTAGACAGATTTATACAGAGTTAAAGAAGCTTGGGTTACTCATCTCAATTAATACGAATGCGACATTGATTGATGAGGAGACCGTGGAGTGGTTAAAGAAGGATCCGCCGATGAAGGTGAATGTGACACTTTATGGTGGTGGAAATGAGACTTATAAAAAGCTGTGTGGACATCCGACCGGATATGATGCAGCTACGAAGGCGATTGATCTGATGCACGATGCGGGCATTTTTGTGAATATCAATGCGAGCTTTACGAAGTACAATCTGGATGATATGGAGGATATTTTTGCATTTGGTAAGAGCAGGGAGATTCAGGTAAATGCGGCGACTTATATGTTCCCACCGGTACGTAGTGCGAAGAACGGCGTGACGGATGATGAAGTGCGTTTTACAGCAGAAGAGGCTGGAAGAGCGAGAGCGATGGCGGATATGTACCGCCTGTCTAAGGAGGAGCTTGCGATTCGGTTAAAGGCACTCCATGAGGGAAGAGATGACTTTATGGGCGGTGAGGAAGAGTGTGAGCGTACTCCGGATGAGAAGATGGGATGTATGGCGGGACGGTCGTCGTTCTGGATGACATGGGACGGACGAATGACGCCTTGCGGCATGATGAATGAGCCGGTAGCCAGACCATTTGAGATTGGTTTTTCGGATGCATGGAAGTCGATCTGCCGGGCGACGGATGAGATTTTGCTGCCATCTGAATGCAAGAACTGCAAGAAGCGTTTTGCGTGTATGATGTGCGGGGCGCTTACGATTGCCGAAGGGGGCGGATGCAGTTATAAGAAGCCGGAGTATTTGTGCCGGCAGACAGAGGTGTTCCTAGAAGAGATGGAGAAAGAATACCAGAAACGGGAAACAGGGGAACGATGACGAATACACAAAAAGAGCTGTTACAGGCACTTCGGTGCTTTATGCAGGGGGATGAGGAATACCATCTTCCGGAAAGGTTTTCACAGCTAAAGGAGCTGTGTGACCTTGCTGCGATGCATAAGATTTTAGCAATTATATATGAGATGATCCGGAGGGATTCGGTGCTCCTTTTAGAGGAGAATGCGCCACTTGCTGCGAGGTGGAAGAAGAGTGCGATTGCGGAAGTGATGCTGCAGGTGCAAAGGACGGCTGGTTTTCTGGAGCTGTATCAGAAGCTTCAGAAGGAAGGGGTACATCCGCTGGTTGTGAAGGGGCTGATTTGCCGGTCTTTTTATGAAAAGCCGGACTTTCGGATATCAGCGGATGAAGATCTGCTGCTTAGAAAGGAAGAGTTTGAGACATTTGACCGCATTTTGTTAGAGGAAGGATATAAGAGGCAGGAGCTGGATCCTAAGGATCTGCCGTATGAGATTCCATATCGGAATCCGATAAATCAGGTATACATAGAGCTTCACTTTTCGTTGTTTGCAGAAGGCGAGGGTGCATATGGTTATCTGAATCAGGAATTTGCAGGGGCGTTTGACCGATGCATTTGTGAGCAGATTGAGGGAGTGGATATTAAGACACTTTCGCCGACGGACCATATGTTTTATCTGATCTGCCATAGCTTTAAGCATTTTTTACATAGTGGATTTGGGATCAGACAGGTCTGTGATATGGTGATGATGGCAAAGCATTACACGACGCGGATTGACTGGAGAGAGATTCAGGATAAGCTTGCACAGCTTCGGATGGATACATTTTTCAGTGCTCTGGCAAAGATTGGCAGAGAGTATCTGGGATGCTCCTGGGAGAAAACCGGATATGTGGATTATACGCAGGAACGTGTAGACTGTATGCCGCTTCTTGTGGATCTGCTGGAAGGCGGTGTGTATGGCGGGAGCACGATGGCGAGAAGGCACAGCGCGAATATGACGCTGGAAGCTGCTAGGAGAGGCAAAAAGGCGACGGCGTCGTCGGTTTGGTCATCGTTGTTTCCGGGTGTTTCTTATATGAAGGGGCATTATGTGTGGCTCTGTAAGTATCCGTGGCTGCTTCCGGCAGCATGGGTGATGCGGCTGTTTGGATATGCGGCAGACAGGAAGCATACAGAGGATCAGAGTAGTTTAGAGATTGGAAATAAACGTGTGGAACTTCTTCGGAAGTATCATGTGATAGATTAGGGGACAGATATATGAAGGTGATAGATACAAGAGAATATGTGTCGGTTCTGAAGCAATTGACGGATGATGGACGGGAAGTCAGCATGCGGATTGCAGGGAATAGTATGGCGCCATTTCTGATTCATGAGCGTGATACGATCTTCTTTCGGAAGCCGGAGGCAAAACTGAAGAAGGGCGATATGGTGTTCTTTAAAAGAAGAAACGGACAGTATATCATGCACAGGATTCACCATGTGAAGCCGGATGGGTATTATATCGTGGGTGATGCGCAGTGTATGATTGAGGGACCGGTCGCAGGGGAACAGATATTTGCGGTTGTGACGAAAGTCATAAGAAAGGGAAAGACGATACAGCCGGGGGACTTCTGGTGGGAGTTCTTTCGTCATGTGTGGCTGCATATGATTCCACTTCGAAGACCGGTGATGGCTCTTTATACGAAGCTTCTTTTTAGAGGAGGCAGATCATGAGAGAGAAGAAGACACATTTTGAATCGGTCAGAATATTAAAGAAACGATGGAAAGATGGTACATTTTCGGAGATTTTAGAGGACTGGAGATGGATTCTTGGGTATAGCGCAAGGTATAAGGGAGCGATTCTGTTTTATGTTGTGCTGGGAATCTTAAGTACGTCGTTTGGACTTGCGAGCAGTGTGGCGAGTAAGTATCTGATCGATATCATTACGGGTTATCAGACGAGTAAGCTTGCGGTGCTGTTTCTTGTGATGGTTGGCGGACAGGTGTTCAGTCTGTTGTTTGAGAGCCTGATCAACCGGGTTTCCACGAAGCTTAGTATTGATATTAACAATGATATTCAGGCGGATATTTTTGATAAGATTATTGATGCGGACTGGATGGAAATCAGTAAGTATAGCAATGGAGACATTCTGAATCGTTTTAATGGCGATATTCGTACAATCAGCAGCAATGCCATCAGCTGGCTTCCGACGATTATCATCGCACTTTATAAGCTGGTGGCGACATTTATGGTCATCCTGCATTATGACTGGGTGATGGCTCTGATTGCGCTTGGCAGTGCGCCGTTTCTTCTTCTGTTGTCACGGACGGTGCTGAAGAAGCAGAGGGACTTTAGCCAGAAGGTGCTCGAGACGAGCAGTAAGCTGATGGGATTTGAGGTCGAGACGTTTTATAACTTTGATACGATCAAATCTTTTGGTATTACGCCGCATTATAGTAAGAAGATGAGATGGTGGCAGAAGCGGTTTCGGGATGACAGCCTTAAGTATAATTATTTTACGATTAAGACGAATGTAGTTCTGCAGGGAATTGGAATGGTCGTGCAGTTGATTGCATTTGGATATTGTCTGTTCCGGCTGTGGACGCATGATATTACATATGGTACGATGACATTGTTTCTGCAGCAGAGAAGCAATCTGTCGGCGGCATTTAATAATCTGGTGACGATTGTTCCGACATTTTTAAACAGTTCAGTATCGGCGCACCGTATTCGTGAGCTTGTGGAGCTTCCAAAGGAAGTACATATTACAGAGAGTTCGGTGCTTGATGCGTATGCGGCAGATGGATTTTCCATTTCTTTGCGGGATGTGGATTTTTCTTATGTGAAGGAAGAGCGTGTGATCACAGATTCTTCGTTTGAGGCAAAGCCGGGTGAGATTGTTGCACTGGTGGGTCCTTCCGGAGAGGGTAAGACAACATTAATCCGTATGTTTCTGGGGCTGATTCATCCGCAGAGCGGGCAGGCAGTGATGTCTGCGGCAGGCGGCATGGAAGTGGTACTAAATGCAGAGACGAGACACCTGTTTGCATATGTTCCGCAGGGCAATACGATTCTGTCGGGAACCATCGCAGAGAATCTGCGGATGGTAAAGGAAGATGCGACAGAGGAAGAGATGATAGAAGCATTGGAGATTGCGTGTGCGTGGGACTTTGTGAAGAAGCGTCCGGACACGATAAATAGCAATGTGGGCGAGCGTGGCCGTGGACTGTCGGAAGGGCAGGCACAGAGGCTGTCGATTGCAAGGGCACTCTTAAGAGATGCGCCGGTGCTGCTGTTGGATGAGGCTACTTCCGCACTGGATGTGGAGACGGAGCGCAGGGTGCTTCGCAATATTATGACACAGAAACCAAACAAAACATGTATTGTTACAACGCACAGACCAAGTGTGTTAAATATGTGCAGACGGGTATACCGTGTGATGGATACCAGGGTGACAGAGCTTTCGGAAGAGGAAGCTGCAAAAATGGCAATGGATTTTTAAGGTAGAGAGTGGTAAAATGATTGATATACATACGCATATCCTGCCGGGGATGGATGATGGAGCAGTAGATATTTTAGATACGATAGAGATGGCAAGGCTGGCTGCTATGAGCGGAGTAACAGAAATTGTGGCAACACCGCATTTTAATATTCCGGGACTGTATGATAATGCATTTGGAGAGCATTATGTGAATACGTTTAATCAGGCCGCAAGGGCGATTAAGGAAGAGAAGATTCCAATCAGGCTTTTTCCGGGGATGGAGGCATTTTCTACAGAGGATCTGCCACGGCAGATGGCAGATGGAAAGGTAATGACGATCAATCAGAGCCATTATATTCTGATGGAGTTTGCATTTGATGAGGATCCGGACTTTGCAACGAGGCTTCTTGGTAAGGTAAGGGAAGTTGGTGCAAAGCCTGTGATTGCGCATGCGGAGCGTTATTATTTTGTGCAGGATGATCCGCAGATTGTATATCAGTGGAGGAAGAAGGGATATGCCATTCAGGTCAATAAGGGAAGTTTTCTTGGACGGTTTGGTGAGTCGGCAATGGAGACATCATACCGCCTGCTTCGTCACCATCTGGTATCGGTTGTGGCAAGTGATGCACACAGCGCGGTGGAGCGGACGCCTTTTTTGATGGATGCGTATGAAGCACTTAGTGAATGTTGTTCAAAGCGGCATCTGGATGTGCTGTTTCGAGACAATCCCGGCAGAATCTGTCAGGATAAGCCGGTACTTGAATTGGAGCCGCTTCCATTTTTACCATACTATTTTGATTAAAGGAGAAAACATGATTAGATTGAGAAGAGCCATATGTCTGATATTTGTGTTGGCATGTGCGGTATTCGTTGGATTTTTAATAAAGGAAAAGATGGTGGAAGACCATGTGCCTCCGGTGATTACCTGTAGTGATGATGAGCTTGTACTCAGTGTCAATGAGAATCAGGAAGAGGCACTGATGAAGGGAATTAAGGCTACGGATAACAGGGATGGTGATTTGACGAAGGAAGTTCGTATTTCTTCCATCTCTCATTTTATTTCAGGTAATGAACGCACCGTCACTTATGTCGTTTTTGATAAATCGAACCAGATGGGAACGTTAAAAAGAACGGTGAAATATAGTGATTATACGCCACCACGGATTAAGATGCTTCATGCACCAAGATGTAGCGCGGCAGAAGCGGCGAATACAGACTTTGTATCTTATCTGAGTGCAACAGACTGTCTCGATGGAGACCTGACCAGTCAGGTGAAGCTTTCAATGAATGACAGCCTGTATAATCCGCAGCCGGGAGATTATCCGGTTACGGCACAGGTAAGCAACAGTGCGGGAGATGTCTGTTCGGTATCGTTTGAGATTACGATTACGGATAATGAGGACGAAAGTATAAAGCAATATCCGGCATTATCGGAGTATATTGTTTATACAACTGTTGGAAATATGATAGATCCGATGGGTTATGTGGTCGGACTGGAACAGAATGGGCAGATTACAGAGTGTAATGAAGATGCCGGTGTCATGGGGGCGATTAGTGTGAATTCGGAGGTGAATTACGAAGTGCCTGGAGTATATCCGGTAGAATTTTCGTATACCGGAGATGGAACTTTGACGGCTGTGACAAAGATGTTTGTAGTTGTGGAGGGAAATGAAGATGGAAAATAATCGGGAGAATGCATCCGCACAGACGGAGACAGAATTTGAACCGATTTCATTGGTTTGTGATAGTTTTAAAAAACTGGTGGGTCATCCTGTTTGGAGCGCTGGCCGGTGCAATGCGTTTTTTATGTGGCAAGCAGCATGATATATGTTCCGAATTATCGTACACAGGCAACATTTGTTATCACATCCAGAGCGAATGCCAATGCATACAATAATCTTTCTTCTGCCAATTCGATGGCAGAAACATTCCAGAAGATTCTGGAAAGTACGATTATGAAGAAGACAATCTGTGAAAAATTGGATATGGATAAGCTTGATGCGGATATCAGTGCCAATGTTGTAAATGGAACGAATATACTGACCCTTTCTGTTACTGCACATTCGCCAAAGGATTCGATTGATATTATCAAAACGGTGATGGACAACTACACCAGCATTTCTTATTATACAGTTGGAACGACAGTGCTTGATGTTTTGGAAGATCCGAAGATTCCGTATGCACCGGTCAATCCACCACAGAACGGTGAGATGGCAAAGAAGGGATTCTTCCTGGGAATGGCTGTCTGCATGCTGTTATTTGCCATCTGGTCTTATATGCATAATACGGTGAAGCAGGAAAGAGAAGTAGAGAAAAAGCTCGATGCCAGAAGTCTTGGAGCGATTAGTTATGAATGGAAGTATAAGACGATAAAGGAATGGATCAAGCACCGGAAGAAGGCAGTTCTGGTGGATAATCCTCTGGCAAGCTTCCGGTTCGTGGAAAGCTTTAAGATGCTTGCGGCCAGGGTGGAATACCATATGTCAAAGATCAACGGTAAGATCCTGGTAGTTACGAGTGTCTGTGAGAATGAAGGAAAGTCATCCGTGGCAGGGAATCTTGCAATCACACTTGCGAAAAAAGGCAAGAGAGTCATTTTGATTGATGGCGATATCAGATGCCCTGCACAGTATCTGTTATTGGGAATGAGTCCGAAAAAAGAAAATGAGCTTGGAGAGTTCTTAAATGGCAGAACAGGTGCCAATAACATTTTGTTAAATACGGAGCGTAAGCGGCTTGGATTTATAGGTGGAAAGGTGTCCTATTCTGCTTCTACAGAGATGCTTGGAAACAGACAGCTTCCGGTTCTTATAGAAGCCTGCAGTAAGATTGTGGATTACGTCATTATCGATACCCCACCATCTGGAATGATTGGAGATGCACAGATTTTTGCACAGCATGCAGATGCCGTAATGGTCGTTGCCAGACAGAACGTTACACTTGCAGAAGATATCAACGAGATGATGGATGATTTCCGTGACAATCATACCAAGGTACTTGGAGTTGTTTTAAATGGTGTCATGACGTTTCAGAGTATCGCGGACAGCCCGGTGGGAGATCATTACAGCAGGTACAGCAGATATGGGCGATATGGACGTTATGGGAAATATACGAATAATAAAGAGGTATAGCAGACATGGATGAGATGAGAGAAAAATCTGGGAAGGAGCAACAGGGTGAAATCGAGAAGATTGATCTGATTGAATTCCTTCGTAGTTTCCAATATGGAATCAAGAAAATGTGGTGGCTGGTTTTGGTTCTCGCATTGATTTTTGGACTGAATAGTTATATCAAAGCAAGAAAGAATTATACCCCTGTCTATACGGCATCAGCGACGGTGGCAGTAACGACAATTGATGGAAGTCCGGCTTACCAGAACAATGCGTCTGCACAGCAGATGGCGGATGTTTTCCCATACATACTGACAAGTGGTGTGCTAAAAGATGTGGTAGCAAAGGATATGAAGCTGGACTCTGTTCCAGGATCCATTTCTGTTAAGGCGGAAGAGGGAACGAATATGCTTACGATATCTGTTTCCGGTACGAATGCAGAACTTTCCTATAAGACATTAAAGTCAGTCATTAAAAATTATCCGGAAGTGGCACAGTTCGTACTTGGAAATACGACTCTGAAGATCCTGGATGAAACAGGTGTTCCGGATGATACGACAAAGCAGGGAGTCATTTCTTCTTCCTGGAAGAGAGGGGCACTTAAGGGTGCCATTATTGGTCTTGTGATTCTGTCTCTTTATGTACTTACCAGACGTACCGTGAAGACAGGTAAGGAGATTAAGACCCATTTGAATCTGGTTGATCTTGGAACATTGCCGGAAGTACATGTAAAGAAGAGAAATAAAGAAAGTTTTTATAATTCAGTCAATGTATTAAATAAAAGAATTCCGCAGGGATATCTGGAAGCGTTCAGAAAGGTCGGAATTAAGGTAATGAAACAGATGGAGGAAGAGGAGTTTAAGACGCTTTTGGTCACCAGCTCTGTGCCGGAAGAAGGAAAGACGGCATTTTCTGTGAATCTGGCAATCATAGAGGCAAAACTAGGGAAAAATGTCATACTTGTAGATTGTGATATGAGAAGACCATCTGTTGCAAAAGCCATGAATCAGGAAGGAGAATTTCCCGGACTTCAGGCGGTGCTTCAAGGTAAGGTGAAGATCAGTGAAGCAATGACAACGGTAGAACTTGAGAAGTGCCCGGGATCTTTGCAGATTCTGTATGGCAAAACGACAGAAGGAAGTTCTTCCGACCTGCTTGAGAGTAAGCAGATGGAGAGACTCATTTCCATTTTAAAGAAGAAAGCAGACCTTGTAATATTTGATACGGCTCCTTCTGAGATGCTTGCAGATGCGCCGGTACTTGCAAGATATCTAGATGCTGCAGTCTATGTGATCCGCTATGATTATGCAAAGATGCGCCAGATTCGTATGGGTGTGGAGAACCTTTCGATGAGTGGAATCCATATGCTGGGTTATGTATTAAACCGCGACCGCTCTACGGGTGGTGGATATGGATATGGTTATGGATACTATGGACGCTATCGTTATGGAAGATATGGAAGATATGGTCGTTATGGCGGATATAGACATTACAGCCGCTATGAAAAACAGTTTGATGAACCGGAAGAAGAGACAGGTGCGGTAAATCAAAAAGAGGTATTTACAGAGACGAAAGAGAACTGATTGCAAAATCTTTCAAGCTGCATATCATATAGAGAAAATTGCCAAATCATGTAAATTGTGATAAAATATGAAACTAGAGTGAAAAACTATAGAATTTGAGATGACGAAAAGAAACGAGTTGAGTATGAGGAGAAATACTAATTGTATTTTCTCAGGTTATAGTAAAGGGATAGAGACATATGAAAAATTATTTAAAAACTAAGAGCACGGTAGATAGAATCCTGGGCTCAGTGGGAATGGTTGTACTGTCGCCGGTATTTCTGGCGATAGCGGCAGCTATTAAGTTGGAAGATGGCTTACGGGCACCGGTATTCTTTTCACAAAAGAGAGTCGGTGTTCATAAGTCATATTTCAAGTTATATAAGTTTCGTTCCATGCGGCTTGACACTCCGCATGACATACCGACGCATCTTTTGGATAACCCAGAGCAGTATATCACAAAGGTGGGTCGTTTCTTGCGTAAATCTTCTTTAGATGAACTGCCTCAGCTCTACAACATTGCAAGAGGCGATATGGCAGTCGTCGGACCAAGACCGGCACTGTGGAATCAGACGGACTTAATTGCAGAGAGAGACAAATATGGTGCAAATGATGTGAAGCCGGGTCTTACCGGCTGGGCGCAGATCAATGGACGTGACGAACTCGAGATAGACGTAAAAGCAAAGCTTGACGGAGAGTACGTAAGCAAAGCAGGACTTGCGATGGACATCCGGTGCGTCTTTGGCACCATTTTTTCCGTACTCCGTGGAAGCGGCGTTGTAGAAGGTGGAACAGGAACAATGGAGCGAGAAAAGAAAAATAAAAAAGTAATGATTATCACGAATCATTCTTATATGCTGTGGCAGTTCCGAAGAGAACTCATACAGATGCTGATGGAAGATGCAGAGGTCTATATCAGCACTCCATTTGTCGGCCACGAGAAAGACTTTGCCGATATGGGATGCCATATGATCGAGACTCCGGTTGACCGCCGCGGCATCAATCCGATGACAGATCTGCGTTTATATAAGCAGTACCGTGCCATGTTAAAGAAAGAAAAGCCGGACATGGTCATCACTTATTCGATTAAGCCAAATGTTTATGCCGGTTATGCGTGCAGACGCCTGCACATTCCATATTGCGTAAATGTACAGGGACTTGGCACCGCATTTGAAAAGCCGGGACTTTCCCAGGTCGTAACCATGATGTACCGCACTGCTTTAAAGGGCGCAAAGACCGTATTCTTTGAAAATGAGCGAAATGCAGCACTCTTCCGGGAAAAGAAGATCACTCCGGCAAAGCAGCAGACGATCCTTTCCGGAGCCGGCATCACTCTCGACTTCTATCAGTACGAAGCCTATCCGGAAAATGAAGCATTTCACTTCCTGTATCTGGGCCGAATCATGAAGGAAAAGGGCATGGACGAGCTCTTCTACGCCATTCGCAAGTTACACGAGGAATATGGCGGGAAAGTCGTTCTTGACATTGTCGGATTCTTCGAAGACGAATATAAGGGTGAAGTAGAGAAGTTAGTAGAAGACGGCATCGCAGTCTTTCATGGATTCAAAGAAGACCCGAGACCGTATTATAAAGCAGCAGACTGCATCGTCCTTCCAAGTTATCATGAGGGCATGTCAAATGTCCTGCTAGAAGCAGCATCCACCGGCAGACCGGTTGTTACAAGTAAAATTCCAGGCTGTATGGAAAGCGTGGAAGACGGCACAACCGGATACCTCTGTCAGGTGAAAAATGCACATTCTCTGTACCAGAAGATGAATGAAATCTATCATAAGAGCCGCGCCGACCGAGAAGAAATGGGCAAATGCGCAAGAGATAAGATGGCAAGAGAGTTTGCGAAGGATGAAGTGCTGAAGATGACGGTGGCGAAAGTGAAGGAGTAGAGATGCAGCCAATCAGAGTATTACATATCGTAACCTATATGGGACGAGGTGGTTTGGAAACGATGCTTATGAACTACTATCGTCATATTGACCGCACAAAGGTACAGTTTGATTTCCTCGTACACAGAGATTTCGAGGCGGATTATGATGCAGAAATCTTATCGCTTGGAGGAAAAATTCATCATGTATCCAGACTGGTACCGTGGAGTAAATCGTATCAGAACGAGCTGCGACTTTTTTTAAGGCACACCCGGAATATCGTATCGTGCATGTACACCAGGACTGTTTGAGTTCAGTTGCCTTAAAGGTGGCGAAGGAGTGTGGAGTGCCGGTACGGATTGCGCACAGCCATAACAGCAATCAGGACAAGAATCTAAAGTATCTGATTAAGCTGCATTACATGAAGAAGATTCCTGCATTTGCAACTGCACTTTTTGCATGTGGAAAAGATGCGGGGGATTGGATGTTTGGAGGAAAACAGTATCATGTTATGGCAAATGCGGTGGAAGTAAAGAGATACCAGTACAAACCTTCTGTTGCAGAAAAAATAAGAAATGAATGGAATATTTCTGATGAACTTTTGGTTGGACATGTGGGAAGATTCAATCCACAAAAAAATCACACGTTTCTAATAGATATTTTCTATGAGATACAGAAAATAAATCCATCTGCCAGATTACTTTTAGTCGGAGACGGAGATGGGAAAAAGGAAATACAAGAAAAAGCCAGAGAGCTAGGTATTGCAGATCATATCATCTTTGCGGGTGTCAGAACAGATGTAGAGGAACAGATGCAGGCAATGGATGTATTTGTATTTCCATCTTTGTATGAAGGTTTGCCGGTTACTATGGTCGAAGCACAGGCAGCAGGCCTGCCATGTATCATATCTGACCAGGTTCCGGAAGAATGTATTATTACAACTAATCTTGTAACGACACAAAAATTGACCGATAGTCCTAAGATATGGGCAGAACATATCTTAGGGAGGGCAAAGAACACGCGAACGGATCATTACGATGAGATTAAGTCTCATGGTTATGATATTGAAGAGGCAGCAAAATGGCTGCAAAACTATTATATTGCACACAGTGGAGAATAAGAATGGCAACACTTACAGTTTTTACTCCGGCATACAATCGGGCGCATACGCTGCCAAGAACCTATGAAAGCTTACAGAAGCAGTCATGACAAAGATTTCGTCTGGCTGGTTGTAGATGATGGATCGAAAGATCAGACAGCAAAACTTGTGAAAGAGTGGCAGCAACAGGAAAAAACGTTTGAAATCAGATATATCTATAAAGAAAATGGCGGGATGCATACGGCGCATAATGTAGCTTATGAAAATATCGATACTGAGCTGAATGTCTGCATCGATTCAGATGACTGTATGGCTGACGGGGCTGCGAAGAAAATCATAGATACCTGGGAAAAGGTAAGAGACAAAAACTATGCCGGATTAATCGGACTAGATGCAGACTTTAATGGAAATATCATAGGAAAAGGATTTCCAGAGCACCTGAAAGAGACGACACTTGGTGACTATTATGCAGCAGGGGGACAAGGGGATAAGAAACTTGTTTACCGCACAGATGTAATAAACAGTGTGCCACCGTATCCGGTATTTGAGGGAGAAAAATACGTAGGACTGGTATATAAATACACGTTAGTCGATCAAAAATACAAATTATTTGTAATGAATGAAGTATTGTGTGATGTGGAGTATCAGGCTGATGGGTCAAGCGGAACGATGTGGAAACAATACTTAAAGAATCCAAATGGATTTGCATTTCTTAGGAAGGTATCGATGCAATATCCAAAATCAACGAAAAGATTAATCATAGACTGTATTCATTATTGTTCAAGCAGTCAGATTGCAGGAAACAGAAAATACATAAAAGAATCGCCCAAAAAGCTATTAACTGTTTTGTGTACACCTTTTGGGTGGTCATGGACGGCATATGTGAGATATAAGGCAAAGAGGATATAGAGGACAAAGATGTCAAATTATATTTTGATACTGGTGTGGATTG
>ENA-OQKL01000396-OQKL01000396.1-human-gut-metagenome-genome-assembly--contig:-NODE-396-length-14439-cov-4.415525_pt1 | contig 14439 bp, 10 predicted proteins | sample MGYA00242779_ERZ504800 | MGnify/ENA primary metagenome ERZ504800 (study PRJEB26092, sample SAMD00036410) | human gut metagenome | host: Homo sapiens | study: EMG produced TPA metagenomics assembly of... | reverse complement strand
TGACGACGGTGGCGGCGTGCCAGCGCTTGTAGCGCTTGTGCATCTCGCGGCCAATGCCCTGCTGCAGGTGATAACCAATGTAGCCCTGGGACATGGCGCCGCACTCGGGCAGCGGCATCTCGGGGGTACCGATGGCATCGTGGGCGGCGGCGAAGGCGTTCTGGATCATGCCGACCTGCGGGCCGTTGCCGTGGGTGATGATGATCTCGTTGCCCTGCTCGATAAGACCAAGGAGAGCGTGGGCGGTGTTGCTCACGGCCTCGATCTGCTCGACGGGGTTGTTGCCGAGGGCGTTGCCGCCGAGGGCGACGACAATACGATCGGGCTTTCCGTACGGTTTACTCATAGTGTTCGTTCACTTCCCAGCTACTAGCGAAGCGTCGCGTACATCATGGCCTTAATGGTATGCATGCGGTTCTCGGCCTCCTGGAACACGCGAGACTCGCGCGCTCTCAAAGACCTCGTCGGAAACCTCCATCTCGGTCACGCCGAACTTCTCGGCAATCTCGGCGCCGATGGTGGTCTGCGTATCGTGGAAGCTCGGCAGGCAGTGCATAAAGATGGCGCCGGGGTTTGCCTTGGCCATGACCTCGGGCGTTACTCGATAGGGAGAGAGAAGATCGATTCGGCTCTTCCACAGCTCCTCAGCCTGGCCCATACCGACCCAAACGTCCGTATAGATCACGTCTGCATCCTTGACGCCCTCGTCGATATCCTCAGTGAGCTGGATCGTGCAGCCATTCTGAGCGGCGATCTCCTGGCAGCGCTCAAGAAGCTCGGGATCGAAGTGCGTGGCGCCCTCGACATCGCCCTTGGGTCCGCAGGAGCAGAAGTTAATGCCGAGCTTGGCGCAGATAACCATCAGGGAGTCGCTGACGTTGCCCTGCTCCTTGCCCATGTAAGTGAGCTTCATGCCGCGCGTGTCGCCGAACTCCTCACGCATGGTGAGAATATCGGCAAGAGCCTGGGTGGGATGGTACTCGTTCGTCAGGCCGTTCCAAACGGGAACGCCGGCCTTGGCGGCAAGCTCCTCGACAATAGACTGATCGGAGCCGCGATACTCGATGCCGTCATACATACGACCGAGTACGCGGGCGGTATCCTCGATGGACTCTTTCTTGCCCATCTGCGACGAGCCGGGGTCGAGGTAGGTCACGCCCATACCCAAGTCCATACCGCCGACCTCGAAGGCGCAGCGCGTGCGCGTGGAGGTCTTCTCAAACAGCAGGACAATGTTCTTGCCCTCAAGAAAGCGGTGCGGATAACCGGCGCGCTTCATATCCTTGAAGTTCTTTGAGAGGTCGAGCATGTACTCGATTTCCTCGGACGTAAAGTCAAGCAGGGTAAGAACGCTTCGACCAGAAAGATTAAGAGCCATGATTTGAGTCCTTTCGGTTGTTGGAACACACAAGGGGGATGGGCGGCGCGGACGCACGCACGCCGCCCAGATACGCTAACGCTGACTAGATTTCCTCACGCCAGAACGGCATGGTCATGCAACGCGGGCCGCCGCGACCGCGAGAAAGCTCCTCGGAGGGGGCGACGAGCAGCTCGACGCCGGCCTTGTAAAGAGCATCGTTAGTGACAACGTTGCGCTCATATACGCAGACCTTGCCCGGCGCGACCGCAAGAGTGTTGGAACCATCGTTCCACTGCTCACGAGAAGCCTCGATCGGGTCGCCACCACCGCACTCAATCATGGTGATGTGGTCCATACCCGTCGCAAGCTCGAGGATATGCTGCAAGGTGCCCTCGAGTTCCTCGATACGCACCTCCCCCTCCGTATCGCCCTTGGTCAGGCGGTAGGCACGAAGCGTCTGGTAGATGCCGGGATAAACCGTGAACTTATCGCGATCGACCTGCGTGCAAACGGTGTCGAGATGCATGTAGGCATAGCCGTGCGGAATCTTGATGGCATAGATGTTCTCGATTTCGGCCTCATCAGAACCCCAGAACATATTCTTGGCGAGCTCATCGATGGCCGCAGTCTGGGTACGCTCGGAAATACCGATGGCGAGCGTCTTGGCGTTGATGTTGAGGATATCGCCGCCCTCGATATGCCACTCGCTGTTGTGGTCGTACCAGATGGGGCTACCGGCATAGTCCGGGTGATTGCGCAGAACGGTCTCGTAGAAGATGACCTCACGGTTGCGCTGGTTCCAGTACATGCGGTTCATCGTGGCGCCCTTGCCGACGACGGCCAGGGGGTCACGCGAGAAGTAGGAGGCGGGCATGGGGAACAGCACCATGTCGTCGGCCTTCAGCTCCTCGCCGTCCATGCTGGCAAGCGAGCCGGAAACCTTGGGAATCTCGAGGTCGCGGACATAGAGGCCCCCCATGGCGGCAAGGACAAACTCTTTGCTGTCCTTGATGGAGTCAAGCTTCTCCACAACAGCCTGGCGAAGCGACGCATTGGTGATGCCGGCCTCGGCCATGAACTTCTTCATGAACTCAGCACGCGTGCCCTCAACCTTGTCAAACGTTTCGGCGAGCAGCTCCTCCATGTAGACGACCTCGGCTCCGGCGCCGCGAAGCAGATCGGTAAATTGGTCGTGCTCCTTCTGGGCATAGTCCAGATAGAAGGCGTCGTGGATCCAGACGCGATCGAAGTCCTCTGCCTTCATGTTGACCAGGTCCATACCGGGACGATGCACGCAAACTTTCTTGAGAGCACCGATTTCGCTGTGGACGTTCAGTCCCTTACTCATTTTTCGTCCTTTCTTTTGATGACCGATTAATTGATTTCAAAAAAACCTTATGGGCTACGCTAGGGGGATAAGACCCGACACGGCGGTAAATGCCAAGCAGACGATGCTAACGACCACGAAGAACTTCCACGCGACCTTCCACCACTGACCAAGGGGGATCTTGCACACGCCGAGTCCGGCAACGAGCATGGCGCTCGTGGGCGAGATAAGCGACATGGCCGCGCTGCCCATGGAGAGACCCGTCACAGCGGCCTCGGGATTAAGGCCCATGAGCTCGACGAGGGGTCCAAAGATGGGGATCGTAAGCGCCGCAATACCCGAAGAGCTCGGAACGAGGATCGAGAGCAGGTTGTCGATCACATAGAGAATGCTCGTGAACACAACCGGGGGAACGCCGGCAAGAGCCGTTGCAAGCGTGTTGAGGATCGTGTCGATGATCATGCCGTCATTCGCAATCACAAGGATGCCGCGTGCAAGGCCGACCACAATGGCGGAGAAGGCGAAATCCGCGATACCCTTGACGAACTCACCGGCGATCTCCTTCTCATTCATGCCGGAAACGACACCGGCAAGAAGGGCCATAGCCAGGAAGATGGCAGAGATCTCGTTCATGTACCAGTCCTGGGTCACGAGTCCCCAGATGATTGCAACGAGGCCGAGCACAAAGATGGCCATGACGGCCTTCTGCCTGCCGGTGAACTCACTTTCGAGAAGGTTCCCGTCGGCGCCGAACTCCTCGCGCTTCTTGATGTCGTCATGGTATGCGAGGGAGGATTCGGGGTTCTTCTTGACCTTGAGGGCGTACACCATGACCCAAGCGACGCCAATGGTCGTAAGGACCACGAGCGCGATCATGCGCAGCCAAAGCTGGGGATTGCCCTGGATACCCAGGATTCCCTGAGCGATCAGGACGTTGAACGGGTTGACAGTCGAAGCGATATAGCCGATTCGAGCACCTACAAATACCGTCATAAACGCTGTGATGGAGTCGAAGCCCATGGCCATCATGATTGGCATGAGGATTGCGAAGAACGGGAGCGTTTCCTCAGCCATGCCAAAGGTGCTTCCACCCAGAGCGAAAAGGATCATCAAGATCGGGATGATGAGAACGTCTTTACTCTTGAACTTCTTGACGACACGCGCCACGCCGCTCGTAATCGCACCCGTCGCAGTGATGACCTGGAACGAACCTCCCACAATCAGGATGAACGCAACAACCTCCACGGCCTGCTGGATACCGACCGCAGGGGCTTCCAAAACATCAAAAACACCTTGACGAAGATCGACCTCGTTGCCGTCCTCATCGGTATAGACCTTGTCGATGGGTTCATAAGTACCCGCGACCGTAACCTCGCGACCGTTAACTTCCTGACGTTCAAACGATCCCGAAGGAACCAACCAGGTCATAACCGCAAAAATAGCCATTAAAGCAAGGATGATGGTGTATACATGGGGGACGCGGATACCGCGCTTCTTCTCTGTCTCTGCCATTTCCCCTCCTTAATTCGTTGGTGTAACCTCTGCCGGCGATTTGATTTTTTCATCAGCCGCATCCCCCGCGTGCTTTTCGTCCACCAGCGCGCTGGTTTTCGCTATAAACGGTTTTCTACTTGACGTTATTTATCAATTATTGCTTTGGATTGATATTTAATATCAATTTCTTGTCTTGAAAAGCATCTATGAATACTCAATTTATGACAAAAGATGAAATGATTTAAAAATATGTCACTATAAGAGTCGAGATAACGCTACATCCGGAACGAGGATTCATGTCTGCTCTCCAGGTCCAAAATGAAATAGGAAAGCTTCAGAAAGCCCTCCTGCACTGCCCCGGCAACGAAACGCGCAACTATCCAGACGGACAATTCAACCAGGTGTTTACGCTGCGCCCCTCAAACAGCTCCTTTGACCTCGAAAAAGCGCTGGCAGAGCATCGCTCCTATTCGGACATCCTAAAGAACGAGGGCGTGGAGCTCTTCTATGTCGAGGATTTGCTCATCGAAGCCCTCGATCAGTCGAACCGGGCCCGCCAGTCTTTTATCGACCTATATATCTCCGAGTGCGGAGTCGGGGGGATCGAGCTTCAATCGGCCATACGCGATCTTCTCGAGGGCGCCAAAAGCTCTCTCGACCTTGTCCAAACAGCCATCAAAGGCATTCGCTACGGCCAGGTCTTTGATACCGAGAGGGAGGCGCATAGTCTCGCGGCACTGACTGGAGACGCTTACCTCCCCGAGGACCTTCTCGTAAACCCGCTTAACACTATGTGGTTCACGCGTGACCCGGTAAGCGTCATAGGAAGCGGCGCAACACTCAATCACATGTACTGGCCAGAACGAAACCGCGAGGTCATCGCCTACCAGACGATTTTTAACTACCATCCGGCCTTTATGGGAACGCCGCAGTTTTTCAAGCACGAATCTACATATCATCTCGAAGGCGGCGACGTTCACAACCTAAACAGTGAAAACGTAGCTATCGGCATCTCGCAGCGCACCGAGCCCCTGGCCATAGACTCGTTGGCACGAGAGGTGCTGTGGAATAAGGACTCGACCATCGAATCTGTCTGGGCGATCAAGGTCCCCTATGACGAACTCTGCATTCACTTAGACACCTATTTCAGCCGTGTCGACTACGATACGTTCCTCATCGATCGAACTTTGCTGGAGGAGGCAGAAGTCTACCGAATCACGCGAGGGAGACGCGAGTGGACGACCCGTGCCGCAATCGTCGAGGGAGGGATCCGCGAGGCGATTGGGATGGCACTTGGCTCAAATAGTCTGAGGTTTATCCTCTGCGGCGGATCGAACCCCGCTGCCGCCGAGCGCGAAAGGGCCAACAATGCCGCGAGCACACTCTGCCTTAAGCCCGGAAAGGTCTGCGTTTACGGGGAGAACACCGAGACCAACGCCGCCCTCGAACAGGCCGGGATAGAACTCGTGCCCATATCGATCTTTGAACTCACAAGCGGCTTTGGCGGGCCCGACTGCCTCTGTCTCCCCTTGGCCCGCTCAATCTAGCCATGGGGGTCGGAGAGAACATCAAGGCCCTTCGAAAGAAGAGCTCCCTCACGCAAGAGGAGTTTGCAAAGCTCATCGGCGTCTCCAAGGAGACCGTATGCCGCTGGGAAAAGGGCCGGTCGGCGATACGTCAATCGACGCTGCAAACAATAACTTCGGTGTTTAACCTGCAGCCTGACGACCTGACCTCAGAGGCCGCAGGTCTTGCAGCACAGAATGAGTTTCCCAAGAAAAGTAGGCCAGAGGAAAACTGCCAGCCGAGCGAAATGTGCGATGCGTTTAAGATCGCGATGAGCAGCGGCAGAACAGGCCTTAAACGGACGGGAACGGTACCATCGCCCCCCTCGCTACTCGCCCGGCATCCCAACTGCTTCTTTGTCCAAATGGACACCTCAGCCATGTCGAAATGCTATCCAATCGGCTCGCTCCTGCTTGTCGATCCTAATAAAAACGCCATGGAATGGCTGTACGGTGTTGGCAATTGCAGACAATTCGAGAATGGTGATCAGGCGCTACAGCGTCGGCACAAATTCGATAATGCTTTCGTCACACTCTTACCGCACGGCCGAGCCCGACATTGTGCTCGACAAGCGCAGGATTAGAATCCTCGGCGTCATTGTTTGGTTTCAAGCCTCCCATGACCTGGGCGAATAATCACTAGAAAGTAGTACTTATTACAGCAAAAGCCCCGCAGTCGGAGCGGACCGCGGGGCTCATGAAGAGAGGCTAGTTTGCGGGCGCCTTGCCCGGCGCCCACGGGAGAGGCAACGGAGTAGAGGCTACTCGTGGATGCGGGTACCGGAGAGGCCGGCCATGGTCTCGGCGGCCTTGTCCAGGGCGCCGATGATGCAGGTGCGGCCCTTGCGGGAACGGGCGAACTTGATGGCGGCGCGGACCTTGGGCTCCATGGAGCCCTTGCCGAACTGGCCCTCGTCGGCCAGGCGCTCGGCCTCGTCGGCGGTGAGGTCCTCGAGCTCCTCCTGGTTGGGCTTGCCGAAGTTGATGGCGACATGCTCAACGGCGGTCAGCAGGAACAGAACGTCGGCGTCGCAGTCCTCGGCCAGCAGCTCGCCGCCCAGATCCTTGTCGATGACGGCGGGAACGCCCTTGTAGCAGCCCTTGTTCTCGTAGTCGCGGACGACGGGGATGCCGCCGCCACCGCAGGCGATGACGATGAACTCGTTGTCGAGCAGGTTGAGGATGGAGTCGGCCTCGACGATCTTCTTGGGATCGGGGGAAGCGACGACGCGACGCCAGCCGCGGCCGGAATCCTCGACGAAGACCTTGGAGGGATCCTCGGCCATGAACTCCTTGGCCTGCTCCTCGGTGTAGAAGGGGCCGATCGGCTTGGTCGGGTTCTTGAACGCGGGGTCGTCGGGGTCGCACTCGATCTGGGTGACGACGGTGGCGGCGTGCCAGCGCTTGTAGCGCTTGTGCATCTCGCGGCCAATGCCCTGCTGCAGGTGATAACCAATGTAGCCCTGGGACATGGCGCCGCACTCGGGCAGCGGCATCTCGGGGGTGCCGATGGCATCGTGGGCGGCGGCGAAGGCGTTCTGGATCATGCCGACCTGCGGGCCGTTGCCGTGGGTGATGATGATCTCGTTGCCCTGCTCGATGAGGCCGAGGAGCGCGTGGGCGGTGTTGCTCACGGCCTCGATCTGCTCGACGGGGTTGTTGCCGAGGGCGTTGCCGCCGAGGGCGACGACAATACGATCGGGCTTGCCAAGAGGCTTAGACATTGCTGGAATCCTTTCTGTAAAAGGCCTACAACCCATTAATAACCCGCGTCCGTGCGATACGCGAGTTTATTAAGGTTTATATTCTCTTTATCGCTCATTTTATTCATTTTGAAAATAGCGGAACGGTGAACGGTCGTTTTTATCCGCTCAGCGTACAGAACCCCAGCTCAGATATATCTACGCCATTTACGTGCAACTTTATTTAAATGCAGCGAGGATTATGTCGGATTATGCAAACTACATCTCTGCTAAACACAAAACGGACAGCGCAATATCTTACTCGCACTATACGAGATTCTATGCACTTATAAGACGAGTATGCACCCCTGCAAAAACATGGGGCTTTTCATCCAGCATAAGGAATAACCCATCGCGCTTCACCCCGCGGCAAGCAACCGTGAGCGAGCTGCATTGCGGCAAAGTGTCCAAAAATTCAAAACAGGGATATTGCTTCTGCCCCCAAGGCGTGATACTTTAGCCGAGTACAGCACGGGCTGGGGCGACAGGCATCTGCCGTGAAGTTTGGGTTCGGCGACCCCGTAGCTGTCTTCTCCTTTATCCGCCAGCGAGCCCCTTGAGCGACGGATTGAGGAGGTCCTTACGATGACAAAAATGCTCAAGATCACTCTGAATGACGAGACGTTTCTCGCCGACATGCTCTGGGACAAAGCGCCCGAGACGTGCAGGCTGTTCGAATCGTCCTGTCCGGTCGAGTCGCGCATCTTCTCGGCCAAGATTTGCGATACCGAGGTGACCTATCCCGTATCGGGTCCCATCGCCAACTACGAGTACATCGAGAACCCCGTCTTTAACGAGCCGGCGGGTGCTGTGAGCTGGTACGGCGGTTGGTCTTCGATCTGCATCTTCTTTGATATTTGCGAGCCCTTTGGCACCTGCAACATGTTTGCCCGCATCTGCGAGGCCGACCGCGAGCGCTTTGCCGCCGCTTGCCGCAAGGTCTGGAACAACCAGGGCATGTGCATCAAAAACGAAATCGTCGAGATCGAAGCGGAGGCCTAAACATGATGGATATCGACACCCTGCTTGCACTCGATCTTGCAGAGTACACCACTTCGCTTGAAGCCCTTGCCGACCAAATGATGCTCGAGGAGCCGCGCGATATCGACTATATGCGCCGCCGCAAGCTCGACACCGGCCGCGAATTCGCAGTATGGAACTTTACCGTCGGCTACTGCATGAACGCCGCCGACGTCCTTTCGCTCCTGCGCGCCCAAACAACCGAGAACGCCAACGGCGACACCGCCGACTTGGCCACCCTCAACAACAGCGCTGCGCGCCTGTGCGACTGGTTCTCGGGCGCCTTCGACGTCACCGGCAAGATGGACGACACGAGCGCCATCCTCGCCCGCAGCCGCGACCTCTACGCCCAGGTAGAGACTCACAAGCAGTTTGCCGCCCTCACCCGCGCCACCGAGCGCTATCTAGTCCAGCTTCAATTTTGGGTCGATCGCCAGATTCCCTGGCCGGCCATCAGCGACTTGGTCCACGGCTACCGCTTACGCACCGAATCCGGCGAGACAAGGTAAGCCGTACTAGTAGCATCAACAACATCCCATCGTGGGACCCAGAGGTGTAATCAGGGGGCTGGAGACGCAAATAACGGCGTCCCCGGCCTTTTCGCGTGGCACCGCGCCGGTTCGGTGGTTTTGAGACCTAAGCGAGTCTTTGCTATCTGCCAATTTTTGTATGATTAGGGGCAAATCTATTTGCTAATTTTTGTATGATTTGGGGTAAATCTATTTGCCAATTTTTGTCATTGAGGGGTTTTTAATGCTACGCCGCAAAGTCACTGACAGGCTTTTGAACTGGAAGAATAACTCTAATAAGGCCTTGCTTGTTACCGGTGCGCGTCAGATTGGCAAGAGCTATGCAATTCGCGCGTTTGGAAAAAGCAACTACGCTTCGTATTATGAGGTCAACTTGCTGCTCGATGCCGAGGCAAGGGATGCGCTTGTTGGCGCTAAGAACTCCGTTGACTTTATCAACCGTGTGGCCCTTCTTGCGGATGCGCCACTTGTTGAGGGAGATACGCTTATCTTTGTCGATGAGATTCAGGAGTATCCGCAGATCGTCACGCTCATGAAGGCACTGGTCGAGGACGGACGCTTTAGCTATGTCTTCTCGGGGTCTATGCTGGGGACTGAGTTTAAGGGAATCTCTTCTTTTCCAGTGGGGTATGTTGAGCACATTATTATGCGACCGATGGATTTTGAAGAGTTTTGTTGGGCAAACAGCGTCAGCGAGAATGCGCTTGCAGGCATTCGCACCTGCCTTGTCGAGAGGCGTCCCGTCGAAAACTATATTCATGAGGCGATGCTCAAAAACTTTAGAGCCTATATCGTTTGCGGCGGCATGCCGGAGGTCGTACAGAACTATATCGATTCGGGTTATTCACTCGTGAGGACGCGTGAGCTTCAAATTCAGCTGGTCGATCAGTACAAAAGCGATATCTCTAAATATGCATCGACTCGAGCGTTTAACGTTCGCGCGATTTTCGAACAAATTCCCGTTCAGCTTGAGGCGGAGTCCCATCGTTTTATCGTCTCGTCTCTAGGCGAGGGAGCTCGTCTTCAAAAATACGAGCAGGATTTCCTATGGCTGGTGAACGCAGGCGTTGGACTGATGGTCCCCCAGGTGACGGAGGCCCGGAGTCCTCTTAAGAGGACAGAGAAGGCGACCGCCTTTAAACTATACGAGTCTGATACAGGTATGCTCGCATCACGGTATCCCGGCAGCACGGCACGCGCTGTCTACCTTGATATGAAAACCCCCAACCTCGGCGGTCTCTATGAGAACGTGGTCGCGCAGGAGCTTGTCGCCCTTGGAACTGATGCATGGTACTACCAGACACGCGAGGTCGGCGAAGTTGACTTTGTGATCGAAGGCACCCGCGGGCACGTTGTCCCAATCGAGGTCAAATCGGGCAAGAAGGTTCGAGCCCATGCGGCCCTCGACCGTCTGATGAGCGTGAGCGAGTACAAAATCCCCGAGGCCGTTGTGCTAAGCCACGAGAACCTCAGCAAAGAGGGCAAGGTTCTGTACGTTCCAATCTATATGACATTCTGCCTCGATGAGTTTATGGAAAAGGACGACCCCAACAACGATTTCTCGTTTGCACCCATATCCCTCTAGGCCATCTGGGTCCGCAACCAGGTCCCCCTCTATGCCCAAAGCCGCGAAACAGCGAAGTGGACGGAATACCCGACCAACTACGTCCTTCATCCGCCTACACAATCCAAGGACGTAGTCGTAGCAGGATCTGAGGGCTGACCTTCGCGGACATTCCGCAGGACGAAAGAGCCCCCGCCGCACGTTAGTGCGCAGCGGGGGTTCTTTCATGTCCGAGGACGTCCGCGAAGGTCAGCCCTCAGATCCTGCGGTGGGAGACTTAGGCCTCGTTGTACACCGTCTTGAGCTTCAGCAGGTGAGCGTAGCGGTCCATGGCGGCCTGCTCGTTCTCCTTGAAGAGCTCCTCGGCGCGCTCGGGGAAGGAACGCGTCAGCGAAGCGTAACGGGCCTCGTTCATCAGGAACTCCTGATAACCGCCCGCGGGCTCCTTGGAATCGAGCGAGAACTTCTTGCCGGCAGCAGCCTCGGGGTTGAAGCGGAAGAGGTTCCAGTAACCGCACTCGACAGCCTTCTTCATCTCGGCCTGGCAGTTCTGCATGCCGCCCTTCTTGATGGAGTGCATCTCGCAGGGGCTGTAGCCGATGATGAGGGACGGGCCGTCGTAGGCCTCGGCCTCGTGAATGGCCTTGAGGGTCTGAGCCGGGTTGGCGCCCATGGCAACCTGTGCCACGTAGACGTAGCCGTAGCTCATGGCAATCTCAGCCAGAGACTTCTTCTTGGTCACCTTACCGGCAGCGGCGAACTGAGCGACCTGGCCCAGGTTCGAGGCCTTGGAGGCCTGACCACCGGTGTTGGAGTAAACCTCGGTGTCAAAGACGAAGACGTTGACGTTGTGGCCGGAAGCCAGGACGTGGTCCAAGCCACCGAAGCCGATGTCGTATGCCCAGCCGTCGCCGCCGAAGATCCAGAAGGACTTCTTGGTGAGGTAAGCCTTGTCGGCGAGAATCGCCTTGGAAGCGTCGCAGCCGCACTTCTCGAGCTCGGCAATGTAGGCAGCGGCAGCGGTCTTGGAAGCCTCGGCGTCGTTGACGGAGTCGAGCCAAGCCTGGCCGGCGGCCTTGAGCTCATCGGACGGACCATCGGCAGCGATGATGTCCTGGGTAGCGGCGATCAGCTTGTGCTGAACGGCCTCATAGCCAACGGCCATGCCCAGACCGTGCTCGGCATTGTCCTCGAACAGGGAGTTGTTCCACGCCGGGCCGTGACCGTCCTTGTCCTTGCAGTAAGGAGCGGTGGCAGCGGGGTTGCCCCAAATGGAGGAGCAGCCGGTGGCGTTGGAGATGAACATGCGGTCGCCGGCGACCTGGGTCACCAGACGTGCATAGGCGGTCTCGGCGCAGCCGGCGCAGGAGCCAGAGAACTCCAGGTAAGGCTGCTTAAACTGGCTGCCCTTGACGTTGGCCGCGATGAGCTCCTTCTTCTCGGAGACGTTCTCGACCATGTAGTCCCAAACGGGCTGCTGGTCCATCTCCTGCTCAGTGGGAACCATCTCGAGGGCGCCCTTGGGGCAGACCTTGACGCAGTTGGTGCAGCCCATGCAGTCGAGCGGGGACACGGCCATGGTGAACTTCATGCCCTTGGCCTTGGGGCCCATAGCGTCGAGCGTGCGGGTAGCCTCGGGCGCGGCGTCAGCCTCGTCCTCGGTCATCGCGAACGGACGGATGGTGGCATGCGGGCACACGTAGGCGCACTGGTTGCACTGGATGCACTTGGTCTCATCCCAGTGGGGAACGACCACGGCGACGCCGCGCTTCTCGTATGCGGAGGCGCCCAGCTCAAACTGGCCGTCGGCACAATCGACGAAGGCGGAAACAGGCAGGCTGTCGCCATCCATGCGATCGATGGGCTCGAGCAGATTCTTGACCTGCTGGGCGATAGCGGACTTGGTCTCCTCGGAAAGCTCGACGGGAGCGGCGTCCTCGGCGGTAGCCCAGTCGGCCGGAACCTCGAACTTACGGAAAGCGGTAGCGCCGGCATCGATGGCCTTGTGGTTGGCGTCGACGATAGCCTGGCCCTTCTTCATGTAGGACTTGGTAGCCGCGTCCTTCATGTACTGCAGGGCGTCCTCGGCGGGCAGGACCTTGGCCAGCGCGAAGAAGGCGGACTGGAGCACCGTGTTGGTGCGCTTGCCCATGCCGACCTTAGCGGCCAGGTCGATAGCGTCGATCAGGTAGACGTTGACGTTGTTGTTCGCGATGTAGCGCTTGGCCACGGCGGGCATGTGCTCGGCGAACTCCTCGTCGCTCCACTGACAGTTGACCAGGAAGGTGCCGCCCGGCTTGACGTCGCGGACCATCTTGAAGCCCTTAACGATGTAGCTGGGGTTATGGCAGGCGACAAAGTCGGCCTTGGTCACGTAGTACGGCGAACGGATCGGGGAATCGCCAAAGCGCAGGTGCGAGACGGTGACGCCGCCGGTCTTCTTGGAGTCGTACTGGAAGTAGGCCTGGACGTACTTGTCGGTGTGGTCGCCGATGATCTTGATCGAGTTCTTGTTGGCGCCGACGGTACCGTCGCCACCCAGACCCCAGAACTTGCACTCGATGGTGCCGGGGGCTGCGGTGTTGGACGCATCCTCGGCCTCGGGCAGGCTCAAGTTGGTCACGTCATCGACAATGCCGATGGTGAACTCGCGCTTGGGCTCGTCCTTCTTAAGCTCCTCGAAGACAGCGAACGCGGACGCGGGAGGCGTATCCTTGCTGCCCAGGCCGTAACGGCCGCCGACGACCTTGATGCCCGTCTTGCCGGCCTCGTAGAGAGCGGAGACGACGTCCTGGTAGAGCGGCTCGCCGATGGAACCCGGCTCCTTGGTACGGTCCATAACGGCGATCTTCTGGACGGTCTCGGGGAGAACGTCGACGAAGTGCTTGATGGAGAACGGACGGAACAGGCGAACCTTGACCAGGCCGACCTTCTCGCCGTGAGCGTTGAGGTAGTCGATGACTTCCTCGAGCACGTCGCAGAAGGAGCCCATGCACACGACGACGCGGTCGGCATCGGGAGCGCCGTAGTAGTTGAACAGGCCGTAATCGGTGCCGAGCTTCTCGTTGATCTTCTTCATGTAGCCCTCGACGACGGCGGGAAGCTCGTCGTAGACCTTGTTGCAGGCCTCACGGTTCTGGAAGAAGATATCGCCGTTCTCGTGGCTGCCGCGGGTGTGCGGGTGCTCAGGGTTGAGCGCATGGTCGCGGAAAGCCTGGACGGCGTCCATGTCGCACATCTCGGCCAGATCCTTGTAGTCCCACATGGCGACCTTCTGGATCTCGTGGCTGGTGCGGAAGCCGTCGAAGAAGTTAAGGAACGGGGTCTTACCCTCGATGGCGGCAAGGTGAGCCACCGGCGAGAGGTCCATGACCTCCTGGACGTTGCCCTCGGCGAGCATGGCAAAGCCGGTCTGACGACAAGCCATGACGTCGGAGTGATCGCCAAAAATGTTCAGGGCGTGGGAAGCGACGCAACGCGCGGAGACGTGGAAGACGCCCGGGAGCTGCTCGCCTGCGATCTTGTACATGTTCGGGATCATCAGGAGCAGACCCTGAGAAGCCGTGTAGGTGGTGGTCAGAGCACCGGCGCCCAGCGAACCGTGAACGGTACCGGCTGCACCTGCCTCGGACTCCATCTCGACGACCTTGACCGGGGTGCCGAAGATGTTCTTGCGACCCGTGGGCCGCCCACGTGGTCGACATGGTCGGCCATCGGGCTGGACGGCGTAATGGGATAGATTCCCGCTACCTCGGTGTACGCATACGAAACATATGCGGCCGCCTCGTTGCCGTCCATAGACTTAAAACTTACGCGCCATATACCCCTCTCCTCTCA
>ENA-OQKL01000395-OQKL01000395.1-human-gut-metagenome-genome-assembly--contig:-NODE-395-length-14462-cov-3.950541_pt1 | contig 14462 bp, 11 predicted proteins | sample MGYA00242779_ERZ504800 | MGnify/ENA primary metagenome ERZ504800 (study PRJEB26092, sample SAMD00036410) | human gut metagenome | host: Homo sapiens | study: EMG produced TPA metagenomics assembly of... | reverse complement strand
ACGAGGCCCTGCGCTCCAGCATCCTCTGGATGGTGTCCCGCTCGTGCCTGGTGAGCCTGCCGTAGGCCCTCGGAACCGCCCTCGCGGCGCCCTTCCCGTTCTTTCCGGACATGGTGTCCTCCGATCTCCCGGGGCCGGCCGGCCCGGCCCTCAGGGTATCGGATTCCCATATTCATCCGTACATGTACGGATGAATATGGGAGGTGTTCGGATGAAGTTGATATTCAAGGATGGCTGTTAATCGAGGGGTATACGCGCACGCCCGATCAATGACGGGCAAACCGCCTGATATACTTACATTAGTGCTACCAAGTTAGTCGCCGACCCTTGAAATGAGGTGCCGAGATGAACGACATTCTCGCAAGAAGAGCAAGACGAGCAACTGTGGGCATCGCCCTTTCCGCGACACTTGTCGCGGGAATCGCCCCCGTAACGGCGATCGCGGCAGAAACCAGCGCCCCCACCGGTGCAGTTGCCTTGCAGACGGAAGACGCGGCCGCCGCAAAAGAAAAAGCGTATGCAGCCATGCAGGAAGCGCTCAATAACCTCGAGGCCGCAAAAGACGCCGCAAGTCCCGAGAAAATTGCGGAAATCGATGATGACATTGCCGCATTTCAAGAACTCTACGACATGGTGGTGGCGGAAGCCGCCAAACGGAGGGAACCCCTTCCCGCCATGCAAGCGAACGTCGATGCAGCCCAAGCCAAATACGATGAGGCCCACAACCGGACAAGCGGCCTTCAGGCAGAATTAGATAAGGCACTTGAAGCACTCGGCGGCGAGGAGCCCAGCACAGCTATTAAGGAGCATATTAAGCAGTTGCGCATGGAGATCATGGCGGCAGAAAGGCGAGAAAAATCTTATGAAGATGATCTTCACTCCTACCAACGCCGACTCGAAAGCCAGGAAAAACAGGTTCAGCATTTCGAAAGTGAGGCAGAGGAAGCTAAAGCCCACATCGACGAGGACATAGCCAAGCGAAATGCGCTCCTCGGCGATTTGGAAAAGGCGCAAGCGGCCTATGATGACGCCCGCAAAGCATACGAAGAGGCAAAGGCCGCGGCAGATAAGACCACCTCGCCCGAGATAACGAAACCCGCCGAGACGACAAAACCCTCCAGCTCAGCGCAACCGGCCGAGGCGACACAGCCCACCGGCTCGTCCGCGACCGGCAAAAATACCCCGCCAAGCTCCACCAAGCAGGCGAACTCGAGCAGCGGCAAGCAAGCAGATACGACCGCCGGCAAGCTCGCGAACACGGGCGACACAGCACCGAGCGCAATCGCACTCGCAGGAATCGCCGCCGCAGGCCTCGGAATAACCGCCACAGCCACACGCCGCATCAAGAACTCAAAATAGCCGACAGAGCATTCTGCCTTCACCAATCCACAAGCCCAGAGACAAAAAGAGGCCCGTTTCCCCAACCTAGGGAAACGAGCCTCTTTAACTGCAAAAATTCAAGCAACAGCACCGCCGCCTCTTGAACCACGTAGCCATCAATGCCCAGACAACGCCAACGAGCAGCATTCCTTAAGGGATAGATTAAATTAGATAAACGCGCCTTTACGGGTGATTTTTGGACGACGGGGCCCGGCCGGCGGCGAGGTGTTTGGTAGTCGAGCGATCCCGCAGGCAAAGCCGAGGACCAGCGAGACACCAAACACCTCGCCGCCGGCCGGGCCATGTCGCGGCACCAAAATAGCGCCCGTGCGCTCGATGGATTCGGATGCCCGACAGAGGCTCCTTATGGCTGCTTCCTTCCGGACCTGACCAGATTCGGAACATGTCGTCATCCGAACCCATCGAACGCGCTAGGCGCTCGGTATATCTTACCTGCTCCCGCCCGCCAGAGCAAGGTAGCTAATTTGGGACGGAGCTTTTTTGACTACTTTTGCAGCCCGATTGCCAGAGCAGCCAATGAGTAGTCAAAATAGTCCCATCCCAAAATGACCGGCTTGGTGCCGCACCGCAGAAAGGGCCCATCTACTACGTTTAGGCCACAGGGGTCGACCATAGCCGACTTTTTCGAAAATCGGCAAGCTTTCTACCTGCGGTTTTGTTTTTGTAAATTCCGGGATGGTCGAGAGTGGCCGGTTTAACGTAGTAGATGGCCACGTTTCGTGGCAGGCGGTCCGACCCAAGGCACAAGGCAGCCAACCTCGAATGGACATTCTCGAAGTTGCGGTGGAATACGGACTGAATTGGCACCTTAAAGGCAAAAACACTCCGTATTTCACCGCAACTTATCGAGGGGATGGGTTTTAGAGGCGAGCGAGGTCGTAGGCTTGGGCGGCTGATTCACCGGCGAAGATGAGGTTGGTTGTGGCTTCCTGAGGATTGAGCGCCTGGTCGAGGGGCATGGGCTTGCGGCAGATCGGCAAAACCAAGTCAATACCCTGCCCATATACCGCGTCCAGGTTGACGGCGCGACCGCCCACGACGGCGACCACCGGCTTGCCATATCGCTTGGCGCGGCGAGCCACACCCACCGGTGCCTTACCGGCGGCGGACTGCTCGTCCATATTGCCCTCGCCCGTTATGACCAGGTCGACATCACGCATGCGTTCGTCAAACCCAATCAGATCGAGCACCGTCTCCACGCCCGATCGTAGCTCCGCACCGAGCGCCAGCAACGCCGCGCCCAAGCCACCGGCAGCACCCGCGCCGGGCACGCCGAGCACCGAGCCAAATGTCCGTACACCCTCGGGTGTGCGCAACAAACCCTGGGCTCGAGCTCCGGCAATCGCAGCGTCGAGCAAGCGACCGTAGCCGACCATCCAGCTGTCGTACCTGCGCAGTACCTCGGCATCCCGCGTCGGCAGGCCCTTCTGTCCGCCGAACACCGCAAGCGCGCCGCGACGCCCTACGAGCGGATTCTCGACATCGGAAAGCACAACGATACGAGCGTCATCCAAAGCCTGCAGCGCTGGCGCCAAATCAACGCTCGCCACCTGCTCAAGGCCTGCAAGACCGAGGGCGACATCGCAGCCCCGATCATCGACCACACGCGCGCCCAGCGCCTGCAGCATGCCGGCGCCGCCATCGTTGGTGGCACTGCCGCCCAAGCCAATATAGATAGTCTTTGCACCCGCGCGAACCGCATGAAGCATCAGTTCGCCCACGCCATAGGTTGTGGCCGCCAACGCCGCCGACTCCGTGCAGGATGAATACCCATTACCCGCCGCCTCGGCCATCTCGATGACCGCGGACTCGTGCTCGCCGTCCACCAGCATCCGGGCAGATACGCGGTCACCCAAGGGGCCTGCGACCTCGCAGGTCGAAAGCTCGCCACCACGCGCGGCGATGGCGTCGAGCGTCCCCTCGCCGCCATCCGCCAGCGGCAACGCGGCCACCTGAGCATCGGGCCAAACGCGGCGCACGCCTTCGGCAACCGCCGCCTCCGCCTGCGCACTCGAAACGCTGCCCTTAAAGGAGTCGATCGCCAGCAGCACACGGCGGGGCCGGCGGCACGCAGGACCAAAGTCAACCACCGTGCCAGCATCCTCACCGACACCTGCAAGCGCTGCGGCGTGAGCGGCGTGTGCTTCAAGATCAGCCCCACAACCGCAATCAGCGCCGCCCGCTCCGCGCAGACCGCCAAAATAGCTACTCAGCAGCTCACGGCATTCATCCGCCAGGACCCCGGCCGTCACGTTAAACCGATGATTCAGGCGCGAATCGGCATTGAGGTCATACAGCGAACCCAACGCGCCCGCCTTGGCGTCGCTCGCGCCATACACGCAGCGCCCCACGCGCGCGTTAACCATAAGACCCGCGCACATGCAGCAGGGTTCGAGCGTCACGTAGACCGTGCAATCGGAAAGGCGCCAGCGACCGAGCGACCGAGCGGCAGCGCACAGGGCCGCGAACTCTGCATGAGCCGAAGGGTCCTGGTCGAGCTCGCGACGATTATGCGCCCGCGCGACGGTCTCACCCGCGCGCACCACCACAGCGCCAATGGGCACTTCGCCCACTGCCGCAGCGGCGCGCGCCTCCGCCAGCGCCTCGCGCATGAACTTCTCGTCGATTTCGGTGATCGTCATCGTTCGCCTTCCCTGTTGCAAATTCAAAACGATGCTATCATTACGACTCACGGAGAGATGGCAGAGCGGTTGAATGCGGCGGTCTTGAAAACCGTTGAGCGCGAGAGCGTTCCGGGGGTTCGAATCCCCCTCTCTCCGCCACTTCTAGTGATGCACCGGCGTCATGGTTCGCTCGAACAGCGCATCGACAACGTCGGCTATCTCGGAGCGACGTTCCAGATCGTGACCCGATTCCCACCACATAGTAAAAAGCCGAATAATGCCGCCGGCGACAAACTCAGACGTCGTCTCGAGTGACACGGGGGCCAGGGCATCCTCGGCAAGCACGTTCATCACACGCTCGCGGATGGAGCGGGCAATGCGGTCGCAAATAACGTTGGTCAACATGCCCGACATGCTGCTTGCCAAAATGTTATCCATGAGCCGCTCGTGCGTCAGAATCAAATCCATGGCATCGTCCAAAATCGCGTGCCGAAGCGCGCGCACGTCCTCGGCAGACACTGCGCCGGCCTCATCGGGCTGTTTTTGCGGCAAGCCCGACATGAGCTCATCGATATAAAAGGCAAAGTAATCGTTCTTGTCGCGAAAGTGCTTGTAGAACGTCGTGCGGCGAATCATGGCGCGGTCGCACAGCATGGCAACCGTCAGGTCCTCAAAACGATGCTCCTCGAGAAGCTCGGTAAAGGCATCGAACAGGGCGCGGTAGGTTTTCTTGATGCGAAGGTCCACTGGTATCGCCATCCTCAGGGCAAAGACAACACTCGTCAATCTGTCGCATATCTTACACCTGTACCTCGCGCGCTTTGCCCCGGTGCCAACCCCGCCGAAAACACAACGCTTACCGGAAAGTTCGGCACGGTAAAACGTTGCGGGTATACTAGTAGCGTTATACCAACGGCAGCTGGCGCATGCCGCCGCGGCCATTCGAAACGGAGACATCATGATTACCGTCATCATCGGCATCGTTGTTGTCATTGTGATTGTCTGCGCCATCGCCGGCATCTACAACAACATGGTCACCAAGCGTAACCGCATCGATAACGCCTGGCAGAACATCGATACGCAGCTGCAGCGCCGCAACGACCTGATCCCCAACCTGGTCGAGACCGTCAAGGGCTACGCCAAGCACGAGCAGGAGACGCTCTCCGCCGTGATCAGCGCGCGTAACACCGCCGTCAAGGCCACCACGCCCGAGGCCAAGATGGAAGCCGACAACGTGCTGACCGGTGCGCTGCGCCAGCTCTTCGCCGTGGCCGAGGCCTATCCCGATCTTAAGGCAAACACCAACTTTACGCAGCTGCAGGCATCGCTCGAGGATACCGAGAACAAGATTAGCTATGCACGCCAGAGCTACAACGATTGCGTGCTCAGCTACAATAACGCCATTCAGACGTTCCCGGCTGTCATCTTTGCCGGCATCTTCCAGTTTAAGGAGCGCCAGGGCTTCGAGGCCGCCGAAGCAGACCCGCCAGGCCCCGACCGTCAAGTTCTAGTAGTTTGGCAGCGCATCCTTAATCGGCCAAATGCATAAAACCGCCCCGTCGAATGCATACTTCGACGGGGCGGTTTCCTTTTTCGCGAAGCTCCCCTCTAAGCGCCGTGCATTTTTAGGAGTATTCAACATAACCAAGGGCTTCGGGCACCGCGATAAATGCCAAAAGAGTGCAAATATCCCTGCAAATCAAACGCTGTCAGCCCATAACCCCGCCCATCATTCGTAGAAAACATCGAGAAATCCCGATTTTTTGCCCGAGGTCGGTATGCAGGGGCCTTCGATTGCAGAATACTCGCAAAAATGCACGTCGCCATCACCCCCGACATGGCGCGAACCAAAACAATCAAAACCACCCCTAAAAGGGGTGGTTTGCTCTTAGGGTGTAACCCTTGGATTTCCGGCACGCGTCTAAAGGCGCCGGCCCTCACGGGGTTCGGGCCGCACTGCAGGTTGACCCGTGACGGGCCGGTCAAACCGGCGCTATTTGCGCCCCGGCCCCCTATCGAAGGGGTCCTCGTGCTCCTTGACGCTCAGCCGGTCGAGCGCGATGTCGGCCTTCTCCTGCTCCCGGATGTACTTCGCGATCGTCGCCTCGTTCAGGCCGACGGTGGAAACGTAGTAGCCCTCGGCCCAGAACTTCCTGTTGCCGAACTTGTACTTCATGTTCGCGTGCCTGTCGAATACCATCAGCGAGCTCTTCCCCTTCAGGTAGCCCATCACGCTGGACACGCTGTACTTCGGCGGTATCGCCAGCAGCATGTGGACGTGGTCGGGCATCAGGTGCCCCTCGATGATCTCTATCCCCTTGTACTGGCAGAGCTTCCTGAAGATCTCCCCAAGGTCGGACCTTATTTGGTTGTAGATGACTTTGCGCCTATACTTCGGCGTGAACACGACGTGGTACTTGCACATCCACTTCGTGTGCGACAGGCTGTAGGCCTTCTGGGCCATACGCCACCACCGCCCTCTCGACTCGGATTCCTTGCGGCCTGAACAATCGCAAGTGTCCGGCGAGGGGGCGGCTTTGTAAAGCCGTTTGGCCCCACCCGCATAGCGGGTGGTTTCTGATGCGGCGCGCTGCGCGCCCCGCACAGGCTAAAGCCTTTAACAAAACGCGCGGCCTAAAAGGCCGCGCGCCATCTTTCATTCAGATCTATATTGCTCGTAACGGCAGCGCCGAGGTAACGCAGGCCCGAGGGCAACCTTCCTTTCCGGCGCACTCCGCAGGACGAAAGAACCTCCGCCGCACGAAGTGCGCTGCGGAGGTTCTTGCATGTCCGAGGACGCGCCGGAAAGGAAGGTTGCCCTCGGGCCGAACAGCTATGGCAGCTTACGCGACGGTGTAAACCCAGTCGTGCTTATCCTCGACAGCACCAGATTGGATGCCGGTCAGGGTCTCGCGGAGCTTCTTCATCACGGGGCCAATCTCGGTGTAGCCAGCCGGGAAGGTCACGGTCTCATCGGCACCATAGACCTTGTTGTCGATCTCGCCCACCGGGGAAATGACGGCAGCGGTGCCGCACAGGCCGCACTCAACAAAGGTGCCGGACTTGACCTCAGCCCACTCGACGGGACGCTGGTCAACGGTCATGCCCAGGTCCTCGGCAACCTGAACAAGCGAACGACGGGTGATGGAGGGCAGGATGGAGTCGGTGTGCGACTGCGGAACGACGAGCGTGCCGTCCTCCTTCACGAACAGAACGTTCGCGCCGCCGGTCTCCTCGACATAGGTGCGGGACTCGGAGTCGAGATACAGGTTCTCGGCATAGCCCTCGCGATGGGCCTCCATCGTGGGCTTAAGGGACATGGCGTAGTTCAGGCCGGCCTTGATGTTGCCGGTGCCGTGCGGTGCAGCACGGTCATACTCGGAAACGCGCAGCTTGACGGGCTTGAGGCCGCCCTTAAAGTACGGACCGACCGGGGTCACGAGAATGCGGAACGTGTACTCAGGAGCGGGAGCCACGCCGATCACGTCACCGGAGCCGATCATAAACGGACGCACGTACAGGGTCGCGCCGGAGCCGAAGGGCGGAACCCAGGCGGCGTTGGCAGAAACGACCTGCTTGACGGCCTCAACGAACTTGTCCTTGGGGAACGGGGGCATCTCGAGGCGCTGCGCAGAGTTATACATGCGCTCGGCGTTCATGTCGGGACGGAAGCAGACGATGCTGCCGTCCTCGGCGGTGTAGGCCTTCAGGCCCTCAAAGACCTCCTGGCAGTAATGGAAGATGCCGCCGCACTCGGAGACATGCAGGGTGTGGTCGGTGGTCAGGCCGCCCTCGTCCCACTCGCCATCCTTCCAATGAGCCTCGTAGCTGTAATCGGTCTTCATGTAGCCAAAGCCGAGGCTACCCCAATCGATATCCTTCTTCTCGACAGTCATATGTCGCTCCTTACATACACAGTTGCAAACTCGCGAACCCGCACGCAAGGACCGAGGCCGACCGCGTCGCAACGTCGCACGCCCGGAGCGTAGAGCCGGACGGGACACGCGAACAGCATCAAAGCCGATGGCACGTCGATTCGCATGCACGAGATTGTACTCCCCGTACGCGTCTGATAAAACGCTTTTCTTTAACTAAGTAAAGTATTTTCATTTGACCGAAACTAAAGAGGCCCGCCACCGTAAGCGGTGACGGGCCTCAACTGCACGGTTTGCGCGCTGGCTCGAGCTACGCGTTCTTTTTGCCCAGCTTAGCCTTGACCAGACCGACCACGGTCGGGATGATCGACACGGCAACGATGCCGACGATCAGCAGCTCAAAGTGCTCCTGCACAAAGGGAATGCCGCCAAAGAAGTAGCCCAGCAGCGTAAAGACCGTCGACCAGGTAATGCCGCCCAGCACGTTAAAGACGACAAAGTTGCGCCAGTGCATGCCGCCCATGCCAGCGATAAAGGGCACAAAGGTGCGGATAAACGGGAAGAAGCGACCCAGGAAGATGGCCAGGTGACCCCACTTGTCCAAGAAGTCCTCGGACTTTTTAATGCGCTCGGGCGTCATGGCCTTGACCTTGCCCGAAGCGATGATCTTTTTGCCAAAGAAGTGACCGATCATAAAGTTGCACTGATCGCCCAAAATGGCAGCGGCCCATGCGGTGGCCAGAAGCGCCACAATGTTAAAGCCGCCATTGTGGGCAAAGAAACCCGAGGCGAACAGCAGCGAATCACCGGGAAGGAATGGGAAGAACACCACGCCCGTCTCGATAAAGATGATCAGGAACACGCAGCCGTAGGCCATAAGCGGGCCGGCGGCGATCCAGCTGGCGATCGCGGTGCGCGGATCCTTAAGCAGCTCGGCGATAAAATTGATGAAACCCATGAAGTAAAACCTCTCAGTTGTGGGCGCGGATACGTCCAAGTTGACCAGTATACGGTTGCGGTGCCCCCTCGTGCGCAACCCCACAAAAGCATGACTCCATTACCAGCAAGTTTGCATAACTGACATCTGTAGCGCAATGGCGCCAAGATTGTCCTTCCTAATCCCTAGCAAATCGCTATACTTTATTGAATCGCATTGCCATGGCGCTAAGGGAGGACGGCCGGTGAGCTTTATCAATACCATTCGCGAGGATATCAAGACCGTCCAGGCGCAAGACCCCGCTGCACAAAACGGTCTGGTCATCTTCCTTTCCTATCCTGGCCTGCACGCCAAGTGGAACCACGTGCCCGAGCACTGGCTCTGGGAGCACGGTCATCGCTCGCTCGCCCGCGTGCTCTCGCAAATCACCCGCCACATCACCGGCGTCGAGATTCATCCCGCGGCACAGATCGGCAAGCATTTCTTTATCGACCATGCCATGGGCGTCGTCATCGGCGAGACCACCATTGTGGGCGACAACTGCGTGCTCTACCAGGGCGTTACGCTCGGCGGCACCGGCAACGAGACCGGCAAACGCCACCCAACGCTCGGCGATAACGTCACCGTGGGCACGGGCGCCAAGGTGCTCGGCAACATCCGCATCGGCAACAACGTCAAGATCGGCGGCAACTCGGTCGTCGTCAAGGACGTGCCCGACAACTGCACCGTCGTGGGCGTGCCGGGACGCATCATCAAGCGCAACGGCTGCCGCGTGTTCGAGGAGAGCTTCGACGCCAAGCAGCATCGCGAGTACATGCCCGATGACGCTGCCGAGCAGAGTGCCCTCAACCGCCAAGGCATCACCGAGAACGCCCGCCGCGTCAAAGAACTCGAGCGAGAGGTGGCCGAGCTCAAAGCCCTCGTCGCCAAGCTCGTGGACGAGCGCTAGGAACGCAAGCGGCACAAAACGACATCGGCATCAACGCAAGAAGGCGCGCCAGGGAATCCATCCCCGGCGCGCCTTTCTTTTTGATGTGACATGCGGGACTGTCCCTTTGTCACGTTATGCGAACTGGCTCAGATAGAGGTCGGCGTAGGCACCCTCGGCAGCCAGCAGCTCCTTATGCGTGCCCTGCTCGATAATGTTGCCGTGATCCATGACCAAGATCAGGTCGGCGTCCACGATCGTCGACAGGCGGTGCGCGATCACAAAGCTCGTGCGCCCGCGCATGAGCGCGTCCATGGCACGACCGATGGCAAGCTCGGTACGCGTATCCACGCTTGAGGTCGCCTCGTCCAGGATGAGAATCGCCGGGTTATTGAGCAGCACGCGTGCGATGGTCAGCAGCTGACGCTGGCCCTGGCTGATGCTCTCGGCATCGTTGGCCACGCGCGTGTCGTAGCCCTGCGGCATGGTGCGCACAAAGAAGTCGACCTGCGCGGCACGAGCGGCCGCGACAATCTCCTCGCGCGTCGCCTCGGGACAGCCGTAGGCGATGTTTTCGGCAATCGTGCCATCGAACAGCCAGGCGTCCTGCAGCACCATGCCAAACTGCTGCCGTAGCTCGCCGCGGTCCATGCGGCTCGTATCCACGCCGTCGAGCGTAATACGCCCGCCGTCAATCTCGTAGAAGCGCATGAGCAGGTTGATGAGCGTCGTCTTGCCCGCGCCCGTGGTTCCCACCACGGCAATCTTCTGGCCCGGCTCGGCGGTAAACGACACGTCGCGCATAAGCGGCTTGTCGGGCGAATAACCAAAGCGCACATGCTCAAAGGAGACGCGGCCCTCCACGCGACCCGGCAGCTTGGCGGCCTTGTCCGGCAGCGGATCGGCCTCCATCTCGGGCTCATCGAGCAGGTCGAACACGCGCTCTGCACTCGCCAGCGCGCTCTGCAGCGAGTTGAAGGTAAACGACAACTGCGTCATGGGCTCGGATGCCTCGTAGATAAACTGGAAGAACGCCTGGAACACGCCGACGGTCATGTGGCCGGCAACCAGCATACTGCAGCCCACAATCGCAATCACGATCTGTGCCAGGCGGCCGATAAAGCGCACCGCGGGGCCGACGGCGTTAATCATAAAGTCGGCCTTGGTACTCACGCGCGCTAGCTCCCTCGAGGCCTCATGCACCTCGGCAGAACTCTGACGCTCACGGTTGAACGCGCGAATCACCAGACGGCCCGAGTAGCCCTCCTCAACCGCGCTCGTAATCTTTGACACCCACTCCTGGCGCTCACCGGTCACATCATGTGTGCGGCGCGAGACCACCTTGGTCACCAGCAGCGACAGCGCCATAAAGAACAAAAAGACGAGCGTGAGCGGCACGCTAAACACGAACATCACGCTCACGGCGCCCACCACGGTACCGATCGACACCAGAAGCTGCAGCAAGCCGCGCTGCATGCTCTCGGACATCTTGTCCAAGTCGTTGGTCGCACGGCTGACGACCTCGCCGGGACGATGCGCGTCAAAATAGGCAAGCGGCAGACGGTTGAGCTTTTGTGCGATGCGGTTGCGTAGACGCAGGTTGAGGCGTTCGGCCACGCTCGACATCAAAAAGCTCTGGAGCGCGTAGAACGAGGCAGCGGCCGTCCAAATCATAAAGTAGATGAAGATGGTCCTGCCGCAGTTCTCCCAGGTGATGTTGAAGGTGGTATCGTTGGCAAACGCCACTTGAATGTGGCCCCACAGCTCATCGATCACACGGGCGCTATATGCCGGCGCAGCGGTGTTAAAGATGGCATAGAACACAATACTCGCGAACACGATATAGAAGCGCCAATGGTCGCCGGCAGCCTCACTCCACAGGCGGCGCACCGTCGCCCAGGTATCCCGAGGCGTCTCGTCCTCGTCTTCGTCGTCCACGTCGCGCATACGCTCTGCCTCGGCGCGGGCGCGCTCGTCCTCGGCGCGCTCGTTTTCCTCGTAGAGCGCCTGGCGGCGAGCCTCGCGCTCGGCTGCAGCCTTGGCGGCGTCATCCAGCTCGGGTGCCACGGCAGCCGTTTCCTCGACCAGCCCCGCGGCAACGGCGCCATCACCGCCGCTCTGCTTCTTGAGCTCCTCGGCCATGCTACTCACCTCCCTTCATCTGCGATTCCGCGATAGCGCGGTACACCTCGCAGGTTTCCATAAGCTCGCCATGCGTGCCCAGACCCACAACCTCGCCATCCTTGAGCACGACGATCTGGTCGGCATGCAAGATCGTCGAGATGCGCTGCGCGATGATGAGCACCGCAGCGTCACGCGTCTCGTCTTGCAACGCATGGCGCAGGGCGGCATCAGTCTTAAAGTCCAGGGCCGAAAAACTATCGTCGAAGATATATAGATCGGCGCGCTTCATGAGTGCGCGAGCAATGGCCAGGCGCTGGCGCTGGCCGCCCGAGAAGTTCGTGCCGCCCTGGGCCACCGGCGTATCGAGCCCCTGGGGCTGGTCGAGCACAAAGGTGCTCTGGGCAACCTCCAGCGCATGGAGCATGTCAGCCTCAGTCGCGCCTTCGTTGCCAAAGCGCAGGTTGCTTGCAACGGTGCCCGAGAACAGCCACGCCTTCTGCGGCACATAGGCGATGTGTCCACGGATCTCATCTTGCGAAAGGTCGTGCAGATCGATGCCGTTCAGGCGAATGGCGCCCTTCGTTGCATCGTGGAAGCGAAGCAGGAGCTTGGCCACCGTTGACTTGCCCGAGCCCGTTGAGCCCACGATCGCGGTCGTCTGTCCGCGGCGGCAGGCAAAACTCAGGTTGCACAGAGTGTCCTCGTCGGCATCGTCAAAACGGAACGACATATGGTCGAACACGGCAACCGCATCGGTACCGTCAACAGGCTCCGCCGCGCACGTATCTAGCGTGCGCTTGCCGTCCACGATGCTCGGCTCGATTTCGAGCACCTGTTGCGCACGGTTGAGACACGCCGCAGCGCGCGGGAGCGTCAGAATCACCATCTGCGCCATCATCACAAAGAAAAGGATCAGGATCGCGTATTCCAACACGGCCGAGATGCTGCCGATTTGCATGGCGTGGACGCCCACGCGGTTGCCGCCCACCCACAGCACCGCCACCTCGGCGATATTCATCAAAAAGAAGCTGGAACTGTCGAGACCCACAAACAGGTGGTTGACCTTGATGGCGTTGGCCGCGTAATCGCTAAACACCTCGTCCAGGCGCTGCTCCTCGTGGCGCTCCTTGTTAAATGCGCGGATGACGCGCACGCCCACGATGTTCTCGCGCAGCACCACGTTCATGCGGTCGATAAAGCTCTGCAGGCGCATAAAGATCGGCGCGGCGTTAGCCACCGTAAAGACCGCCGCCACCAACACGATCGCAACGACCACGCCCAGCAGCGTGCCCATGGCGGGATCGATGAACCAAGCAAAAATGATGCCTGCCACGGCCAAGAACGGCACCGGCAACACCAGCTGAATCGTCTGAAGGACAGCTTGCTGAATCACGTTGATGTCGTTGAGCGAGCGTGTGATCATCGAACCCATGCCAAAGCGCTCAAAGTCGCTGGCGGACAGCTCGAGCGACTTGTCGTACACGGCATTGCGGATATCGCAGGCCACGTTGGCGGCCAGGCGCGCTGAAAGATAGCAGCCCAGCACCGTGCCGCCGCTGGCCATGCCGGTCGCGATAAGCATGTACAGGCCGTTGCGTAATATATAGTCGACATCGCCCGTGGCAATACCGGTGTTGACCATGTTCGCCAGCATCGTGGGAACCAACAGCGTACCGACGTTATCTATCAGCACCGCAAACAGCGTCACCGCAATCAGACCGCGGTACGGCCTCATAAATCTCATTAAGAGTCGCATGCGTCCCCCTCGCCCTTATCGTCAGCCTCGTTCTCGGCGGCCACTTGCCGTTTAAATGCCTCGCACTCTTCGTTCAGAACATGGGAGAACTTACCGACCAAGCGCATGATCTCGCGCTGCTCCCACGGCTCGAGCGCCTCGAATGCCTGTTGCTCGGCTTTTTGCGCCGGCAACGCGTAGCGCTTGGCAAACTGCACGCCTTCTTCGGTCAGTCGCACAACCTTGTTCTTACGACTGCCCTCGGCAAACTCCAACGTCGCAAGCCCTCGCGCCCTAAGCGTCTTGATCACCGAATTGATGGTCTGTTTGCTGTAGAACCATTCACTCGTCAGCCGACTCACGGCAACGCTTCCGCCCGCTGCACTCGTGTCGACGAGCATCCAGTAGGCGCAGTCCGAAAGACCGCAGGCGCGCGCGAACTCCGAATAGATACGGTCAAGCCCGTTGAGCATCCGGTCGAAATCGACCAGGCTAACTGCACTATTCATCTCTCCCACCATTCGATAGTCCGAGTTTTGACCAATTTATATCTCTACATTAGTCCGAGTTTTGACTATCGTCAACAGGCTCTCCGCGAATGCGTGCATCCTTGATTATCGACTTCATCCGAACACCTCCCACATTCATCCGCACATGTGCGGATGAATGTGGGAACCCGATACCCTGAGGGCCGGACCGGCCGGCCCCGGAAGATCGGAGGACACCATGTCCGGAAAGAACGGGAAGGGCGCCGCGAGGGCGGTTCCGAGGGCCTACGGCAGGCTCACCAGGCACGAGCGGGACACCATCCAGAGGATGCTGGAGCGCAGGGCCTCGT
>ENA-OQKL01000394-OQKL01000394.1-human-gut-metagenome-genome-assembly--contig:-NODE-394-length-14494-cov-5.391522_pt1 | contig 14494 bp, 14 predicted proteins | sample MGYA00242779_ERZ504800 | MGnify/ENA primary metagenome ERZ504800 (study PRJEB26092, sample SAMD00036410) | human gut metagenome | host: Homo sapiens | study: EMG produced TPA metagenomics assembly of... | reverse complement strand
CGATATCTTCTGTAACAGCCGCTCCATAACAATCCCAGCTGTTCCACCCCATAGGTGCTGTTTTCATCTTCATCTGTTTTATACCCTCTCGATATCCTGTTAATTCTGTCCGTAATATGCATTTGCATCCTTGCCCCAGGAAAACAGTGTTCACAAAATATAATCTGTATTTAATTATTTAAACTGAGCCAAACGTTCCTCTACCTGAGCCATCATCTGCTCATACTTTGCAAGCTTGTCCTTTTCCTCCTGAACCTTTTCAGGCTTTGCATTGTTTAAGAATTTCTCATTTGAGAGCATGCCCCTTGAGCGCGCAAGCTCCTTTGTGAGCTTATCCTTTTCTTTATTGAGTCTTTCCTTTTCCTTCTCGAAATCAACAAGGTCCTCAAGCGGCAGGTATGCAACCGCATCAGGTATCACTACTGATACAGCGTCATCTCCAATACCGGCCTTGCCCTGCTGTACTGTAATCTCGCTGGTAAATGCAAGATTTACATATACCTCCTTGTTGTCCTCGAATATCTTTCTGACTGCCTCATCATCACTTGTGATGAAAAGCTTTGCCTTTCTTGAAGGTGGAACATCCATCTGTGTACGGACATTTCTGATACCCTTTACGAGGTCCTTGCAGTGCTCGATTGCGGCTTCTTCTGCCGGGAAATTCCACTCTTCCTTGTACTCAGGCCATTTAGAGAGCATGATGGTCTCCTCATCTGACTGAAGTGTGCAGAAGATTTCCTCTGTGATAAACGGCATATATGGATGAAGGAGCTTCAGTGCATTTACAAGTACTGTCTTAAGGGTCCAGAGTGCTGCATTTGCTGACTCTGGGTTTTCATCCTTCTTGTAGGTACGAACCTTTGCAATCTCGATATACCAGTCACAGAACTCATCCCAGATGAAGTCGTATACCTTTTGTACTGCGATTCCAAGCTCGAACTTGTCCATGTTTTCTGTGGCATCCTTTGCAAGAGTATTTACCCTTGAAAGAATCCACTTGTCTGCTGCATGAAGCTCATCAAGCTTTGGCTCTCTAAGCTCTACACCTTCAAGGTTCATCATGATAAATCTTGATGCATTCCATACCTTGTTGGCGAAGTTTCTTGAAGCCTCAACTCTCTCCCAGTAGAAACGCATATCATTTCCCGGTGCATTTCCTGTGATAAGTGTCAGACGAAGCGCATCTGCACCATACTTGTCGATAACCTCAAGCGGATCAATTCCGTTTCCGAGTGATTTACTCATCTTGCGGCCCTGAGAATCTCTTACGAGTCCATGGAAAAGCACTGTGTGGAATGGTGCCTTGCCCATCTGCTCATAGCCTGAGAAAATCATTCTGATTACCCAGAAGAAAATGATATCGTAGCCTGTTACGAGCACATCGTTTGGATAGAAATAGTCAAGATCCTCTGTCTTTTCAGGCCAGCCGAGTGTTGAGAATGGCCAGAGCGCTGATGAGAACCATGTATCAAGTGTATCAGGATCCTGTGTCCAGTGCTCCTTGCCACACTTAGGACATTTGCCAGGCTTTTCTATTGAAACTACCATCTCTCCACAGTCATCACAGTACCATGCAGGTATTCTGTGTCCCCACCAGAGCTGACGGCTGATGCACCAGTCGCGGATATTGTCTGTCCAGTTGAAGTATGTCTTGTCCATTCTTGAAGGAAGAAGCTTGATTTCTCCGTTCTTTACTCCCTCAACTGCAGGCTTGATCATCTCGTCCATCTTGACGAACCACTGCTGCTTGATCATTGGCTCAACTGTTGTGTGACAGCGGTCATGCACACCTACATTGTGTGAGTGTGGTACAACCTTTACTAAAAGGCCCTGCTCCTTAAGATCCTCAACCAGTGCCTTTCTGCACTCGTATCTGTCCATTCCGGCATATTTTCCGGCCTTTTCGTTCATTGTGGCATCATCATTGATTACAACGATTTCCTCTAAGCTGTGGCGTTTTCCTACCTCGAAATCGTTAGGGTCGTGTGCAGGTGTAATCTTTACACAGCCTGTTCCAAACTCTTTATCTACGTATGAATCTGCGATTACAGGAATCTCTCTGTCTGTGCATGGAAGCTTTAAGGTCTTTCCGATGATATCCTGATAACGCTCATCATCAGGGTTTACAGCTACTGCTGTATCTCCGAAAAGTGTCTCAGGACGTGTTGTTGCTATCTCTACGAATCTGCCTTCCTCGCCAACTACAGGATAGTTGATGTGCCAGAAGAAGCCGTCCTGCTCCTCATGCTCTACCTCTGCATCTGAAATAGATGTCTTACATACCGGACACCAGTTTACGATTCTTGAGCCCTTATAAATCCAGCCCTTCTTATAAAGCTTTGTAAATACCTCCTGTACTGCGTGTGAGCAGCCCTCATCCATGGTAAATCTCTCACGCTGCCAGTCTGCTGATGATCCAAGCTTACGCAGCTGCTTTACGATACGTCCGCCGTACTCTTTTCTCCAGTCCCAGCATTTCTCGAGGAACTCTTCTCTTGTAAGGTCTGCCTTGTTGATTCCCTGCTCTTTAAGTGCCTGGATGACCTTTACCTCTGTTGCGATGGATGCGTGGTCTGTTCCCGGCTGCCAGAGTGCATTGTAGCCCTGCATTCTCTTGTATCTGATAAGGATATCCTGCATGGTGTTGTCAAGGGCATGTCCCATGTGCAGCTGTCCTGTGATGTTTGGTGGTGGCATCACGATTGTGAATGGTTTTTTGCTGCGGTCTACCTCAGCATGGAAGTAGCCGTTGTCTTCCCACTTTTTGTAAAGACGGTCCTCGATGTCCTTTGGATCGTAGGTTTTGTTTAGTTCTTTGCTCATGTTTTCCTCCTTTTATATGAATGACGCAAAAGCTTTGGGATGTTTTGCTGTTTTTCTTTTTATTTACTACGGGCGACCGATTTGATTGCATGCGCAATCTTCCGGTCTTACAGTTTTAGTACATGCCATGACGGAAATAGCATAGTAGCAAATAAATTTGCGCTATATATGCACATCTCAGTCTACAAAAAAAGCCCTCCCGATCACTGACCGGAAGGGCGAATAAGCGCTGTACCACCTTCGTTTACATCAGAGTGACATATACACTAAAATATATGACATATACGCTCGAATGCCTCTTGTCCTGTAACGTGGACGAATCGGAAGAACTTATGTCAAATCTTGTTATATATATAGATTTAACTTTCTGGGTTCTTCGGCTCAAAAGCTACCTTCCATGATTTCTGTCTTAAGCACCTTTCAGCCTGCCCAAAATGTATCACCATCTTACGGACCGGATGCTCTCTCTGAAAGCTTTCGTCATGTACTCCTCTTTCTTATGCCTTTAAATATTTTGCCTGTTTCTTTCTACAATATTAAAGTGCATTGGGTGATTTGTCAATATGATTTTTCAATCATCATAATGACCTTTACATGAAACAATATAAATTATCTCATCTTTTTCATAATAAACAATTCGATTAGTATCATCAATGCGTCTGCTCCACATACCACTAAGATTTTCCTTTAATGGTTCCGGTTTACCTATACCCTCAAACGTACTTCGCTGAATATCCTTGATAAGTCCATTAATTCTTTTCAGTGTTTTCTTATCCTGCGTCTGCCAGTATAAATAATCGCTCCATGCCCTATCTTCCCATAGTAACCTCATTAGTCCTCCTCTATCAAATCATGCTCTGCGAAGTGAGCTTTGCCATCCTTAATATCGCGCACGATATTTTCCAAATAACGAATATTGCTATCAGAATAAAACGGATCTACCGATACCTCAAAAGGAATACGCTTTTCTCTGCCTACTTTTTTTGCAAAAACGGTGAACGCTGCACTCATGGAAAGACCTAATTCCGAACACACCTGTTCCATGCTTTTTTTTACATCTGCATCCAATTTAAAATTAACATTAACTGACTGTGACATATACAACACTCCTTTCTTGCTTATAGTATATGCAACAATAAAGAAAATATCAATAAGATTTCTTCATTTTTTCTTTATTATAAATTTTTACTTTCAAAGAAATAAGTGCTCGCTATAAGTGCTGTTCCGCCTATATATGCCATCTTATCTCTCAAGTGTGAACGGCTGATAAGCTTGTCAGTATAGTTTTCATCATATTTTGTGCAGTACTGTATAAAAAGCTTATATATACTTGTATTTTCAAACATTGAACCAAACACTATCGTGCAATCCGGAGCCAGAATAGTCAACACATTTACAGCGACACGTGCCATTCGTTCTATTGCTCCAACAAGTATCTCAGAAATTGTCTGATCCATCCTTGTTATGTAGCCGTTGCCCTCATTTTCTACCCACGAAGTCAAGAGCTCTCTTGTTATAAGATTTTTATCACCGGCTGTTTCTTCGTATAGCACCGGGGTATTTTCCTTGGAATATATCTCCTTTATGCGGTCACACAGGGCAAACATGGATACTCTTGTTTCAAGACAGCCATGTCTGCCACATCTGCACTTAAGTCCATCAGGCTCTATGATGTAGTGTCCTATTTCTGCTGCGTTGTGCTGATTGCCCTCATATAGCTTATTGTCCACAACTATCGCAGAGCCGACACCCGGGCCCCACTTAATAAAAACAATATTGTTTCCATATTTTCCGACACCGTAAAGCATTTCGGCTTCCGCAAATGCTTTGACGTTGTTTTCAAGTATTACCGGACACTGAATCTGTTTTTCAAGTATTTCTCTTATTTTTACTTGATTGTTCCATATGCCATAAGCGTGTATACTGATGCCATTATTCCTGTCAACTATTCCAGGAACACATATTCCGATTCCAAGAATATCTGACAGCTTAAGTTCCTTTTCCCAAAGCTGAAGCTTTATTTCCTTTGCCAGTTCTTCTAAAAACAGCTGTGGTTCAATGTCCGTCCGGGTATGTATCTTAGCTTCAACAAGCATATTTCCCCTGATATTGGTAACTGTAATGCTCGTGTCTACAGCCTCAATATTTACAGATACTATGTACTTAAAATCATAATTGATATCCACAAGCACCTTCTTACGGCCAGCTCTCTTCTGCTCCTTCATCTCACCCTTTTCAAGTATCATGTGAGCTTCCATCATATCATTGCACAGCATGGTCACAGCCGCCGGTGTGAGTCCTATCTGATTGGCAATATCCTTCCTTGACATTGCGCCGTTTTTCTGCAGTATCTTAAGTATCTGAGATTTATTATTGTTTTTTACACTATCAAGGGAAATTCCGGTTTTAACCATTAATTCATGCTCCTTATTTATGCTTCAACATTCTTTGTTGCAACTATATCCACACCGGTTGCTGCAGCATCACTTAGCAGTACATCACCTATATGCACCGGTGCCTCTACCGTGATCCGGTTGATACAGTCCATCACATCCATTATCTTTTCCTTTGGAATATCCTGTGCCGTCTTTACGGATACCATAGGTATTGTGCCGTTTTTCACACAGACTGTGCTTGTCACGATTCGCGTCGGATGTGTCACTTCCTTTGCTCCGTAGTCTGCTCCGCGCTTACAGGTATTTCCGGTTACTGTGACATTTTCTCCATCTATTGTCACCTTAAGGGCACAGCCCAGAGGGCAGCCTATACATGTCAAATTTCTTTCTTCCATGATACTATGCCTCCTCAATCTTTATCGTAATTGTGCGGGGATTTTCCGTTTCGATGAGCTGCTTCTTCTTAAGCACCACCTGCTCCATCTCACCCGGTGCCATTACAGGGTGCTTGCGGTGCTGTAATTGTTTATCATCCAGATATACCGCAATATAACAATTCTTATACACAGCTCCAACTCGAAATCTCACCGTTACAGTATCATCCATCTGTGCAGTATTTATAGTGCTTGGGACAGTATATCTGACTCCGCCTGTAGCAGTTATCGATATTTCTTTGCCATCATCACTCTTATCACCGCCGTTTTTCACATACTCTGCGGCATGGCGGCCTGCTGCTGTTGCTTCCTCTGACACATAATCCACGAGGTCGTGCACATGAAGCACATTTCCACAGGCAAATACACCCGGCACATTGGTCTCAAGGCTTTCGTTTACAACAGGTCCGCTTGTTACAGGATTGAGCTCTACACCTGCTGTTTTTGAAATCTCATTTTCCGGAATGAGTCCGCATGAGAGTAAAAGCGTATCGCACTCGTAAAACTCCTCTGTTCCCTCAATAGGCTTGTTATGCTCGTCAACCTGAGCGAGAGTGATGCCCTCCACACGCTCCCTGCCCTTTATATCAACCACTGTGTGGCTGAGCTTAAGCGGGATATTAAAATCATCAAGGCACTGCACAATATTACGCTTCAAGCCTCCTGAATACGGCATGAGTTCTGCAACCACCTGCACCTTGGCACCCTCCAAGGTCATTCTTCTTGCCATGATAAGACCGATATCTCCTGAGCCAAGTATTACTACCTTTCGTCCCGGCATGTATCCCTCTATATTCACCAGTCTCTGAGCTGTACCCGCCGAGAAAATTCCTGCCGGTCTGTAGCCTGGTATGTTTAGGGCACCTCTTGCTCTCTCTCTGCAGCCCATCGCAAGTATTACTGTCTTTGCAGCGATATGGAAAAGTCCGTCTGTACGGTTCATAGCCGTGACTATTTTATCGTTTGACCCATTTTCGGACTCATCACCGGTTGAGATATCCATGACCATCGTATTCAGTCTGTACTCTATGCCAAGCTCTTTGACCTCTTTGATAAATCTGCCGGCATATTCAGGGCCTGTGAGTTCCTCCTTAAAGGTGTGCAGGCCAAAGCCATTGTGTATACACTGGTTTAATATGCCGCCAAGCTCGCAGTCTCTTTCCAGTATAAGTATTTTATCTATTTTATTTTTCTTAGCGGAAGCTGCTGCCGCAAGACCTGCCGGGCCGCCTCCTACTATCACAATATCGTAAAATTCCATATTGTCCCCCTATGTTAATCTGATATTAACCCAATATCAATCTTTCGTTACCTGTCTCTTTGAAGTAAGACAGACTATCCGCGATTCTTGCTCATTCCAACAACTATCTTTGACTTTCCACCGCTTTTAGTGATGTCAAGCTGCGAAATGCCTCTCTCCCTGGCGATAATCTCCATAGTTCTCGGAGAACAGAAGCCTGCCTGGCACCTGCCCATTCCGGCTCTGGTGCGTCTCTTCACACCATCAAGCGACTTTGCGCCTAACGGTCTGTTTACCGCATCCATTATCTCGCCCTCCGTAATCATCTCACAGCGGCAGATTATGTTACCATACTCAGGCTTTTCTTTTATCAGCTCTTTATACTCATCCTCTGAAAGCTTCTTTGGATTTAAAATACCTTTTCTTGTCTCGATAAAGTCCGCATTTTTAGAAGGCTTAAAAAGCCTCTCAACTATTGCTGCCACTCTCTCACCGATAGCCGGTGCACTTGATAAGCCCGGTGACTCTATACCTGCACAGTCCACAAAAAACTGGTGCATCTTTAAGCTCCTCGATGATAAACTCATGTCCGTCCTCATGTGCACGGTTTCCTGCAAACGATGTGATGACCTGACGCATAGGAAGTGACGGCACCGAACGTGTGCCGGATATCGTAACATGCGCTAAGCCCGCTCTTGTTGTATTTGTACCATCCTTGTCATCATGATCATCTGCTGTAGGTCCGATTAGGATATTTCCGTGTACTGTCGGGGTTACAAGCACGCCCTTGCCGTATTTTCCCGGAAGCTGGAAGATTGTCTTGTCAACGATACCACCGGCTGCCCTGTCTAATAGCTCGTACTCTCCGCGCCTTGGTGTGATATGGATTTTGTTTTCACTCACCATGTTGTGAAATACATCAGCATATACACCGGCTGCATTTACAACGCAGCGTGCATGAATTTCTCCATTTTGAGTAATGAGAATATAGCCTGCCTGCTCCTTTTGTATCTCCTTCACCTCGGTGTTAAATAAAAACCTCCACACCATTTGCCGCAGCATTCTCAGCAAATGCAATATTCATGCCAAACGGACATACAATGCCTCCTGTCGGGCAGTAAATAGCTGCCACCACCTCATCAGACAGATTCGGCTCCATCTCATGTGCTTTCTTTGAATCAAGAATTTCAAGTCCCGGCACGCCATTTGCGATTCCCTGATTGTAAAGCTCCTTAAGCCTTGGCATATCGTCCTCGCTAAAGCACAAAATCAGCGAGCCGTTTCTTCTGAACTCAAAATCAAGCTGCTTCGAAAGCTCGTCCATCATCTCATTTCCACGGATATTCATCTGTGCCATAAGTGTACCGGTCTTACAGTCAATTCCGGAATGGACAATAGCACTGTTTGCCTTTGAAGTGCCACAGCACACGTCCTCCTCCTTTTCCACCACGCAGATGGACAGGTTATATTTCGATAGCTCTCTTGCACAGGCGCTTCCCGATACTCCCGCTCCTATAATTACTACATCATACATGTTATTTTCTCCTACCAATTTCCATATATATTTTTACTTTCAGTCATCCTTCGCCCAGTTAAATGCGCAGGCGACAGCCTTTTTCCACATTTTAAGCTTCTTTCCTCTCAAATCAGCCTCTATCTCCGGCTCAAACACACGGTCAATAGCCCAGTTTCTCTTTATATCATCCATGCTGTCCCAATAGCCCACTGCAAGCCCTGCGAGGTACGCTGCACCCATGGCTGTAGTCTCCACGCACACAGGCCTGTTGACCGGTGCATTGCTGATATCAGCCTGCATCTGCATGAGCAGATTGTTGGCACTGGCGCCGCCGTCCACCCTAAGCGAGGTGAGATTGATGCCTGAATCAGCCTTCATTGCCTCAAGCACATCATTTACCTGAAATGCCATTGATTCCAGAGTGGCCCTTATGACATGGTACTTGTTTACACCTCTCGTAAGCCCCACAATGGTTCCTCTCGCATACTGATCCCAGTATGGTGCCCCAAGCCCTGTAAATGCCGGCACCACATAGCAGCCGTTTGTATCCTTTACCTTTCTCGCCATGTACTCTGAATCAGTTGAGGAATCGATAAATTTCATCTCATCGCGGAGCCACTGTATTGAGGCTCCTGCCACAAATATTGAGCCCTCCAGCGCATATACCACCTTGCCGTCTATGCCCCAGGCTATTGTGGTTACGAGTCCGTTCTTTGATGAAACAGGCATCTCACCTGTATTCATGAGAAGGAAGCAGCCGGTGCCATATGTATTTTTGGCTTCTCCTGCCCTAAAGCAGGTCTGTCCAAAAAGTGCTGCCTGCTGGTCTCCTGCCGCTCCCGCGATAGGAATCGGTCCCCCGAAGTACACCGGATTCACCTCACCATACACACAGCTTGACGGCATAGGCTTTGGAAGCATGCTCTTTGGTATGTCAAGCTCCTTAAGTATCTCATCATCCCACTTTAAGGTATTGATATTAAACATCATGGTTCTTGATGCATTGGAATAATCCGTAACATGCACCTGCCCCTGAGTGAGCTTCCATATAAGCCACGTCTCGACTGTTCCAAACAAAAGCTCGCCTCTTTCGGCTCTCTCCCTTGCTCCCGGCACATTGTCAAGGAGCCACTTGAGCTTAGTTGCCGAAAAATAAGCATCTATCACAAGACCTGTCTTTTTCCTAAAGTTCTCGGTAAGCCCCTTCTCCTTCAGTGAATCCGCATACTCTGCCGTGCGCCTGCACTGCCATACTATCGCGTGATAAACCGGCTCTCCCGTATTTTTGTCCCACACAATCGTGGTCTCTCTCTGGTTAGTAATGCCTATCGCACATATGTCGGCTGCCGTAGCCTGTATATTGGCCATTGCCTCCTTTGCCACCTCAAGCTGTGTGGCCCAGATTTCCTCTGCATCGTGCTCCACCCAACCCGGCTTCGGGAAAAACTGCGTAAACTCCTTCTGTGCCACGCTGCACATCTCGCCCTTCTCATTGAAAAGTATACATCTGTTGCTGGTAGTGCCCGCATCTAATGCCATAATATACTTTGCCATGTAAAAATCCTCCAACCAATTATTCGGTACCTAAATACTACTATTATTATAGCATGATATTTAAGCTATTTCCATAAAATCAGTACTCACAGACTTCGATTTCAAGCATATGTCCTAAAATCTTTAATTCATCTGAACAATCTCCGTAAATCACAACAAAATGAGGCTCCCAGCCATCCTTTACACTTTGATTTACAATATCATAGCTCTTTTTGTCTGTCCTTACTACAATTGATGTTCCGCAAAACTGCTTAGGCTTGTCGAGAGCACTTCCTGTTGTGACAAAAAATCTAAAGCTTCCATCTGCTTTTTGTCCTACTCTGAACACTGTGACTTTGTCAGCCGCCTTACAGCCAAAGTCCATTACAGGGCCAATCTTTCTGTTCGGATGCACTCCGATTGTTGCACCTGTATCCTCTCTTGCGATAGAGCATGCAGCTGTTCCGCAATGCCAGAATGTAATGGTATTTTCACTCTCATCAAGAGACACCGGATCTCCGAAAAATACCGCCTGCTCAGATAATTTCATTCCCATATACATAGAGAGTGCTCCATATGTATCAGCCTCACAGCTTGCAGCAACACCCATATCATTTAGCATAGCAAGCACGCCACAAACAGGTGTTCCAAACGCGGTAAAGAAATCAGGCCAGCATCTTGAAGATAGTGCTCCAATATTATTTTCATCTACATACTCCTTATAGGCCTTGCACAGTCTCGCAAAATCTTTTCGATTATTGTCAGGAGTCTTGTCAAGACCAACAGTACACTTAGTCATTTTATCGAGATATTCACTGCACTCATCATCGGTATAGCCCTTTGCCATATCAATAAGCTCTCTCACCTCAATTGACTCAAGTGTTGCTCCGAATACCTTTTGCATGTCAGCATCCATTGCACGTCCAAATCCAAATCCCTGCGGTGTATGTCCGACTGAGGCAATCCTTAGATTTTTAAGCTCATTTTTAAGCCATGCTGCACGAATACAGGCACTAATTGTTTTCTTTGCCCTCTCTTCCTGTGGAGCTCCAAAGATATATTCAAAGTTACCATCTCTAAACGCAGCCAGTGCATTTCCTGCCGAATATGCTCCCGTCAATGAATTTAATCTCAACCGGCCTCCATCTATAACCGGCTCACGAAGTGTCCAAAGCAGTACCGGACACGAAAATCTTTTAAGAACCTCACTCGCATAAGCTGCATTTGCAAAGGTTATATTCTGTAAAATTATCAGGGATGGCTCTATTGTATCAAGAAAATTAGTTAAATCCTGAATTGATAAAAGCATTTTATCCGGTACAATTGCAGCATCCGTTATTGTATTTAATAAGTCTATTGATTTTTCAAATTCCTTCTGTGCGCTCTCCAAATGAAATGTCGGAACCCCGACCGGCACATATGCCACCTGAAATTTTGTCATATATTTTACCTCCAATAAAAATTTCAAAAACTACTTAACCATAAGCAGTATTCCTGATATAAAAAGTAATATGTAGGTGAGCTTCATAAATATTTCCTGGCTCATCCTCTTTACAAGCACTGAGCCTGCTGCCATTCCCGCTATCAAAAACGGAATCGATATGCATTGAGTCATAACAAGCCCTGCATTCCACATTCCCGCACATATATCCTGAACAAGTATCATCGAATTTAATATAATCCAAATAGTAGAAATAGTTGCTCTAAAGCTTGTCTTTTCCTTTATCTCATTGGATAAATACCCTATCAGAAGCGGTCCGCCTGACACAAACATACCATGAACTATTCCCGCACCAATAAGTAACAGCATTGATTTCCATGATGATTTTTTCTTTTGTATCACGCTGCCTTTGCCCATATATGCTGTAAAACCCATGTATTGCAAGAAATATCACAAAAATACCCAGAAACTTGTATAATACTGCATCATATCCTGCAAGTGCGTTCTTTAGAAAAAAGCCGCCAAAGATTCCTATAGCCATGACGATGACTACCTTTTTCAACTGCTTCCAGTCTACATGTTTCCATTGTGTAACAAAGACATACACACCGGCAAGAATACCAAGCACGTTTAATATCGGCTTAGCGACATCATATCCCACCAGAATTAGGCTTGGAGACATTGCGAGGATGGTCCCCGCAAAGCCTGTAATGCCCTGAATCACATTTGTCAGAAAAATTATTATGTAAAATAGAACAGTGTTCATTTATTTAACTCCATATTTTTCTCTGATTTCTTCGAATATATCAGCAAACTCACTATTTTTTCTGTAGAAGGCAGGTGTATAGCCAAGCTCGGCTGATACTGTTATTGCTCCGCCGTGATACTCTTCGCCTGTCCACAAATGCACCCACTCATCCTGTGGCAGATACACATCCCATTCATGCTTATCCTGCTCATAAACAGGTGCTATCAGCATATCCCTTCCAAAAAGATACTCATACTGTATGTCATAAGCTTTCGCATCAGACTCATAATGCATAAACAAAGGTCTTTGCACCGGATGTCCACTGTCTGCATTCTCTTCAACAAGTGTCTTTGTATACGGTGCAAGCATCGTGTATACATCAACGAGTCTCGCCAGCCGCTCCATGGTATCCTCATCATCGTAATACTGAAAATTGGTATCCGGTCTGTTTCCCTCATGTGTCCTCATAAATGGTGTAAACATCGCCATCTCAGCCCATCTGAGAAACAGCTCCTTTGTACGAGTATTATCAAAAAGCGATGTATAGCCTCCAATATCACTATGCGTGAGCCCACATCCCATCATTCCTGCACTAAGTGCTCCGCAGATAACAGATGCGAGTCCATCATGTATTGTAAAGTCAACAGACTGATCGCCGGCCCACAGCAATGTGCAGTATTTCTGGCTTCCGGCACCTCCGGCACGCATGAAGTAAACCACATCTCCAAGCTTTCCTGACTCTTTTACTGCCTCATAGTTACACTTTGCCCATAGCACCGGCCAGTGATTGTGCTCAATCATAGGTGATTTGCCGCTGTATAAGCATATATCATCTGTAGGCAGATACTCTCCAAAGTCTGCCATCCAGCCATCAATGCCTATACCAAGTGTGTATTCTTTAATAATATCCTTAAACCACTCGAATGCCTCCGGGTTTGTGAGATCCACAACTCCACAATAAAATTCACCAAAATCCACGAGATAATCACTACCATCTGCCTTTGTTGCAAAATAGCCTTTTTCCTTGCCTTCCTTATAGAGCTCACCATCATTTACCAGATATGGATTAACATATCCCAAAAATTTGATGCCCTTTGCATTTATCTCTTTAATCTTCTTTGGCAGATCCGGATACATTTCCTTGTGATATTTCCAGTCCCATTGGAGTCTCTTTCCGAATGATGTCACTCTCTTTCCGCACCAATCCTGGCACCATATGCCAGCTACCTTGATGTTCTTATCAAGGGTCTTATCAAGCAATCCAAATGACCTTTCATTTCCACCCTGAACACCAATTATGAGCCCATTGTATACCCAGTCCGGGAGCTTTGGCTGCCTTCCAAAATATGCTGTAAGTCTCTCAAGCAGTTTGAGATATGTATCAGCACACTCTATGCGGATCTGCTTAGGTACCTCCCATATCTGCAGCTCATGAAAGCTGTCATTTCTGAAATCAAAATCAGCATATGCTGTTGAATCCACATGCAGATAATATTTATTTGTGGAAACAAAGGTTGGCTGTGGATAATTTGTGTTGTAATAGTCTCCTCCAGCTTTATTTTCTACATCCGAACGCCATGTAACGTAAGTTGTCTTATCACGTCCGACACCCGGTTCAGATGTCCAGATAGGAAAATTTCTTCCACGCAGATTAAAGTAAGACATCTGCTCACCGCAGCCATAGCATTTTTCCTCTTTATCCGCTGCTACCCTGAACCAGAATCGGTTAATCCTGTCATCCTTTTGTTCGAAATCAATGGTACACAGATTTTCGTCACATTTAATTTTCGCAATGATATAGCTTTCAAAGCATAGTCTGACTGTATCAGCTGTCTGAATCACATCTGTGAGCTTTAGTGGAAAACGCTCGGTAACATAATCTGTTATCTTGAAGTTACCTCTGTACATATCAACATCTTCCTGTCCTACTCCGACATAAATCATCGGTCTTTCTTTGCTATGCTCCAGAATCCTTTTTTCTCCCACAAAAAGCTGAAATTCATTCCCCTGGATATGAAAGAAGCCTGTGTTTATGTCGGCCCGAACCATCCGCGCTACCACGATGAAAGCATTGACTTTCAGGATCTTTCCTCTCTCTCCTTCGTCCGGGGCGTACGGGAATTTTTCTCAGTGGAACACCATTTAAGCCATGTAAGCCTGGGCGCCATCAGTACAGAACAGCTCCATTATTCCGTCTACACCAACAGTGACCACCTGACCATCAACCTGCTGATGAATACCGATATCTGCAGCCTGGGCATTAATTTTCTCTATGACCAGTACCGTCAGTACGATATCCGCCAGCTGCAGATCAACAACTGTGAGCCCTTTCTTCTCATCGGTTACATCTGCCCGGATGACGC
>ENA-OQKL01000392-OQKL01000392.1-human-gut-metagenome-genome-assembly--contig:-NODE-392-length-14515-cov-3.382680_pt1 | contig 14515 bp, 10 predicted proteins | sample MGYA00242779_ERZ504800 | MGnify/ENA primary metagenome ERZ504800 (study PRJEB26092, sample SAMD00036410) | human gut metagenome | host: Homo sapiens | study: EMG produced TPA metagenomics assembly of... | reverse complement strand
AGGTGGGCTTCATGATGGGAAGGACGATCTTAAAGAACACCTGAACCGGGTTGCAGCCGTCAATCATGGCCGCCTCCTCGATCTCGAGCGGGATGTTCTTTACAAAGCCGGCGAACATAAAGACCGCCAGGCCCGCGCCAAAGCCCAGATAGATAAAGCAGATGTTGAACGGCGTATTAAAGCCGATGCGGTCCGCCAAATTGGACAGCGTGAACATGAGCATCTGGAACGGTACGACCATCGAGAACACGAACAGGTAATAGAAGAAGTTCGAGATCTTGTTGTTGACACGAACCACGTACCAAGCGCACATGGAGCAGCACACCAGAATCAGCACGACCGACGTGACTGTGATGATGAGCGAGTACATAAACGCCGAGGCAAAGCCCTGCTCGTTAAGAGCGTGCACGTAGTTTGCGAGGCCGTTGAACGTCTCGGGCGTGAGCAGATCGAACGCCGTGGTGGTGCTGATTGCGGTCGCTTTCTTAAAGGAATTGAGCGCAATCATGAACACGGGGTTAGATCCATGCGAGCGACAGGATCGTAAAGAGATCGAGAGCGCGCGGTTAATAGCCTTATCGCGTTTCATTACTGCTGCACCTCCTTGGCCTCGTGGCCTTAAGCTGGATCATAGAAATGGCGACAACCAGGATGCAGAAGATAACTGCCTTGGCCTGACCGATGCCCTGCCATGCGATGCCAGCACGCGAATAGAACGTGTTGTAGATGTTCAGGGCGAGCATCTCGGTAGAGTGCGCCGGGGCACCACCGGTAAGGGCGAGGTTCTGGTCGAACAGCTTAAAGCCGTTGGTGATGGACAGGAACAGGCAGATGGTGATGGTCGGCATCAGGTTGGGGATCTTAACCTTCCAAAACGTCTGCCATGCCGTAGCGCCGTCGACCTTGGCGGCCTCGATGTAATCAGACGGAATGGACTGCAGACCGGCGATGTAGATGATCATCATGTAGCCGACCTGTTGCCACAGGGTCAGGATGATAAGGCCCCAGAAGCCAGCGGCGGAGTTGAGGGCGATAAGCTGGGCACCCACGTTGGAGAGCAGGCAGTTGATCAGAATCTGCCAAATGTAACCCAGTACAATGCCGCCAATCAGGTTAGGCATAAAGAAAATCGTACGGAAGATGTTGGTGCCCTTGAGCGCCTTGCGGGTGAGCGCCTGCGCAATGGCCAGCGCGATCACGTTGATGAGCACCGTCGACAGGAAGGCAAACGCCACGGTAAAGAAGAACGACGTGGAGAACTGCGGGTCGGTCAGTGCGCGCACGTAGTTCTCGATACCGACAAAGTGCGCGTTATTGATGGTAATAAACTGGCAGAACGAGAGATGGAAACCCTGGATAAAGGGAATCACGAACCCGATCATAAACGCCAGGCACGTGGGCAGCATAAAGAGCGGCCACCAGCGCTTGAGTGCTTTGCCCATAGAAGGGTCCTTTCAATATGCAGGGGGCGGGCAAACCTACGTCTGCCCGCCCCCTGTCGCTAATCAGATAGCTTGGGCAGCAACTGCTTACTCGGAAGCAGCCTTCTCGGTCTTCCAGCCATCGACGAAGGCGTTCTTGACGCCGTCCCACTTGGTGTTGTCGGCAGCATAAGCGATGAGAGCCTGCTTGAGGTTCTTCTTCCACTCCTCGGAGGGGATGTAAACGAAGTCCCAAGCGACAGTCTTCTTGCCGTCCTTGGCCATAGCAACGGCCTGCTGAGAGAAGACGTTGGTGGTCTCCTTAGCGCTCTTGAACGGGGCGGTCAGACCCATCTTGTCAGCGATGATGCTGGTGGCGGTGTCAGAAGTGACGCACCAATACATGAAGTCCTCGGTGGCCTTCTGGGCATCCTCGGAAGCCTGGGAACTGACGCACCAGTAGTTCTCGCCGCCGGAGCACAGGCCCTGGTTCTCCTCGCCGTCAACACCGATGTAGATCGGCATCATGCCAATCTGATCGTCGGTCATGCCGGCCTTGACGAGGTCAGAGTAGGCCCAAGAGCCGTTCTGGTAGAAGACGGCCTTGCCGGTTGCGAACTCGTTGGTGGCGTCGTCGCCGGTCTTGGAAGCAAGCTGCGAAGGATCGCAGGTGGAGTCGGTGATGTACAGGTCGAAGATCTGCTTGTAGTTGTCGAGGAACTCACCCTTGATCTCGTCGTCCTCCTGGTTGTGCTCCTTCTCAAACTCGTAGTAGAGCGGCATGTTGGCAAGGTGGGTGGTGTAGCGCCAGCTGGAGGAGTCGTCCATGCCGGCGGAAGTGAAGGCACCCTCGACACCAAGCTCGTCCTTGCGGGCCTGGATGTCGTCGGCACAAGCCTTCAGCTTGTCGAAGGAGTTGATGTCCTCTGCCTTGTAGCCAGCCTTCTCGAGCAGCTGCTTGTTGTAAATATGCCGAAGCTCTCCTGAACCCAGTCGATGCACACATCCTTGCCGTCGGACTGCAGAGCCAGGGAGTCGTCAATGAGCTCACCGCGGAGCTTGGTATCGGACAGGTCGGCGCAGTAATCCTTCCAGTTCTTAAGACCGGTGGGGCCGTTGACCTGGAACAGGGTCGGAGCGGAGCTCTTGGACATCTCGGACTTGAGCTTCTCCTCGTAGGTGTTGGAGGCAGCGGTCACGATCTTGACCTCGACGCCCTTCTCCTTCTTATAAGCCTTGGCGATCTCCTTCCACTCCTTGTCGACCTCGGGCTTGAATTGGAGGAAGTAGACCTCGGCAGCGTCACCAGAAGCAGAGGAGCCGGAGCCGGCAGAACCACCGCAACCCACGAGGCCCAGACCAAGAACCGCAGCCGCGGAACCAGCAAAGCCCAGGAACTGCCTTCTGCTCATTTCGTTCTTCATTACAATCCACCCTTTCACACCGTGGCGGCACCCTTTGCCGCCGCCTTCGGAGATTGGCTCGGGGACTTTGCCCCTTTTGCTGACTTGTACAATACGCTATTTGGCTAGTTGTTTGAACAAGTATTACTAGAACGGTAGAAAAACTTCGGTGAACGGTAATTTCGACTTGATACTTGACAAGTTTTGTATAAACAATTATTTGTTATCGAATGCAGAGAAAACGCCCGATCAAGCCGATGCATCGTCGGTTTGACCGGGCGTTTTCGCTTTGAGGGCATGAGTCTCGTCAGGCTGCGAGCTAGCCGGCTATCGCTTGGAATTGACGCGGTAATGGAAGATCTCGGGATGTGTGCGGGCATGCGTGACCTCGAACAAGATGCCGTCCGAGGTGTACGACTGGCTCTCCATAACGGCGACGCAGTTGTACTTGCCGAGGTCCAGATAGCTGCAGTCTTCATCGTTGGCGAGCTCGACACTCACCGTACGACGGCTCGCCATCACTTTGACGCCGCGCTTGTGCTCCAGATAGCCGTAGATAGAATCCGCCGCGATCTCGGGGGTCAGGCCCTTGGCGATCGACGCCAAAAAGTAGCCATGGTCCACTTGGCGCGCGCTGCCGTTGAGGCTTCGGACACGCACTACGCGAATCAGCTCCTCGCCCACCTTAAAGCCCAGGCGACGGGAAAGCTGTTCGGTGCAGACCAGATGTTCAAAGGACTTGACGTCCGTCGAGGCAACAGCATTGTTACGCTTTGCAAACTCGCCAAACGACTCGACTTCCTCGAGTGCGCCGAGCATATCGGTCTCACCTTTGAGCCAGATGACACGCACGCCCTTGCCGTGAATGGGTTGCACGTACATCTCGTCGGCCAGCATGGCAAGTGCTCGACGGACGGTATTTCGAGTGCATCCGAATTCCGCGGTCAGCTCGGCCTCGGTCGGCAGCATCTCCTGGAACGCATAGGTTCCATTAATGATGCGCGAGCGTATTTCTCGGTAGATTCCTTCGTATATCGCTTTTGGCATGACTTCACCTCTAATGAATATGTATGGCTAGGCACGATAGCATTTCTTAAAGTTGTTTAAACCGATTATCGGCAAAGTGACAGGATTTAACCGTTGACGGTTTCTGTCGCGCCCAAACCGGTTTCGCTCAAAACTGCCGGTACGACAATTGTCTGGTCCTCTACAATGATTCCATTGTTTAAACGTTTCACCACGCGCAACGCGCCTCGATATTCGGGAGGCAGAACATGCTGCAGAAAATCCAACGTTTTGGCGGAGCCATGTTCGCGCCCGCCATGCTGTTTTCTATATCAGGCCTCATGGTCGGCATCTCCGCCCTCGCAACGACCGTGGATATCGTCGGCGACCTCGCCGTATACGGAACCCCCTGGTACGTTTTCTGGACTATCATTCAGCGCGGCTCGTGGACGGTCTTTAAGCGCCTTCCACTCCTTTTTGCCGTAGCACTGCCCATCGGCCTTGCCCAAAAGCAACCGGCACGTTGTTGCCTCGAGGCGCTCGTGGCCTATTTTGCCTATTGCTTCTTTTTGAGCGAGATCATTAAGCTGAGCGGAGACAACCTTGGACTTAAGTACCCGGCGTCTTTGGCCCCCGCTAGCGGCATCACCGTCATCGACGGCATCAAGACCCTCGACACCGGCATTATCGGCCCGCTAGCGGTATCGGCAACCGTCGTCGCCATCCATGACCGCTTCTACGATGCCAAGGTTCCCGATTGGCTCGGTACCTTCTCGGGTTCCTCGCTGGTCTACCTCATCAGTTTTTTTGCCGTGCTCGCCCTTGCCGCCATCTCGGCCGCCATCGTGCCCTTCGTATACGCAGCGACCGAAACGCTGCGCCATGCACTTGTGGGCGTCGGCCCCTTCGGCGTGGGTATCTTTGTATTTTTGGAGCGAGCACTCGAGCCCATGGGGCTGCACCACCTGCTCTACATGCCGATCTACTACGACAACCTGGTCATTAACGACGGCATCTACGCCACGTGGACCAACTTGCTTCCCATCCTGTCGCACAGCACGCGCCCCCTCAACGAGCTTGCGCCGTGGGCTGGTTTTACCGCCACCGGCTGGGTCAAGCTCTTTGGCCTTCCTGCCATCGCCATGTCGTTCTACACCACGGCCAAGCCCGAACGCCGCGCTGGCCTCAAGACCATTCTCCTGCCCGCCGTCGTCGCCTCGGCGGTCTGCGGCGTCACCGAGCCGCTCGAGTTTCTCTTTATGTTCACCTATCCCGGACTCTTTTTGCTCTATGCCGTCCTATCTTCCTGCCTCGCCATGGCCATGAACTTCTTTGGCGTCGTCGGCATCTTCTCGGGCGGCTTTATGGAGATGGTTGCCTTCAACTTTATCCCGCTCATGCGGACGCATGCCGGCTCCTATCTTTTGGCGCTCGGTATCGGCCTTGCCTTTAGCCTCATCTTTTTTGTTAGTTTTCGAGCACTCATCTTGATCTATGACCTTAAGACGCCGGGCCGCGAGAATCATGTCGCCAATCGCGCGGCAATCGATCGTTTAACGGGAAGCGGCTTTGTCAAAGAACAATCTCCCAATGGCGAGGTCAGTATTCAATCCGATCAAGATCACGTCCTCGCTGAGCGGGTAATTCAGCTTTTAGGTGGCGTTGGCAATATCGTGGGCGCAACCAACTGCGCCACGCGCCTGCGCGTCGAGGTCGTAGACCCTTCCATCGTTGCAGATAATGCGTCGTTTGTCGCGGTGGGCGCCAAGGGCCTCATCATTACGGGCAAGACCGCCCAGGTGATTATTGGCATCTCCGTTCCCCGCGTTAAAGAGCATTTTGACCAGATCATGGGCCTCGAGCCGGGATTTGTGCCCACCACCTCGGCCTCCCCTTCCGCCAGCGCAGCCCATAAGCGCGGCGATATCTGCTTCTTCGATATCGACGGAACACTCGCCTGGCAAGACCCTCGAGTGGCACAAGAGCTTCCCGAGAGCGAGCGAGACCTCTCCCCCTATCCCAATGAAGCGGTCTCGCAAGCCATCCGTGATTTTGTCGCCAAGGGCAATATGGCGTTTATCTGCACAGGGCGCACGCTGAGCTGCATCCATCCAAAGCTGCTCGAGCTGCCCTGGACCGGCATCGTCTGCCTCGCGGGTGGCTATGTCGAACTTGAGGGACACGTGATTCGCGATTTGGCGATGACGCCCGGCATGCTGCAGCGCCTTGCTCCCATTCTTGAGCAATCGGACGAAGTGATTCGTTTTGAGGGACTCAATGGCGTCGTTCGCATGAGTGCCGATGCGCCCGACGCCCCCGGATACGCCCGCACCGTGGGCGATGCAATTACGCAGCTGCAACATTACAGCGCCTACAAGATCTTAATGTCCACGTCGCTTGCCAACCGCATCGCTCAGGATCAAGCGTTTGAGCCGCTGCTCTGCTTTAACGAGCTCGAGCTCGAAGTGACCGAGATTTCGCCTCGCGAATGCACCAAGCGCGAGGGTATCCAGTCCGTACTCGACGCCCTCGATCCCCACCACGGAACCGTATACGGCATCGGCGACGCCAGCAATGACGTCTCGCTGATGAACGCCGTCGACGTTGGCATCGCCATGGGCAACGCGCCGGACTTCCTCAAGGAAAAGGCCGACTATGTCACCGACAGCATCGACCACGACGGCGTCGTCACCGCGCTCGAACACTTTGGGCTTATCTAGCCAAGCCCCTACCGCACTTGCGGCAGCATGGACCAATCGTCTTCAACCGCCGCGCTCGACGCCCTAATGTGGCAATATGTTGTCTGCATAATGCAACGATGCAACCTATCAAAGAATGCGAGAACCCGTGTCCAGTCCGTTTACCAGCTTTTTAGCCCAGCACTTTGACCAGATTAACGACTATCTGGCCACGTTCTTTGACGGACAGGCGACTTCCGCCGATATCGAGCGCTACCTGTATACCCCGCTCTCGGCATTTACGGCAAACGCTGGCAAGCGCCACCGCCCGCTCATCTGCATGCTCGCCGCCACTGCGGTAGGCGGCAGCTTTGAGAGCGCCCGCAGCGCAGCGGCGGCCATCGAGCACTTTCAGTCGGGCGCACTCATCCACGACGACATCGCCGACAACGGGCAGATTCGTCGCGGCAAGCCCTGCATGCACCTTACCGAGGGCACCGGTCTTGCCATCAACTGCGGTGACCTGGCGCTCACCATGGTCACCAAGACGGTTCTCGACGACCCCACACTCAACGCAGACGTGAAGCTTCGCGTGCTCCACGAGCTTACCGAAATGATCGTCCGTACCATCGAGGGCCAGGCGCTCGACCTGGGCTGGGTCCGCGACGGGCGCTTTGACATTTCGGTCGACGATTATCTGGACATGGCGACGCACAAGACCGCGTACTACAGCGGAGCGACGCCGCTTGCCGCCGGAGCCATTATCGGCGGCGGCAGCGAAGAGCAGATTGAGGCACTGCGCGCCTTTGGGCTGCACACGGGCCTTGCCTTCCAGATTCAAGACGACCTGCTCAACTTGATCGGCACCAAGGAGGCCGCCAACAAGGACTTCCGCACCGATATCACCGAGGGCAAGCGCACCCTCGTTGCCGTGCATGCCCTGTCAGACGAGCGCTATCACGACGAGATCGAGGCGATTCTTTCCTCGGGCACCGAGGACCCCGCGCAGCTCGCGCGTGCCGTGGAGATCTTCCAGCAGACCGGCTCCATAGAATATGCTCACGCCTACGCGCTGGACCTGACCGCAAAAGCCAAGGCAGCCATCGAGGACGTTGAACTTGACCCGCACGCACGCGAGCTGTTCCTCTCCATGGCAGATTTCTTTGTGGAGCGTCTCAACTAGCGGGGGTCACAAAACCTGTGGGCAGCGCGTTTGGGTACAAGTTGCTACACTGTTGAGTGCATGTTTATGCATTGTCTCGCGTTGTCTATCCGACACGCGCTCAAAATAGTACGAATCGTACGCCGAAAGGGGTTCGTTCATGGAACCTATTACCACGGGCATGCGGGGAGCAGCCGTCGAGGACGTGCAGTCTCGTCTCCTGCAGCTCGGCTACACGATTGATGCCGCCGAAGTCACCGACAAGTACTTTGGAGCCACCACTGAGCAGGCCGTCAGCACCTTCAGGCTCGACAGCGGCCTTGCTGCCGGTCATGCCGTCGATATCCCCTGTTGGAGCGCCCTTGTAGACGCTTCGTATAAGCTGGGCGACCGCACCCTCTATCTGCGCATGCCCAATTTCCATGGCGCCGATGTGCAGGCCCTGCAGCGCGCTCTCAACGTTTTGGGCTTTGCCTGTGGCGAAGACGACGGCTACTTTGGTCCGCATACCGAGGCCGCCCTGCAGCAGTTCCAGGAAAATGTCGGCCTGTTTGCCGACGGCATGGCCTTCCAGGACACCTACGCCTACATCAACCGCCTGCACCATGTGTGGGAGGGCAAGCCCTCGGTCACCGAGGCCGAATCGCGCATCGGTTTTGCTCGCGCCGCCAACGTGCTCGAGCGCTTCCAGATTGCCGTCATCGGCGAGGACCCCATTGCGCGCAGCGTAGCATCGCGCATGTGGAACATCGCCACGGCGACGACCGACAGCAGCGGCATGATGCTTTGCGATTCCGAGGTTCCGACCGACGTTGACCTGGTGCTCGAGATCGCAAGCGACGAGTTGCCTGCAGACGCCGCCCCGCGCGCCACGATCGCCCTCGCCGAGTGCCACAACCTGGCCCAACGCATCCGTACCGCCAATGTTGCCGCACAGCAAAAGCCGGCACGAATTCGCATCGAGCTCACCGGCATGACGCGTTACAACGGCACCTTTACCGCAAGCGACGCGCAGACCCTCGCCGTCCGCCTTCTCGATGGCGTTTGCGATGCCCTCGCAGATTAGGTAAACTAGACGAGTTGCTTTTGAGCAACACCAGACATTGGGACGTAGTTCAACGGTAGAACTCCGGTTTTTGGTGCCGGCTGTTGGGGGTTCGAATCCCTCCGTCCCAGCCCCAAAGAACATAGCGCTCCAGGCTCTTATGAACCTGGAGCGCTTTTTCGTGGGCAAGCGGAGGGATTCGAACCCGCAAGGGTGCGGAGCTGAGGAAACGCGAAGCGTTTTCCAGCGCAGCACGCAAGGAGCGAAGCGACGCAGCGGGGCGCGGCCGCCGACCAGGCGGACGCGGAATCCCTCCGTCCCACACCAGCCAAGAGCCCCTCACGTCAAGCAAATCGAGCCAACGCCGCCAAGCGGAGGGATTCGAACCCGCAAGGGTGCGGAGCGATGCAGCGGGGCGCGGCCGCCGCAGGCAGACGCGGTGTCGGCACTTGGGGACGCTCCTAAGTGCCGGCATTATAGGAACGTCCCCAAGTGCCGGCTCGGGACTATTTTCGAGGACCCTCCGAAGGACTGTGGCCAAAAACGGCAAATATGAGTACTGTCACCGTTGTAGCTACATTATTTTCGTTAATAAAAGAAGATCTTAATGAGATTTATTCGCATCAAGGTCTTCCTTTAATGAACACTTGAGGAGATACGGCAGCTTATCTGCTCGATCGACACGTCAAATCACCTTAAATGTGGTCAAAATTACTGCTACTAAAAGAGTATCAGTACTCATATTTGATGTTTTTTGGCCACGGCTCTTTATAGACACCCTGCACAGCGACGGTGGTAGATTTCGGAACGTGTCCGTCAGCCCCGTTCCGAAAAGCGAGCCGCATGCAACGGCCAAGCCACGACAGGCCCCGGGAGAGCGGGGACACCGGCTTAGGTTTATCGCGAGTTCCGCACGAACAGGAGGCCACTTAATGTGGCCTCCGTCGTGAGCAGGACTGTAGAGCAGGAAACCTAAGCCGGTGTCCCCGCTCTCCCGGGGCCGGCGGAATTTAGTTGTTCAGCATGCGGTCGAAGCTTCCCGAGTCGCCATCCCGATAGTCGGCGGTCATCAGAATCTCCTGCGGAATGCGCCCGCCCTCGCGCAGCACATTGCGGAACTGCACGCGCGTGACCATGGGCAGATCCTTGATCGTCGCCGCCAAGTTCTGCGGCACGCCCTGGTTGGCAGCCGCGGGCTCGCACTCGCCGCCGGCCTTCACGCGACGCTTATGCTCGGCGAGCATGGCGCGGTACATGCCGGCATGCAGGCGAATCTCAACCACATTGGCATTGCGAGCCTGCTCGACGATGCGCGCGCCCTCGCGGTCGATATCGCCCACGTAGTAGACGTAGTTAAAGCGATAGCCGATCTCAGCCAGATAATCGTCCAGGGCATGCGAGACGCTCGCCTTGCATCCGCCGCCAAAAATCACGCCGCCCACCTTGATGCCAAAGAGCTTAGCGTGCTTGCGGCCGCGCAGGAGCTTGACGATCTCGTCATAGGTGTCCAGGTTCTCGACCATAATGAACGGCTTGTCGGCGCCCAGCGTAAAGAAGCCCGTAAAGTGCACGGGGCGATTGGGGGCGACCTTGATCGCCTGCATGCTGATGCCCTTTTCGGTCATACGCCTGATCAAGCGCTCACCGTGCTTGCCGTCAAAAGCCTTCTCGTCGTTAAAGATCTGGTAGGCACGCTGGCGGCGCGAGGCAACCGGCGTATCGGTACCTCGGTTCTGCTCGATCCAAGCCTGGATGATTGCGATTTCCTCGGCAATCTTGCGGTTGGACATCTCGTTGTGCTGAGCGCGCTGCGGAGCCTTTTTTCCGTCCTTGCCCACGACCTTTACGATCTGTGTCTGCTGCTCCTTGATCTTAGAGAGCGCCATAGGCGTAGGGACAACTTTGAGCAGCTGTCTGCCCAAAACGCGGGCAAGGGCAAACGCCGAGACCTCGCCGTGGGCGGCCGACTCGGGCTGCTGGGCAGCAGTATCTACTGCGGCAGACTCCGGCTTCTTCTGAGACTTGCGCTTAGAATCGCCTTGGGAATTGCGCTCGCGCTTCGGCATAGACGCCTGTTTCTGCGGACGATCGGACTTGCTCTCCTTCGCTGGCTGGCGCTTAGGCTGCCCCGCAGAAACCTCGGCCTTCACATCCTCGTCCTGCGGCGTGATCTTCTCGGTTGCAGTCTCGGCATGGGAACTGCGGCCCCCACGATGGCGACGGCGGCGAGGCTTGTTCGACGCGCCCTGCTCCGTCCGCTCATCAGTAGGCTGCTGGCCCTTGGCCTCGGCAGCAACCTCAAGCTGCGGCTCAACAGGCTTCTGTTCGCGAGCCGCCGGCTCAACGGTTTTCTCGGTTTGTTCGGCCTTCTTGTCCTGAGTGGTCGAAGCCGGCTCGCCCTTCTCCTGACGCCTTACGGGATACGCGCGCCTCGCAAAACCACGTCCGGGACGACATGAGCCCGGGGCCTTCTTGGCAGACTCCTCAACATCGTCTGCAGCCTCGGAAAGCTCTTCAACCTCATGCGCGACATCCTGCTGCGCAGCCTTAAAGTGGGCACCACGGCGACGCTGGGGCTCCTGGGCCTCCACGGGCTTTTGCTCCTTCGTGGGCTTCTGCGACTCGGCAGCAACCTCGGTCTCAACAGCCTCGGCATCCGTCTCACCCTTTTGAGCAACGGCGCGACGGAAGCGCTCCTGCTGGGCGCGACGCTGCGCATCGCGCTTGCCACCCCCGCCAAAACCGCCGCGTCCTGCCTTGGCCGTAAAGGCACGCACGACGTTCTCATCGAGCAACTCATCGGTATCAACATGCTCACGCGGAGCAACTTCTTCCACAGCAGGCACGTCAGCGGAATCCTCGACGACAAAATCTTCGACGGACTCGGCAGGCTGCTCCTGGGCATCGCGGATCTCGACATTGATGGTATAGAACGCCGGGCGCCCGTTAATGCCGCTGCCCTCGATCTTGGTCACGATATTTGCCGCGATAAGCTCATCGCGCATCGCCTTGGTGTCGCATTCCTTATCGACGGAGCGGAAAATCTGCGCCAGCGCGCTCGACTTAATCTTGAGCGCCTTGCGGCAGAGCAGGTCGTAGGCAACCAGCTTGGCGCGCTCGGCAGAAAGCGACGTCTGGCTGCTCAGACGCTCAGCCAGAGCATCGACATTGTTTTGATTATCGGAATATACCGTCTTGGCCACGGGGCCCCTTTCATATGCACACATATACGTCCTTATGGTACAACGCACGAGCCTATCCACGCAAAACATCTGCGAGAACGCCCTTGCACCACCTGTTCTCACAAGAAAAAAGACCGGGTCCGCTTGATTGCGGACCCGGTCTTTCCGAGTCAAATAGATGGGAGATTCAACCCGTCCGACCGACTAGGCCTTGGCGGCCTCGGCGTCGGCAGGAGCCTCGGCGGCAGCGGCGCGACCGTACTCGGCCTTGCCCATCTCGGACCACTCGGGCTCCTCATCAGGCATGGAGCCAGCCTCCTTGCCGAAGAACTCCTTGAGGCAGTTGACGGCGACGATGAGGCCCAGGACCATCAGCAGGACAGCGAAGACAAGCTGCAGACCCTTGGTGGCGGCGACGGAAACGGCGGCCGCGGTGGCGGTAGCCGGGATGGTACCGAAGAAACCGTAGGCCTGGACGGCGGTCATGCAGCCCATGGCGCTCTGGACCAGCGAGGTGAAGGTGCAGCAGAGCAGGAAGGCGACGGGCACGTAGAGCATCCAGCCCTTGCGGCCGGTGCACTTGCAGAACACGGCGAGGGTGATCATGGTCATACCGCCGAGCAGCTGGTTGGAAGCACCAAAGAGCGGCCAGATGTTGGCATAGCACCAAAAGCGAGGGCGAGACCGGGAAGCAGGGTGACGACCGTGGCGAACCAGGGGTTGCCGAGGACCTTCATGTAGCCGGCCTTGGACTCGATGGCCAGGGCGTCGTTGGTCTGGGCAAAGAACTCGGAGAACGAGGTGCGGGCGATGCGGGCGACGGCGTCGAGCGAGGTCAGGGCCAGAGCGGAGACGTTCATGGTCATGAAGACGGTAGCGAGCGTGCCGTCAACACCGAAGGCCTGCATACCGCGGGAGATGCCAGCGGCGAAGATCTGGAACGGGGTGGAAGCGACACCGGCGTTGAGGGCGCCGGTACCGGCGGTGTTCATATCGGAGAACATGATGCCGGCAACGATGATGGCAAGGATGCCGACGAAGGACTCGACGATCATTGCGCCGTAACCGACCTTGACGGCGTCCTGCTCCTTCTCGACCTGCTTGGAAGAGGTGCCGGAAGAAACGAGGCTGTGGAAACCGGAGAGAGCGCCGCAGGCAACGGAGACGAACAGGACCGGGAACATCATGCCGGAGGCAGTGGAGAAGCCGGTGAAGACCGGAGCGGTGATAGTGGCCTGACCGTTGACGCCCAGGACGACGATGCCGAGGACAGCGCAGACGATCATGACGATCATCATGATGGAAGTGAGGTAGTCACGCGGGGTCTTGAGCATCTGGATGGGCATAGCGCCAGCGAAGACCAGGTAGACCATGACGACGGCGAACCACTGGAACTTATCCAGGTAGACCGGGAACTGCATGCCGACGGCGAACATGAGAACCATGAGGACAACGCCAGTGACGAACTCGGCAGCGCCGGTGAGGTTGAACTTCTTCTGGGCCCAACCAAAGGCGATAGCGACGAAGGTGAACAGGATGGAAATGGTACCAGCGCAGCCGGCGGCATAGGACTTGGTGAAGTCGATGGCACCGGTAGCAGCACCAGAAGCGTCAACGGCCGGGGTGAACATGAACGTCTTGCAGACCATGTCGGTGAAAGCGGCGATGACGATGATGCAGAACAGCCAGCAGAACAGCAGGAACAGGCGACGACCGGTCTTGCCGATGTACTTCTCGATGAGCTGAGCGAGCGACTTGCCGTTGTTCTTCATCGAGGCGTACAGGGCACCAAAGTCGTGGACGGCACCAAAGAAGATGCCGCCGACGAGGACCCAGAGCACGACGGGCAGCCAGCCAAAGGCCATGGCGACGATCGTACCCGTAACAGGGCCAGCACCGCAGATCGAGCTGAACTGGTGCGAGAACGCGGTGAAGGCGGAGACGGGCGAGAAGCTGTTGCCGTCCTTCATGCGCTTGGCCGGCGTGAGGGCCTCTTTGTCAACGCCCCACTTGTTGGCCAGCCAGCGGCCATAGCCCAGATAGCCGCAGGCGAGCACCGCCGCGGCCACAACCATGAGCAAAACTCCGTTCATTACATTTCCTCCTCTAAAAAGAACTTCCTAGACATAAAAAACTGAGGGCCGTCGGTTGCGCTCGACGGCCCTCATCTTCATCAGCCGCCCGTTATCGTACGGGCTAGCTGTATGTGCTAACCCGCATCAGATAATTACTACGCTGATAATGTTTAGCTGATGCGTGAACATGTCTAAGAAATCCTCTTCAATCATGATGCGAACGATCCGTGCGTGTTCACATCCCCCAGTGGTTGAAAAGGAGTATGAAACTTTAGTTACCTAAAGTCAACGCAAATTTGTAATGAATTTTCAACTTTTTTGGATTTCTCGGTATAAAACGCCACTGACCTCGGACTTTACCCAGCGACAGTTTTTGCATGAGAGATGTCCCTCGGGAGCGGGCGGGCGTATACAAGGTTTCCTGCTCTACAGTCCTGCTCGCACGGAGAGCACATTAAGTGCTCTCCGGCTCGTGCGGAACTCGCGATAAACCTTGTATACGCCCGCCCGCTCCCGAGGGGCTCCCATCCCAAATGCGGAGCAA
>ENA-OQKL01000390-OQKL01000390.1-human-gut-metagenome-genome-assembly--contig:-NODE-390-length-14577-cov-2.095640_pt1 | contig 14577 bp, 18 predicted proteins | sample MGYA00242779_ERZ504800 | MGnify/ENA primary metagenome ERZ504800 (study PRJEB26092, sample SAMD00036410) | human gut metagenome | host: Homo sapiens | study: EMG produced TPA metagenomics assembly of... | reverse complement strand
CCGGGCGCTGCCGGTGTCCTTCAGATAGTGCAAAAGGGTCGCGGCGGCAGCGGGGCCATGGCCGCACCCATGTTGTTGATGTCTTTTATTTTATAGTCCTGCACCCGTCCGAAGGTGGCAGCGCAGAGCTGCACCCCCTCACCGGCGGGCCGCAGCAGGCAGGCACCCGCCGCCGTAGCCGTCCACTGGGCGGTGGGCGTCCGGACAGCGCCGTAGCTCAGCGGCGTGCGGAACTGACGCTCTGCCGCACAGAAATGGCTGGACGTCATCGCCAGCAGGCCGTCGGCCATGCCTGCACTGCACAGCGCCGCGCCGAGGCCCAGCGCCTCGGCCATCGTGCTGCAGGCCCCGAAGAGGCCGGCAAAGGGGATGCCCAGCTCCCGCAGGGCGTAGCTGGACGCGGTACACTGGGCCTGTAAGTCGCCGCCAGCGCGAGGCTGACGTTATCCGGCGTCGTCTCAGCCGTTTTTGAGGCAGAGCCGCGCCGCCCGCAGGGCCATTTCTTTCTCGGCGGCCTCCCAGTTGGACTGGCCGAAAAAGTTGTCGGCGCTCAGCTCGTCGAAACAGGCGGCAAGGGGGCCTTCGCCCTCCTTTTTGCCGCCGATGGCCGCATGAGCCGCCACGACGGGCGGCGTCGGGAACAAAAGAGTGTCTCCGCGTCGTGCAGCCATCACAGTTTCCTCCTTTATGGGGCTGATTTTATCTGTTTTTTGTGGTATACTGAATTTTAGTGTGAAAGTGCAATTTCCGCGCTTCCTTATGCGTATCCTTGGCAGGAGGACTTTTACTGCAGCAGCCAGTAGACGCTGCCGTAGAGCACCGCCGCCAGCGTACCGTATACGATGACCGGCCCGGCGATGATGAACATCTTCGCGCCGGTCCCCAGCACACGGCCCTCGGTCTTGAACTCGATGGCCGCACTGACCACCGCATTGGCAAAGCCCGTGATGGGTACGAGGGTGCCTGCGCCCGCTTTCGCGGCCAGCTTCTGGTAGAGGCCCAGCGTCGTCAGCAATGCCGACAGCGCCACCAGCGTGCAGCTGGTGAGCGTCCCGGCCAGCTCTTTGTCGAGCCCCATGGTCAGATACCACCCGCGCAGCACCTCGCCCAGCAGGCAGATGCCGCCGCCCACGCCAAACGCCCAGAGGCAGTCCCTGCCCAGCGGCGAGGGCGGGCCGACCCGGCGCACCCTGCGCCCGTATTCCTCAGCCGACATTTTCATCCTGTTCGCCTCCCGGGAATAGGATGTCCGCCCGTGTGCAAAAATATACACACCCTCAACAAGAAAGAAGGTCCGTTATGAATCCCTCCGCTCCTCATCCTCACCGCCGGCGCCTCACCCGCGCCGAGGTGCGCCGCCGCAGACGCAGCCGTGTCATCCGCCGGGTAGCCGGCCTTACCGTGATGCTCTGCGTCGCCGCAGGCGGCGTCTCCTTCCTGCTCACCCGCCATGCCGCCATCCCCAGCGCTTCGGCGGCGTCCGCCATCTCCATGCCGGCCCAGAGCATCGCCGATCCCACTGTGAGTTCCGCCGAAAACACCGCTGCGCCTGCCAACGCCCTTGGCCTCACCGCCGACGAGGCCCGCGCCATGCTGGCCGACCCGCTGATGGTGCTGGTGAACCACACCAGCAAGATGCCGGACGACTATACTTTTGATACCAAGGAGTGCGGCTCTGCCACCGCCGTCAACAAGACGCTGCAGACCGTGGCCTGCGACGCCTTCCTCGAGATGCAGAAAGCTGCTGCCGCCGACGGCGTGACCGTCTGGATGCAGAGCGGCTACCGCAGCGTCAAGTACCAGACCAGCCTCTACGAGCGGAAGACCAAATACTACCTCGACAAGGGCTACGACAACGCCACTGCCAGGGAAAAGGCCGCTGCCGTCGTCAACCCTCCGGGATACTCCGAGCACAACTGCGGCCTCGCCGCCGACCTGAACAGCCCGGAGCACACCGGCCTGGACGAAGGCTTCGAGAAGACCGCCGCCTTCCGCTGGCTCTGTGAACACGCGGGCGACTACGGCTTCATCCTCCGCTACCCGAAGGACGCCGAGGACAAGACCGAGATCATCTACGAGCCCTGGCACTGGCGGTACGTGGGCGTGGAGAACGCCGCTAAGATCAACGCCAGCGGCCTGTGCTTTGAGGAGTATATCGAGACTCTGCAGAGCATCGCCGCCGAGGGCTGAATCCACTGGTGAAGAAAAGGTTAAAATTTCACGCTTCGTTTGCAATTCTGCCGTCGATATGGTAGACTATCTTGGGGTTTTGGGCCGACAGTTTTTTGGGGCGGTCCGGGCCTCAGAATTTTAACGACAAAACGAGGGAAATCTTTTATGAATATTCGTCTGAAACTCGTCCTTTCTGCTGCTGCGCTGGCTGCAGGCTGTGTCCTGCTGGCAGGTTGCGGCGGCTCTGCTTCCTCTGCATCCTCTTCGGCCTCCTCCGCAGCCTCCTCCGGGGCTGCCAGCCAGAACGCCTCTGAGCCTGCTGCTTCCGTCTCCGCCGAGGAGAACGGCGCTTCCGACGCCGTGGCCTCTGCCGTGGACGCCCTGCTCGAGGCCGACCCCATCTCCAACCAGTTTGAGATAACGGCCATGAACATCGAGTACGACTTTGGCCTGAAAGCCGACGATGTGACCAGCTACAAGGGCCTCAAGAGCAACGACAACGGCGATGCCGGTCTGGTGCTGGCCATCCAGCCCGCCGCTGGCAAGGCACAGGACGTCATGGACACCCGTCAAGACCTACCAGCAGGACCAGGTGGCTTTCTACGGCAACTACGCCGAGTTTGCACAGGCACAGTCCAACGTGGAGAACGCCATCATCGATGGCAGCGACGACCTCGTGGTGATGGTCATTGCTTCCAACGACTGCTCTTCTGACCTGACCAGCGCCGTAAAGGACGTTCTGGGCAAATAAACAGACTCTCTCGGGCCGGTGCCGTGGCGGCATCGGCCTTTTTCGGCTTTATCACAATGTTATAGCAAACCAACGTTTTTAATGCAACAGCAACAACGTTGGTTTGCATATCGCAGATATGCTGCTTCCGTTGTGCTAATTTCTAGTCTTGCGATAAAAGGAGGCTGACGCCGTGGTCTTCAGCACCATCATCTTTCTGCTGCGCTTTCTGCCCATCACACTGGCGCTGTACTATCTCGCGCCCCCGAAACTCAAAAACACTGTCCTGTTCCTGTGCAGCCTCGTGTTCTACTGCTGGGGCGAGGTGCGTTTTTTCCCGGTCATGCTGGCGCTCATCCTCATCAACTACCTCTGCGGCCTGGGGCTTGAGCGCTTCGAGCAGAACAAGACCGCCCGCCTCATCCTGTTGCTCATCGCGCTGGCGGGCAGTCTCGGGATGCTCTTCTACTTCAAGTATGCAAATTTCGTGCTCAGCAGCATCAATGCCATCTTCGGCACCGGTTTTGCGCCCATTCAGGGCATCAGCGTACTGCCGCTGGGCATCAGCTTCTACACCTTCCAGACCCTTTCCTACACCATCGACGTCTACCGCCGGGATGTGGAAACGGAGCATAACATCATTGATTTCGGTGCTTACGTCGTCATGTTCCCCCAGCTCATCGCCGGCCCCATCGTCAAGTACCGGGACGTCTCCGACCGTCTCCACGTCTACAAAGGCCGCTGTGAGCTCAAGCAGATCGAGGACGGCATGACCCTGTTCACCTTCGGCCTGGCAAAGAAAGTCCTGCTGGCCGACGCCATCGGTGCGCTCTGGACGGACATCATCGGCGTGGCGGACAGCCCTTCCGTCTCCTTCGTGGGCCTCGCCAACGCTTCCACCCCGCTGGTCTGGCTGGGCGTCATCGCCTACTCGCTCCAGCTCTATTTCGACTTTTCCGGCTACTCCCTGATGGGCATCGGCATGGGCAAGATGCTGGGCTTCGACTTCCCCCAGAACTTCAACTACCCCTATATCTCCGCGTCCATCACCGAGTTCTGGCGGCGCTGGCACATGACGCTGTCCGGCTGGTTCCGGGAGTATGTGTATATCCCCCTCGGCGGCAACCGCAAGGGCCTCAAGCGACAGATCTTCAACCTGTTCGTCGTCGAACTGCTCACCGGCATCTGGCACGGCGCGAACTGGAACTTCATCTGCTGGGGCCTGTACTATTTCGTACTGCTGGCTCTGGAAAAGCTCTTCCTCCTGCCCTACCTCAAAAAGGGCAGGGTCTGGCCCCATATCTACACCCTCTTCCTCGTGGTCGTGGGCTGGGCCATGTTCGTGGGCAACGACGCAGGCGTGGAGTTCGGCCTGCTGTTCCGCAAGCTTTTCATCCCTTCCGGCGGCGTGATGCCCCTTTACTTCCTGCGCAACTACGGCGTACTGCTGGCGGTCTCCGTCGTCTGCTGCACCCCGCTCATTGAAAAGCTGTGGAAGCTGCTTTCCCGCAATGCCATCACCAAGGCGCTGACCATTCTGGTGCTGCTGACGGTCTCGATGGCTTACGTCGTGGGCAGCACCAACAGCCCGTTCCTGTATTTCAACTTTTAAGAGGAGGCGTGAACGATGGACAAACATTCAAAGCGCTCCGCTTCGATCTTCCGCTATCCGGTCCTTATGGCCTTCACCCTGTTTTTTGCCGGGCTGTTCGTGCTGGACCTTGTCACGCCGGACCGGGCCTACAGTGAACTGGAAAACACCACCCTCTCCCAGCGGCCCAGCCTGTCCAGCGTCTCGGCTGATGGGCTGAACAAGTTCTTCACGGCCTACACGAAATACGTCAAAGACCAGATGGCGGGCCGTGACAACTGGGTCGCCCTGCAGAGCACCGTGGAAACGAAGGTGATGCAGAAAGAGCAGAGCGGCGGCATCCTGCTGGGCAAAGAGCACATGATGTTCCCCCGCACCTACGGCCTCGTTTCCAGCGAGACGCGCACCCTGCCCAAGAACACTGCCGCGCCGGAAGCGCTCTGTCAACGGTACCCGGGCAAGGTCAACGTGATGCTGGTGCCTGCGGCGTCCGCCATCTACCCGGCAAACGTCCCTGCCGGGGGCTCCGCTGCTGGATGAGGACTGTTATCTCGACTCGCTTTCCAAGGCCGTACAGGCCGCCGGAGGCCGCTTTGTGGACGTGCGGCAGACCCTCACCGACCACAAAGACGAATATATCTACTACCGCACCGACCACCACTGGACAAGCACCGGCGCTTATTATGCCTACAAGCAGCTCTGTGACGCTCTGAGCCTCACGCCTTTTGACCCCTCGGCCCACACCGTGCTGGCGGCGGACGGCTTCTATGGCACCCACTACTCCAAGGCACGGACGCCGGATGCAGAGCCGGACACCATCCTCTACTACGACTTGCCGAACGCGCTGACCATCTACTCGGTCAGCGGCCCCGGCCAGCCCGCCGACGGTCGAGACGACCGGCCTTTACGACACGGCCAAGCTGGACGTTTACGACAAGTATGCCATGTTCCTCCACGGCAACAACGGCCTGAGCCGCATCGAGGGGGACGGCACCGGGCGCATTCTCGTCATCAAGGACAGTTACGCCAACTGCTTCGCGCCTTACCTGACGGCCAACTACGCCGACATCGACGTGGTGGATTTCCGCAACTACAACTACGGTCTGGACAAGCTCATCGCGGACAACGATTACGACCAGCTCCTCGTGCTCTACAGTTTCGACAGCTTCAAGAGCGACCCCTACCTCTACCGGGCCGGCGCAGCGGGCTGATACTGGGAATTATTGCAGTATTTTTCCACAAACTTCCGAGGTGTTTTTCATGCATTTTCCCGGGTTTTTGTGGTTTCTGTCCAAAACCCTTGCACAAAATCCAGCGTTGTAGTAGAATGATGCTGTCAGAGATGTTTGCTCTGCAAGAGGGATCTTTGCAGTGCGGTGCGCCGCCTGCTGATATGAAGGAGTGATTCTTTATGAAGAAATATATGGAATTGCCTGCTGATTACGCAGTGCTTTCTGACGATGAGATGACCTACACCACCGGCGGCAGCGCTGTCGGCGGCATCGTCACCATCGTGGGCGTGGCCGTTCTGGCATCCAGCTATGTCTGGGGCATCTCGCAGGCCAGAGACTGGCTGAGCGTTGACAGCAACCGCAGGGGCAATCCTCTCACCGTTATGGGCCGTGCAATGGACGCCATCGGCAACGATATGTCCAAATCGCCTTCCAACTTCCTGCGTGACGTTGTTTCCACCGGTACGGTGGTGGCTCTCGCTCCCCTGAGCGCGCTGCTGCTCATCCTGTAAGTTTCCCCTGCGGCTTTTCGGAAACTTCTATCTTTCGTCAAACCGGCGCACACCGCGCTGTTTTGGGATATTGTTCATAAAGGAGTGCTATTATGGAAAACATCATGATGCTGCCCGCTTCCTACTGCGTGATGAACGAAGAGGAAATGACCTATACCACCGGTGGTGCCAGTGCTATTCAGGCTATCGCTGCATGGGTCTTCCCTCCTTATGCATGGCTTGCGGGCGTCACCGCTATCCGTGATTACCGCAAGAAGAACCCTAATACTTGGACTCAGGACGGTCTGGACTATTTCGCAAATGATATGGGGAAGAGTGTATCTAATTTCCTCTATGACCTTGCGTGTGCCAGTTGGGTTCTGGGCACCTCCGCTACCGGAATCGGCCTTGTGATCAACGCAGCTATTATCCTGCTTTAACAAATCAGGAGACTCCAAAGAACAACAAAGGCGGCGGCTCTTCCCGCAAGGGAAGGGCCGCCGCCCTCTTTTTATCTGTCCATACAAAAGCAGAGGCACCCGAACCGGATGCCTCTGCCTGTTTATGGACGTGCTGATTTAGTTATTGAACATATCCTTCAGCTTTTTGAAGAAGCCCTTGCGCTTTTCGTAGTTATCCTCTTTCAGGGTCCCCTCGAACTTCTTCAGGGCCTCACGCTGGGTGCGGCTGAGCTTCTTGGGGATCTCGACCTCGCACTTGACGTACATATCACCGCGGCCTCTACCATTCACATACTGGACGCCCTTGCCGCGCAGGCGGAAGGTGGTGCCGCTCTGGGTGCCTTCCGGCACATTGACCTCGACCTTGCCGTCGATGGAAGGCACTGTGATGGTATCGCCCAGGACAGCCTGACTATAGGTAATGGGGAAGACGACGTAGATGTTGTTCTCGTCGCGCTGGAACACCTCGCTGGGCTGGACAGTCACCGCCACGATGACGTCACCTGCGGGGCCGCCGTTGGTGCCGGCATTGCCCATGCCCGAGAGGCGGAAGCCCTGATCGTCGTCGATGCCCGCAGGGACATTGGCCTCCAGAGTCTTCTTGACCGCGATAGTGCCGCTGCCGTGGCAGCTCTTGCAGGGGTTCTTGATGAGCTTGCCTTTGCCGCCGCAGCGGGAGCAGGGCTGCTGGGTCTGCATGACGCCGAAGGGCGTACGCTGCTGACGAATGACAAAGCCTCTGCCGCCGCAGTCAGGGCAGGTCTCCGGGCTGGAACCGGCGGCGCAGCCGCTGCCGTGGCACTCGGTACACTCCTGCTGACGGGTGATGGTGATGTTCTTCTTACAGCCATGCACCGCCTCGTCAAACGTCAGGGTGATGCGCACCCGGATGTCCTGGCCCTTGCGGGGGGTCGTTGGGGTTCGCCGAACGGCTCGAGCCGCCAAAACCGCCGAAGCCGCCACCAAAGATGTCGCCGAAAATATCGCCAAGGTCAACACCGTCGCCGCCAAAGCCGCTGAAACCGCCAAAGCCGCCGGGGCCGCCGCCGTTCTGGGCAGCGTAGTTGGGGTCAACACCGGCAAAGCCGTACTGGTCGTAGAGCTGGCGCTTCTTCGGGTCCGAAAGCACCTCGTTTGCCTCGTTGATCTCCTTGAACTTTTCCTCGGCTTCCTTGTCGCCGGGGTTATAGTCCGGGTGGTACTTCATGGCCAGCTTGCGGTAAGCCTTTTTGATCTCCGCGTCGGTGGCCGTCTTGGATACACCCAGCACTTCGTAGTAATCACGTTTCTCCTGTGCCATAGTCCAATCACCTCTCGTATAAGCAGCAACCTCCCTATATAGCAGCGCACTGCCGCTTCCAGTACAGACAGCCTCAAGCAAATCTGTACAAGCCTGACCGGCCTGCCAATGGCTCCCTATCGAGGGAGCTGGCGAGCGTCAGCGAGACTGAGAGGTTTTCTCTATAACCAGCAAGAGCCGCCCCGGCAAAACCGGAGCGGCTTTTGCTATTCTACGCGCATACCCGCCGGTTTGGCCGGATACGCACTGCTGTGTCTCAAATCAGACTTCCTTGAAGTCTGCATCCACAACGCCGTCATCGTTGGGCTTCTGCTGGCCGTTTGCGCCAGCATCGGGGCCGGGCTGTGCGCCTGCGGCCTGCTGCTGGGCAGCAGCGGCGCGGGCTTCCTGCTCTTTCTGCTGGGCGGCGCGGTAGCGGTCAACATCGGTTTGCTGCACACGGTTAAAGCTGCGGGTGCGGCGGGTGTTATTGGCGGCAAGCTGCTGTGCACGACGGCGGGCAGCTTCGTACTCATCCTGATTCAACGCACTGCCTGTTTTCACAGTACGCCCGGTGTTCACCGTGCGCGGCGCGTCACCAGCATGGTAGACATTGCGCGGCGCATCGCCGGTGTTTACCCTGCGGATCTCGCTCATAACGTTCCTCCCTTTTATTCAAACGATGGGAACTGGTCTTTCATCTTATCGGTTACGGCACACCCGCAAAAGGCAGTGCCTGCCCCTTTATCGGGTGCAGGCCGCGCGGGCATCATCCAGTGCGGCAACGGTATCGGGGTCCAGTGGGTTGCCTTTTTCGCGCACAAAGGCAATGCTTTGTTCCAGTGCATGGCACAGCGCCAGGTCCAGGTTCTGCATTTCCTCGGCACGCAGCGCCTCCACACCGGGGTAATCCCGTTCGGCACTGGTCATATCCGCCATGTAAATAATCTTGTCCAACAGGCTCATGTTCTGTTTGCCGGTGGTATGGCACTCAATGGCAGATAAAATTTCCGGGTCCGTCACACCCCACTGTGTCTGGCACAAAACCGAGGCTGCGTACCCATGCCACACCGGCGCAGGGCGCTTGGCGGCAGTTTTTAGCTATTATAGCATTGTCAGCAAAAATCTGCAACATCTCTGCCTTGGGCAGTTCTTTCGCGCTGTCGTGCAAAAGTGCCGCTAATGCGGCCTTTTCCTCATCCGCGCCATAGCGTTTTGCCAGCTTGACTGCCAGTTTTTTTTACATTTATGGTGTGCTTGTAACGCTTTTCGCTCAAACGGCTTTTTACCAGCGCTTTTGCTTCGTCCACTGTCATCAAGATCCGCATCCTTTCCCTATTTTATTGTACCCTATCTATGGCTTCAAATCAGCTTGCCGTACAGCCCGTTCCGGTGTATCACATCCGCCACCGGCGGGGGCAGCAGCTCTTTCAGCCGGGCAGGGGGATACTTTCCTGCGCGGATATCGCTGGAGGCACACTCCAGCACCGGGGCATCCGCAAACATGATCTTCCCGCCTGCTTCTTCCAGCTTTTGGGCTGCTGCACGCAGAGCGTCGCCATCGCCGGGTTCCCGGCTTTGCACCACCAGGGTGACCATAGCCAAAATTTCCCGCCAGCGGTACCATTCATCAAATGTTTCCAGCATATCGCTGCCAATTGTCATATACAGCTGAGCGCCGGGATACTTTTCCTGCAGCATGCTGACGGTATTATAGGTATAGCTGCGGCCCGCGCGGTCCACTTCCCACTGGCTCACCTGCACCTGGGGGCCAAGCGCCTTAAAGCATTCGCACATGGCAAGGCGCAGTTCGCCCGGCGTTGCGCTGGCGTGCTTGTGGGGTGGGATGCCCGCCGGCATAACCAGCACCACATCCGGCTGCACCGCCTGCATGGCGGCCCGCAGGTTGTTCATGTGCCCGACGTGGGGCGGGTCAAATGTGCCGCCAAATAGCAGTGCTTTCATCTTACTTTTTCAGCAGTTCCGCATAAGCAGATTCCTTCGGCTTTTTGCGGAACAGCACAAACTTGCGGCCAATCACCTGCACGCACTCTGCATGGATGGCTTCGCACAGGATGTCGGCAGCCTCGCGGGCATCATACTCGCTGTTTTCCAGCACCTTCAGCTTGATCAGCTCGCGGGCTTTGATGCAGTCATCCACGCCCTTGATCAGCGTTTCATCAATTTCGCCCTTGCCGATCTGGAAAACCGGCTCCATGGTGTTGGCCATGCCGCGCAGTGCGGCGCGCTGTTTGCTTGTCAAAGACATTGTTCGCTCCTTATTGTTCAGTCAAAATCAAATCGTTCTATTCAGTTTTTCTTTGCGGCTCATTCGCCCAAAAATGCGGCGAGCCCGGCTTCCAGCTTTTCCATGGCGCGGCCGCGGTGGCTGATGGCGTCTTTTTCGGCATCGGCCAGCTCGGCATAGGTGCGGTGTGCCGTGTTGGGTACCGTGCCGCCGCCGGGCAGGCCGACGGCATCGGGGACAAACAGCGGGTCATACCCAAAACCGTTATCGCCCGCCGGGGTCAGGGCCACACTGCCGGGGCATTCGCCGGTCACAACCAGCTCCCGCCCATCCGGCAGGATCAGGCAGACCGCCGAAACGAACTTGGCGGCGCGCTGTCCCACCGGGCACATTCTGCATCTCTGCCATCAGCTTTTCGTGTTGGCGGCATCGTTGCCGTGCTCACCCGGCATAGCGTGCGCTGTACACGCCGGGTGCCCCGTTCAGGGCATCCACGCACAGGCCGGAATCATCCGCCACGGTGGGCAGGCCGGTTGCCTTGCAAAAGGCTTCGGCCTTAATCTTTGCGTTTTCCGCAAAGGTGGTTCCGGTCTCCTCCGGGTCCAGGGTTACACCCAGTTCCCGCAGGCTTTTTACCTCGTGGCCGCAGCGGGTCAGGATGCGGCGCAGCTCTTTCAGCTTGCCCGCATTGTTGGTGGCTGCACAAACGATCATGCCTGTTCCTCCCCTGCCTGCTCCGTTTCCTCTTTTTTATGCTGCGGAACCTCCGGCAGCAGGGCTTCAGCAAAATCGGTGGCGGAGAAGAAGATCAGGTCGTCGATCTTTTCCCCCACGCCCACAAAACGGATGGGCAGGCCCAGCTTTTCGTGCACACCGATGATGCAGCCACCCTTGGGGGTGCCGTCCAGCTTGGTCAGCACAACGCCGGTGGCACCGGCGGCGCGGCAGAACTCCTGCGCCTGGCTGATGGCGTTCTGGCCGGTGATGGCATCCAGCACCAGCAGCACTTCCAGGCTGGCATCCGGGCTGGCCTTTTTCACGCTGCGGCTGATCTTTGCCAGTTCGTCCATCAGGCCCTTTTTGTTGTGCAGGCGGCCTGCGGTATCGGCAATGACCATATCATAGCCGCGGGCCGTGGCGGATTTGACCGCATCAAAAATCACGGCTGCGGGGTCAGCGCCCTCGCCCGCCTTGACCAGCGGCACCCCGGCACGGTCGGCCCAGGTTTCCAGCTGTTCGCTGGCCGCTGCGCGGAAGGTATCGCCTGCCGCCAGCATGACCCGCTTGCCCAGATCCTTGTACAGATAAGCCAGCTTGGCAATGGTGGTGGTTTTGCCCACGCCGTTCACGCCCACAACCAGAATAACCGCCGGTTTGCCGCTCAGGTCCAGGTCAGTTTTGGGGCTTACCTCGCGGCGGATGATATCGCGCAGGGCATCCAGCGCTTCCTGGCCGGTATGCAGGCCGTTGATCTCTACCTCATCGCGCAGCTCGTCCACCAAACGCACCGCGCAGCTGGGGCCGACATCGGCCAGAATCAGCTGTTCTTCCAAATCATTATACAGGTCATCATCAATAACAGAGCTGGTCAAGGTGTTGACGATGTTCTGGAAAAAGTCCGTTCTGGTTTTTTCCAGGCCATCGCTCATTTTCTTCTTTTTCTTAAAAATATCGAAGAATCCCATGGCGGTTCCTCCTTTGAATTAACTGATCAAATCAGCGGAAACGTTTTCAAGGTCAAGGCGCAGGATCTTGGAAACACCATCCTCCTGCATAGTCACGCCGTACAGCACATCAGCTGCTTCCATGGTGCCGCGGCGGTGGGTGATGACGATGAACTGGGTGCGTTCGGGTCATGCGGCGCAGATACTGCGCATAGCGCGTAACGTTCACATCGTCCAGTGCAGCTTCAATTTCGTCCAGGATGCAGAACGGCGACGGGTTGACGGCCAGAATGGCAAAATAAATGCTGATGGCCACCAGCGCCTGTTCGCCGCCGGACAGAGCCGACAGGTTTTTGATGACCTTGCCGGGGGGCGAAACCTGAATTTCAATGCCAGAGTTCAGCACATCGTTCTCATCCGAAAGATAGAGCCTCGCCGAACCGCCGCCGAACAGCTCGCGGAAGATCGCACCAAAGTTGCGGTTGATCTCCTTAAAGCTGGCGGTGAACATCTCCTGCATTTCGCTGCACAGCTCGGCAATCATTCGGTTCAGCTCCGCGCGGGATTTCTCCACATCGGTGACCTGTGCTTTCATGAAGTCGTACCGTTCTTTAACTTCCTTATACTCTTCGATCGCGCCCACATTCACGTTGCCCAGCGCGCGGATCTTGCCGCGCACTTCGGCCACCTGGCGGCGCAGGTCTGCCACATTGGCAAAGGGTACACAGAGCTTTTCCGCCTCGGCTTCGGTCAGCTGGTATTCCTCCCACAGCTTGGATGCCGTGGTGTTCAGCTCAGTTTCCGCCGCGGTCTTGCGCTCGGCCAGGCGGGCCATCTCGCCGCTCATCCGCTCGCGCTCATCGGTCAGGGTGCGGTTTTCCTGGGTCAGGCGGGTCACAGCGGCTTCCTTTTCCATGCGCTCGGCATTAGCCTTGCGGATGGTTTCCTCCGCCGCGGTGATCTTCTGTTTGTTTTCTTCGCTGGCTCGCTTGATTTCATTGGCGCGCAGCTCATTGGCGGCAATGCGCTCTTTGGCGGCGGCCACATTGGCCTGCAGTTCCCGCACGCGGGCTTCGGCTTCGCCGCTGCGGCCTTTCAGGGTTTCCAGCGCTGCTTCGTGCAGGCTCAGGTCCTTCTCGGTGCGCAGCTTCTGCATTCGGTTATCCGAAAGTTTCTGCGATGCTTCCTCCCGCTGGCGGGTCACATCGCTGGTGGAAGCGCCCAGGCTTTCCAGCTCTTTGCGGTGCGTTTCAATCTCGGCTTCCGCCTGTTTGCGGGCGTTTTCTGCCTGGGCGGCAGCCGCAGTGTTTTCCCGCAGCTGCTGTTCCAGCGCGGCGATCTCCTGCCCGCGGTGGGCGGCAGCATTCTTGCCCTCTTCCAGCGCGGTGTTCAGCTGATCCAGCTCCATCTCGGCTTTCAGGCGGGCCGCAGCGGCGGTCATGCCCTCGCTCTCGGCACCGGCCAGCTGGGCGGTCAGGTTATCCACCTCCGCTTTGCGGGCGGCGGCTTCCTTTTCGGCTGCTGCGCGGCGCTCGTCCAGTTTCAGCACCTTGGCACGCAGTTCGTCCAGTTCCTGCTTGCGGCTGAACACACCCACGCTGCGCGCGGTGGAACCGCCGGTAAAGGAACCGCCTGCGTTGATGACCTGGCCGTCCATTGTGACAATGCGGTTGCGGTAGCCAAGATTTTTGGCCACCACCGACGCTTCGCCCAGATCCTCCACCACAATAATGCGGCCCAGCAGGTTATCAATAATATGCTGGTACTGGGGGGCGGTCTCCACCAGGTCGGCGGCCACCTCCGCCGTGCCGGTCAGGCGGCCATTGAATCGGCTGCCCTGCACGGTATCCAGCGGCAGGAAGGTTGCGCGTCCGCGCGTTCTCCTTCAAAAAGGTGATGGCCGCGCGGCGCAGCCTTGGCCTGCACACAATGTTCTGCAGCGCAAAGCCAAGTGCCGTTTCAATCGCGATTTCGTACCCTTGCGCACGCTCAGGATACCGGCCACCGGGCCGATGATGCCCCGCAGCCGCCCACCGCCCGCGGCGCGCATGACGGCTTTTACGCTCTGCTGGTAGCCGTCCATGTTGCGCTCCAGATCCTCCAGAATGCGGATGCGCTGGGCGGTGTTGTTTTTATCCGCTGCGGCCTTCTGCAAAGCTTCAGCGGCTTCCGCCTGCTGGCGGCGGCGGCTTTCCAGCTTGAGCTTTAAGCCGGAGCGGATGTTATCGTTGCGGGTCACGGCTTCCTCGCACTCTTTCAGGTGCTCGGCAGCAGCGTCCCGTTCCTCGGTCAGTTTTTGTGCCACATCACCCGCGGCGGCTTCCTGGTTTTTCAGGCCGTTCAGCTGGGCGCGGGCCGCTTCCACGGCGGATTGCAGCCCCGCACCCCGCACCTGCAGGGCAGTGGCATTCTGCTGCATGCGGGCCATGGCGGCGCTCACGATCTCCCGCCGCTCACCGCTTTGCAGCGCCTGCTGTTCCAGCGTGTTCAGCTGCTGGCGCAGCTTGTCCGCCTCGGCATCCAGATTTTGCAGCACGGTTTGCAGCTGGGTGATTTCCGCTTTGTGCTCGTCCGCTTCCTGCGCAATCCCCTTTGCGCCTTCCCCGGCGCGGGTCAGCTCATCGCTGGCGCTGCGGATCTGCTCGTTCGCGTGTTCGGTTTCGTTCTGCAAAACTGCCAGCTGGCTTTCGCTTCCGGCGTTCTGCTCGG
>ENA-OQKL01000389-OQKL01000389.1-human-gut-metagenome-genome-assembly--contig:-NODE-389-length-14579-cov-3.126349_pt1 | contig 14579 bp, 17 predicted proteins | sample MGYA00242779_ERZ504800 | MGnify/ENA primary metagenome ERZ504800 (study PRJEB26092, sample SAMD00036410) | human gut metagenome | host: Homo sapiens | study: EMG produced TPA metagenomics assembly of... | reverse complement strand
ACAGCTCGTCCATACCCATGATGGCGATAATGTCCTGCAGCTCTTTGTATCTCTGCAGCACCTGCTGTACGGCACGCGCTACCTCATAGTGCTCATGGCCTACGATTTCCGGTGTCAGAATACGGCTGGTAGAATCGAGCGGATCAACGGCCGGATAAATACCCTGGCTGGAAATCTCACGGGAAAGTACCGTCGTGGCATCCAGATGGGTAAATGTCGTTGCCGGAGCCGGGTCGGTCAGGTCATCGGCCGGCACATAAACAGCCTGTACCGATGTGATGGAACCCTTTCTCGTGGACGTAATACGCTCCTGCAGTGCGCCCATCTCGGTTGCCAGCGTCGGCTGGTATCCTACTGCGGACGGCATACGGCCAAGCAGAGCCGAAACCTCGGAACCTGCCTGCGTAAATCGGAAAATATTATCGATGAACAGCAGCACATCCTGATTTTTCACATCACGGAAGTATTCTGCCATGGTAAGGCCGGAAAGTCCGACACGCATACGCGCTCCCGGCGGCTCGTTCATCTGTCCATAGACCAGTGCTGTTTTATCGATAACACCGCTCTCTTTCATCTCGTTGTAAAGGTCATTTCCTTCACGGGTACGCTCTCCGACACCGGTGAAAACGGAAAGTCCGCCGTGCGCCGTTGCCACGTTGTGGATCAGCTCCATGATAAGGACTGTTTTTCCAACGCCGGCACCGCCGAACAGACCGATTTTTCCGCCCTTGGCATACGGGCAGATCAGGTCAACGACCTTGATTCCGGTTTCGAGGATTTCCGTTGCCGGAACCTGTTCCTCATAGGACGGCGGATCGCGGTGGATCGGCCATTTTTCTGCTGTTTCCGGTGCCGGCTTATTGTCTACGGTCTCACCGAGCAGGTTGAACACGCGGCCTAAGCACTCCTCTCCGACCGGAACGGCGATCGGGCCGCCCGTGTCGACTGCTTTCGTTCCGCGGACAAGTCCGTCTGTGGACTTCATGGCAATGCAGCGAACCATGTTGTCGCCTGTCTGCTGCGCCACTTCCACAACCAGCTTCTCGCCGTGGTTGTCTATCTCGATGGCATTCAGAAGTGCCGGCAGCTCTCCTTCCGGAAAACGGATGTCCAGAACAGGACCCGTTACCTGCACAACCTCGCCAATGTGTTTTTCACTCATTTAACGACTTCTCCTCACTTTTCTTGTTTCCACTCTTACACGCCTTCCGCACCGCCGACGATCTCCGTGATCTCCTGCGTAATGCTTGCCTGACGGGCACGGTTGTAATACAGATTGAGCTGTTCAATCATCTCCTCTGCATTTCCCGTTGCCGCCTCCATTGCGGTACGGCGTGCCGCAAGCTCACTTGCCACACTCTCACAGATACCGCCGTAGATCAGGCCGCCTAAGTATTCCGGCACAATCGCTTCGAATACCTCGACACCGTTTGGCTCATACAGGATCAGATTCCGGATTTTTTTCGCTTCCGGATCCTCTCCGTCCTCTTTTGCAATGTCAATCAGAGGCAGGATAGGCACGGAAACCGGCATCTGCGACAGCATCGACACGAATTTTGTGTAACAAAGCTCCACATGTCCGAAGGTCCCTTTCCGGAACTCACGGCACAGTGCGCGCGCGATCTCAAAGCTGTCTGCCACAGAAAGATTTGCGATCTCGGCAAAGCTGTCCGTCAGGATTTCCAGCTTCCGGGATTTTGCATACTCCACTGCCTTTTTGCCGACCGGAACCACACAGATCTCTTTTCCTTTGGCATCTGCCTCAAAGCATCGGAACAGATTCGCGTTGTATCCGCCCGCAAGGCCGCGGTCTCCGGCAACCAGCACGTAGCAGCATTTCTCGTTTTTTGCCTCTTTTGCATAAATGGAATAGAATTCCGTGTTTCCTTTTGCAATATCCTGCAAAGTGCGGTACAGCTCCTGAAAATACGGACGGCAGGTATCAGCCCGCTCCTTCGCTTTTCGCAGCTTGGAGGACGCTACAAGTTCCATCGCCTTGGTAATCTGCATCGTGCTTTCGACACTTTTGATCCGCAGCTTTACGGCTTTCATATTTGCAGCCATAGGCTCCTCCTTCTTTCCTTATTTTGCAGGTCTTGTATTGATAAAGTTTTCGGTGTACGATTCGAGCGCACTTTTCAGCTTCTCTTCGGTATCTGCCTCGAGTTTTCCGGTTGCGGAAATCTCCTGCATCACGGCAGCACCCTCTGCGTCGGTATCAAGCCAGGTATACAGTCCGTCCTCATAGGCGCGGACATCCTCAGCTGCAACCTTTGACAGAATTCCTTTCGTTACCGCATAAAGAATGGCCACCTGTTTTTCTACCGGAACCGGTGCATTCTGGTTCTGTTTTAATACTTCCACGATACGCACACCCTGCTCCAGACGCGCCTTTGTATCGGCATCCAGATCGGATCCGAACTGTGCAAAACTTGCCAGCTCGCGGTACTGGGAATAGATCAGTTTCAAAGTTCCGGCTACCTTCTTCATCGCCTTAATCTGCGCATTTCCACCGACACGGGATACGGATACGCCAGGGTTTACCGCCGGCATAACGCCCGAGTGGAACAGCTCTGTCTCAAGGAAAATCTGTCCGTCTGTGATGGAGATGACGTTCGTCGGAATATAGGCGGAAATATCGCCTGCCTGGGTCTCAATGATCGGCAGGGCCGTCATGGATCCGCCGCCGTGTTCATCGTCCAGCTTTGCGGCACGCTCCAGAAGTCTGGAATGGAGATAGAAAACATCTCCCGGATAAGCCTCACGTCCCGGTGGACGGCGGATCAGCAATGAGAGTGCACGGTATGCAACCGCGTGCTTACTTAAGTCATCATAAATGATCAGCACATCTTTTCCCTGATACATAAAGTACTCGCCCATGGCACAGCCGGAATACGGTACGATATACTGCAGCGGGCTCGCTTCGGATGCCGTCGCTGCCACGACGATGGTGTACGCCATTGCGCCGTTCTTCTCAAGATTTTCTACTAAGGACGCTACTGTCGAACGTTTCTGTCCGATGGCAACGTAGATACAGATCACATCCTTGCCTTTCTGGTTCAGAATGGTATCGGTTGCGATCGTTGTCTTTCCGGTCTGACGGTCTCCGATGATCAGCTCTCGCTGACCTCTTCCAATCGGAACCATGGAATCGATCGCTTTAATACCGGTCTGCAGCGGCTGATTAACACCTTTTCTCTCACAGATGCCCGGTGCCGGGCTTTCAATCGGACGGTACTCTGCTGCCGTAATCGGGCCTGCGCCGTCGATTGGCTGGCCGAGCGCGTTGACAACGCGTCCGATCATACCTTCTCCGACCGGAACCGAAACGACCTTTCCCGTTCTTTTTACAAGCTGTCCCTCGCTGATGTTCTCGCCGGAACCGATAAAACGACAGATACGCTGTTTTCCTCGAGGTTCTGTGCCATTCCATAGCTTCCATCCTCAAACTCCAGCAGCTCGCCTGCCATACAGTTCGAAAGACCGCTGGCTCTCGCGATTCCGTCTCCGACCATCAGAACGGTGCCTGTCTCATCCTGCCGGATCGCATTTTCATAATATTTGATCTGGCTGCGGATGACCTTGGATATTTCTTCTGGTTTCAGTTGCATGTTTTCCTCCTACACCACTGTATCGCTGATTCTTCTGGAAAGCTCGGACAAACGTCCCTTTACGGTTCCGTCAAACAGCTTTCCGTCGAGCTCCACGCGGACACCCGCCAGAACGGACGGATCGGTTTTCAGTTCCATCACGACCGTTTTTCCGCTCATTGTTTCCAGTTTTTTCTTCAGAAGCTCTTCCTGTTCCTTCGACAGGGATGCTGCGCTCGTCACAACTGCCTCAGCAATATTGTGGGCTGCGTAGTATCTGCGCTGGAATGCTTCCTGGCATCCGCCGAATTCACGGAGAAGATTTTTTTCACACAGCAGTTTGATAAAATTGACCAAATACGGTTCCGCCTGGCTGCCAAATGCCGCGTCGATCAGCCCGATCCGCTCTTTTCGCGGAATCGAAGGCTCCGATAAAAGGCGCGGATACTCCGGGTTTTCCCGGAACAGAGCTCGGATCTCCTTCATCTCGGAAAGGATTTCCTCTTCGAGATGCTCCTCTGCGGCCAGCTCATACAGGCCCCCACCGTATACTCTGGCAGTTTCTGTCATGATGCTTCACCTACATTCGATATAAATTCATCTATCAGCTTCTCATGGTCTTTTTCATTAATCTCACGTTCAATGACCTTTCCGGCAATATCCATGGCAATGCCGCCGATCTCGCCTTTGACTTCATTGACCGCTTTCTTTTTCTCCTGGGCAATCTCTTTTTCTGCCTTGTTTTTCAGGGCAGCTGCCTGTTCGGAAGCCTCTTTTACGATTTTCTCGCTCTGCAGCGTCGCTGTCTTTCTGGCGCTTTCGAGAATCTCGTTGGCCTTTGCCTTGGCCTCCTGCATATTCTGCTCATATTCCTCTTTGATGGCGTTGGCTTCGTTTTTTTGCCGCCTCTGCGTCTGTGATCTCCGCATCGGCTGCCGCACGCCGTTTTTCCAGCATCTCATTGATCGGTTTGAAAAGGAACCGTTTGATCAGATACATCTGGATGAAGAGGTTGCAGATCTGTGCGATAAAAGTCCAGGGGACAATTCCTACCAGTTCCTGAACCTGCATAGTTTCTTTCCTCCTAGCAATCATTTACTCCTTGCAACTATTTCAGAAAGTTCATGAACATTCCCGGTGCTACGAAGATCAGAAGCAGGCCGGTTACGAAACCGTAAATACCTGTGGTCTCTGCGATCGCACAGCCAAGAAGCATCGTACTTGTTACATCACCTTTGCATTCCGGCTGACGTCCGATTGCCTCAAGTGCCTTTGCTACGGCGTTACCTTCACCGATACCAGGTCCGATACCTGCGATCAGGAGCATCCTGCGCCGATTGCGCATCCTGCGAGAGCGTATACCTTTGCTAAATCTGAAAATCCATCTTGTTTTCCTCCTGTATTTCTTTTGTAAACCTCATTTTTTAATCTCTTTAGCCTTCTTCTGCTGCATTCGCAATGTACATGACAGTCAGCATACAGAAAATAAAGGCCTGCATCACGCCGGAGAACCAGTCAAAATAGACCGACAGAACAGCCGGGACACCGACGTCCAGAATCGGGATCTGTGAAAGGGTTCTTCCGAGCACGCCGGGAAGCAGTCCCAGCAGCTTTCCGCTTGCCAGTGCCAGCGATCCGTAGATCAGGGCATTGATAACAACGCCGGAAAGGATGTTTCCAAAGTGACGGCACGCCATACTGATCGGCGTTGCGAGCTCCGACAAAACGTTAAACGGTGTCATAACCGCAATCGGAGTCGTAAAGCCTTTCAGATATCCGCCAAAACCATTCGTTTTGATCTTCTGTGTTGTGATCATAATAAAGACCACAACAGCCCAGGCCGCCTCGGTGGAAAGATCCGCTGTCGGACTTCGAAGTCCGATCAGGCTGATCAGGTTTGAGACAACGCTGGTCGCGAAAAGCGCCGACACAAAAGGAATCAGATAGCGGAATTTTTCTCCCATGTTGCCGATGACAAATTTGTTTGCGGTCTCCACAATCATTTCTGCCATCGCCTGGCGTTTGGAGATGTTCCGCACCTTCAAATCTCTTGTAAGCCAGATGCAAAGTCCGGTAATGAGTGCCATTACAATCCAGCTTACCACCAGCGTTTCGCTGATCTGAATTTTCCCGAACAGCGGGAAATCGATAGGGATCGTAAAAAAGACTTTTGCACCGGAGATATCAACCTCCATTCTCTTTTCTCACCTCCTCTGTATGAGATAAAATAAAAAATTTGAACCTTTTGTCAAAGCGGATCTTCACAATCCGCTTCGCTGCTTGCTCATAACCGAATCGCTGCTTCGCTGTTTCGGTTTCAAAACGCCGTCCCGTCTTTGCGGCTTTCGCCAAAGATCAGGTTCAGCGCTTTATGCTGTTTTTTATGCCCTTCAGCTTGATGGCCGTTCCCGGAATTAAAAGCGGCAGGATTCCTGCGGCAAACTGAAAGCATGGAAGCACAATCGCCAGAATTGCCCAGAGCATCTGCATCAGGTTTCTCTGCGAATAGCTTGCCTGCATCCGCCGTTTTGCTCCCGCCTCGTCTGTCTCGGACACTGCTTTTTGTACTGCCATGCCCATCAGGAAAAAGTTCAGCACCGCAACGGCACCGCCTCCGATTCCCCCGAGGATCACCCGATAGTCAAATGGGATTTTTTCCGGCCAGATCAGGTGCAGGATCAGAAACCCGACCCACATCACAACCACGCCGACAACAGTATAGATGGCAACATTTTTCGTCTCCTTTTTTACGGCCGGCTGGACCTTGTCTCCGAAATTGCTCATATCGCCTTGTTTCCTTTCTAATGGATTTTCCCCTTAAAATCAGTCTGAAATCTTTTCTCTGCCACTTGATCTTCGTCAACTGTGAAAACTTTTTCAGACACGTTCTAAATATGTCGGTTGAAAGACACCCGCTTTTTCTTCTTTTTTCCGTCCGGCTCCGTCTCGATGCGTTTCTGATGCCGCAGAACGCTCTGCCCGAATTTCCAGGCTGTCACGGCACCGCCTCCGATCCCAAAGAAAAAGCCGAGCAGATAAATCCATGTTCCAACCGAAAAGCGGTCGCAAAGCCACCAGCAAAGTGCCAGACAAAGAAAAAGAGGCGTCACAAGGGACAGTCCGAATTGTGTCAACATTGTGAGATTGGTAATCATCCCCGTCCACTTCTTCATATCCTGTCCCTTTCTGCCGTCTCTTTTTTGTCAGACTTTCGGGTCTGCGTTCTGTCTTCCATTTTTGTAACCGCTTAGTCAGATTGTACCATAAACGTTTTCATAAGACAAATGAATTTGTATATTTTCCAAATTATTTGTTTTTATTTATATTCTTTTCATAATAATTGGAACAATTTTCTCATTTTGTCCCATTGCAAAATTGCAGCGTTCACCTCGCTTCTTATTTTTTGAAAAAAACTGCGGTTTTATTCCACACATACTGCCGTTTTTTCTTTCCAACCGGTAAAGCTGATAGCTTACCTCATAGTGTCCCGGCTCCAGCAGGTATCTACCGTTTTCTTCTGCTCCGAGCACTTCTGCAACTGCTTCTTTTTCACTTTTGGCAACCATTGGAAGTATGGCCTCTGCGGTACAGTCGAACGGAACATCCATGGTGATGGTCACGTGCTCTTTGTCGGAAAGCTCCCAGCGAATGCTGTACATTCCCGATGCAGAATCATATTTTGCCTCTGCATACCTCAAATCCCAGTTCAGCGTCGGTGCAAACTGTACGGTCCTGGCACCCGGATGGGATTCCATCGTGTTGATGCCGGCAACGTGACGGAACATCCATTCCTGGATGGAGCCGTAAGCATAATGGTTCATACTGTTCATACTGATGCCGGAAATCGTACCGTCCGCAAGAAGGGAATTCCAGCGTTCCCAGACGGTAGTTGCACCAAGCTTAACCTCATAAAGCCAACCCGGAAATTCCTCGTTCAGCAACAGTTCGTAGGCAAGATCATTCATGCCGTTGTCGGTGAGCACATTGTTCAGCAATGGTGTTCCGACAAATCCCGTCTTCAGTTTGTGGTTACTCTGCTCAAACAGCTTCAGAAGCTGCCGTTTTGTCAGCTCTTCGTTCTTTGACAGATGGTATTTCAGCGTCAGCAGCAGCGCCGTCTGTGTTTTGATGCAGCAGCGGCCTGTTGCGCTGTAATATTCTTCCTGTACCACAGCAAACTGCTCCTCGGACAGCTTCTGATACTTCTCCTGCTCCTCGCGGTATCCCAGCACACCGGCCGCTTTTGCCACGATTCCTGCGCTGATCGCATAATACAGGTTTGCAATAAACTCCTCGTCCGTTGCACCCATGACCTGCTCCGCGCCCTGTACCGGATTGTCCAGTGCCAGCCAGTCGCCGAAGTGGAAAACAGATCGCCAGCCATGGTTGTCCCCATCCACTTTCGTGATGTACTCCACCCACGATTTCATGCTCACAAACTGATCTTCCAGAATGCTCTTGTCCCCGTAAAACAGATACAGATTCCACGGAATGATGCACGCCGCATCGCCCCAGACACACGCTGCATCCTCGACGCCGCACGACGGCACCACGTGCGGCACCTTTCCGCCGAGCACGCTCTGCTCTTTTGCCATGTCGTACAGGTATTTTGCATAGAATGCATACGTATCTTCGAGATACATTGCCGTCGGCGAGAATACCTGCGCATCTCCCGTCCATCCCATACGCTCGTCACGCTGCGGGCAGTCGGTCGGAACATCTACAAAATTGCACTTTAAGCCCCAGCGCACATTGCTGATGAGCTGATTGACCAAATCACTTCCTGTTTTCATCCAGCCTGTCGCTGTGATGTTGCTGTAATAAGAAAGACCCGTGAAATCCTCTTTTTTCAGATCCGGAATGCCTTCGATCTTCACGTAACGGTAGCCGTAGAACGTAAAATGCGGCACAAGATCCATTTCGGTTCCATCGGAAATATAGATGTATTCGGATTTTGCACTCCGCAGATTGTCATTGTAGAAATTGCCGCGCTGCAAAATCTCACCTGTCTGAACATGAACTTTGGTTCCTGCCGGCACGTTGACATGCAGCTTGAAAATTCCCGTAAACTCCTGCCCCATATCGAAGACCAGCTCGCCGGCCGGAGTATGAAGCAGTTCTTTAGGTTCAAACGTCTCATGAATCGTCACCGGAAGGCTCATGCGTTCCGTCAGTTCTCCTTTGGGTGCCTCACAAAAAACCCGCCTTCTCCAATGGCAGTTCCGACAGCGTGTCGTCCCGGTGCTCACCGTCGTAAAGATTCGAGAATGCAATTTTACTGCGCCGCACCTGCCACGATTCATCCGTGCCAATCACCTCTTCCGAACCGTCCGCATACGTCAGATGCAGCTCCGCAATCAGCTTCCACTCATTGCCGTAAAATCCCTTGTCCTCAAACGCACTGAATCCAAACCGCGCCTTGTACCAGCCGTTTCCAAGCAGCACACGGAGCATTCCCTGTTTTGAAACCTCCTCTGTCACATCATACGTCTGATACTGTACCCATTCATTGTAATCATTGCTGTACGGCGTCAGGTACTCATCCCCGACACGCTTCTCATCCACATACACCTCATACAGTCCAAGTCCGCAGACATACAGCCTGGCCTTCGCTACCTCTTTTGCCGGAACAATTTCTTTTTCAAAATATGGATGACGGTTCTCCTTACTGTCACAGGAAATCCATTTTCCTGTCCATGCTTCATTCCGTTTTCCGGTCTCAAAAAACTGTACTTCACTCACCGCCGTCTCCCCGGCATCACTGCCCGCTTCCACGTTCCAGTAATACCGCGTTCTCGGCTCCAGATCCAGCTTCACCGGATAGAAAAGACTGCTCGCCTTATCATCCTCTCCGGAATCAAACAGCAGATGCTCCATCGCTGCATCCGATGCTACACGGATTCTCGCATAGCTCTGTTTTTTTCCTTCCGCGTCTTTCACTTTCCAGGAAAAGACCGTTCTCTCCATTCGGAACCCCATTGGATTTTCCAGATGATTCACCTGTGCGTGATAAATTTTCATTTCAATATCCTCCATCTTATTTTTGAAAATCCCCCCATTTTTTCTCATTTTATCATGATCCCTTTCGAGAAAAAAGGTTCTGTTTTGCAGGAAAAAACATCTTTATTTGCACCATTTCCTGCCCACCAGACATCTCCCCGGATTGCCAGAAAGTATGGGACATTTTCCCTTTTTCGGGCTACACCGAAACTAATAAGAGCCTGTGCTTTCCTTTCCCCTCCGCCGCAGTGCGATCCTGCCCGGAGGGCTTTTTACTTTACAGGAAAATTCAACGAAGTTTCCTGTAAAGTAAAAAAATGCCGGATTCTTTGAACCGCCCCAAGAAATCAGATTTTTTAGATCTAACTTTTTAGGACGGTTCATCCGACATTTTTCCGGAATTTTCCGGCTCTATCTTCAGTTTCTATCTTCAGTTCAGCAATTCATCCGCCAGCGTTCTCTTCGGCACATAGTGCACATCATTTTCATCCCGGTAATAATTCGTATTCCCATCCTCCGGCACATCTACCAGATGAATCTCCTCCGCCGGTTTTCCAAACGCCACAATCAAAAGCGGCCGGATCTCCTCTGGCAGTCCAAGCACTTCCATCACCTCGCCCGCCTGAAAATTCCCGATCATGCAGCCGCCAAGCCCCTGCTCCACAGCCGCAAGCAGCATCGTCTGCGCCACAATCCCGACATCCTTCTGATACCGGTTCAGATTCTCATCAATCCCCTTATTCTGACAGATCACAACAAAGCCCGTCGGCCGTTTTCCCGGATGCGGCAAAACCATCTCCGGCAGCGCCCGCGCCCACTTTGTCAGTCCCTGCACCTTCTCCACTTCTTCCGGCTCCCACGCCAGAAAATACTTCAACGGCTGCTTATTCACACTCGAAGGACAAAGCCGCGCACAATCCACAAACCCTTCCAACGTCTCCCGCGAAATCCGCACCGACTCATCAAATCCACGATAACTCCTGTTCTTCAACACCAGATCCCTTAACATGTCCCATATCCTCCTGTCTCAAATTTACTTTCTACCACCCACTCTACCACACCTCCCCACCCCCCGCAATCACCTTTTTCATTTTCCCTCTTGACATACTTTGATATTCAAAGTATTATATATCTAGTTTTAAAAACCACATGCTAAAGTATTTTACATCACATATTTATTCTATTTATTCGTCACCAATAACCAGACCTCAAGCCAGTCGCCGCGCCATGGAGCATCTTCTGGGCAGGCGCATTTGCAGGAGGCCCGCAAACTCTTAGTCTATGGAATTTTGCGTTGCTTTCAAAAACGGCACTGTCTGAGCGCAGCGAGTTTGCCGTTTTCGAAAGCGCTTTTAGCAAAATTTCATGGACTTAGAGTTTCCCGGCCTCCGAAACCGCGCCTGCCCGGAAGACGCTCCACGGCGCGGCGACTGGCTTGAGGTCGTCCTTCCTACCACAAAGGAGAATTTATATGCTTCCAGAATTAAAAATAGGAAATTTAGTTGCCAAATACCCCATCATCCAAGGCGGAATGGGCGTCGGCATCAGCCTCTCATCCCTCGCCGGCGCCGTCGCCAAATCCGGCGGAATCGGCGTCATCTCCGCTGCCCAGCCCGGCTGGCGCGATCCGGAATTCGCGCGTGATCCCTTAAGCGCCAATCTCCGCGCCCTCGCCTTCCACATCCGCCGTGCCAAAGAAATCTCAAACGGCGGCATCATCGGCGTCAATATCATGTGCGCCCTGACCCACTACGAGGAATACGTCCGCTGCTGCATACGAAAACGGAGCCGATCTCATCATCTCCGGGGCCGGTCTCCCGACTGATCTGCCAAAATGCACAGCGGGAAGCTCCATCAAGCTCGCGCCTATCGTTTCCCCGCCCCGGACCGCCAAGGTTCTTCTGAAGCTTTGGGACAATCACTATCACCGCGTCCCTGATCTCGTTGTCATCGAAGGTCCTGCAGCCGGAGGCCATCTCGGCTATTCTGCCGAAACCGTAGAAGAAACAGCACGACGCGGCTACGATGACGAAATCCGGGAAATTCTGCAGATTGTACATGGCTACGAAGAAAAATATGCCTGTACCATCCCCGTCGTCTTTGCCGGAGGCGTCTACACCCATGAGGATATCCTTCACTATCTGTCGCTTGGCTGCGCAGGCGTCCAGATGGCTACCCGTTTCGTTGTCTACGGAAGAATGCGATGCCGATCCCCGCTACAAACAGGCATACCTGAATGCAAAAAAAGAAGATATCACGATCATGCACAGTCCGGTCGGCATGCCGGGCCGCGCAATCCGCAATCCGTTTCTGACGGAACGCGAACAGGAACGGGAAAAAATCTCACACTGCTACCAGTGCCTCAAAAAATGCGACAAAGCCTCCATTCCCTACTGTATTACCACTGCCCTGGCCCGCGCTGCCGATGGCGATACCGACAACGCTCTTCGTTTTCTGCGGGGAAAACGCATGGCGTCTCGATCACATGACCACCGTGCCGGAGCTGATGGCGGAACTGGTCGGGGAATACCTGCCGGACAGCAAAAATAAAAAATTTAGTAGTGACTTTCCTTCCCAATAATGTTACAATCTTCTTTATGGTGTCAGCATAAAAAATCTTCAAGAACTGACCATAAACCCAAAATTTTTGTAACACACAAAAGGAAGGAACTCTATGAACAAACACAACAAATCCCGCAGCTCGTTTTCCGGCAAAATCGGTTACGTGCTGGCTGCAGCAGGCGCTTCCGTCGGACTTGGAAATATCTGCGTTTCCCTACCTCGCAGCAAATACGGCGGAGGAATTTTCCTCCTCATTTATATCCTGCTGGCGCTCACCTTCGGCTACTCCATGATCGTTGCCGAGTCCGCCATCGGACGCATGACACGAAAAAGCCCGGTCGGCGCTTTCCAGTCGTTCGGCAAATCGAAATGGCTTTCCGCCGGGGGCTGGATCAACGCCATTATCCCGATTCTGATCGTTCCATACTACTCTGTCATCGGAGGATGGGTCATCAAATATCTGATCGAATACGTGAAGGGCAACAGTACCCTGCTCGCAGAGGACGGCTATTTTTCCGGCTTCATCTCAAACGGAGTTTCCACAGAGCTCTGTTTTGCCGTTTTCTGCCTTATTACGGTCGCCATCATCTACGCCGGTGTGCGAAACGGCATTGAACGCGTTTCCAAGGTGATGATGCCGATTCTGATCGTCCTTTCCGTTATCATTGCCGTTTATTCCGTAACAAGACCGGGCGCACTGGCAGGCGTGAAGTATTTCCTTGTTCCGAACCTCAAAAACTTTTCATGGATGTCCGTTGTTGCCGCCATGGGACAGATGTTCTACTCCCTCTCGATTGCGATGGGTATTCTGATCACCTTTGGCTCCTACATGAAAAAAAGACACCTCGATCGAGGATTCCACACGCAACGTCGAAATCTTTGACACTGCCATTGCGATCATGGCAGGCCTGATGATCATTCCTGCCGTCTTTGCCTTCTCCGGCGGAAATCCGGATACCCTGCAGGCAGGACCTTCCCTGATGTTTATCACCATCCCGAAGGTATTCGCCAATATGGGCTTTGGCACTGTGATCGGTATTCTGTTTTTCCTTCTGGTGCTGTTTGCCGCACTGACCAGCTCCATCGCACTGACAGAAAGCGCCGTTTCCACATTTGAGGATGAGCTCGGCTGGGGCCGTAAAAAATCGACCGTTCTGATCGGCGTTATCATGATTGCGCTCGGAACGCTCTCCTGCCTTGGCTACGGACCGCTTTCCTCCGTCACCATTCTTGGCATGCAGTTCCTGGATTTCTTCGACTTCCTGACGAACTCCGTGATGATGCCAATTGCTGCCATTGCCACCTGTCTTCTCGTTTCGAGAGTCATCGGTGTGGCAAAAATCGAGGAAGAAATCATCCACGGTGAGAGCCGCTTCCGCAGAAAGAAAATCTTTCTTGTCATGATCCAGTATCTCTGCCCGGTGTTTGCACTGATCATTCTGTTCAGTTCCGTGGCAAATGCATTCGGCTGGATCACCATGTAATGAATCTGTAAACGATGAAAAAAGATTGTTTTCGAAACACGATCACGATTTCGAAAACAATCTTTTTTTATCCAAATCTGTCACACCAGCATCAGGAATCCGTCAGCAGCAGAATATCTTCCTCCTTCAGATACAGCTCCTTTGGAATCCCCATTTCCGAGCTCCAGTCTGTTTTTGCGATATTCCACTGCAGCCAGCTGCATTCGGCATTCTTCCGGAACGAAATGTTCCATTCAAACGGATCTTCCCAGATTTCGGATTCGTTGACCGGAAATACATTTTCCTCACCCGGCCTTTCTACTGTGGCCAGAAAATGTGCCCGGATGCCGACTGCGCGGATATCGTCTGCAATTTCCCGCTCCTTTACGTGCAGCGTTACGCCCCAGTCCACGGCCCGCAGCGTGTGCGCATCCACCCGCTCGGCCGCCGAAATGTTCTTGCAGCCCGACAAAATTGCCGCTGTGCGCGTCTTCGGATTCTGGAAAAATTCCTTCAGCGGTTCCATGACTTCCATCTTTCCCCGGTTCATACAGCTGACCGTATCGCAGAGGCGGTACACCTCATCGCGGTTGTGTGATACGAAGATGACCGGTTTTCCGGCCTCCTTCAGATGTTTGTACATCTCCTGCTCCAACTGCCATTTCAGGTAGGTATCGAGCGCTGAAAACGGCTCGTCGAGCAGAATCAGTTCCGGCTCTGCTGCGAGCATCCGTGCCATCGCGACGCGCTGTTTCTGTCCGCCGGAAAGCTGTCCCGGGATCTTTTTCTCCAGCCCTTCCAGCTGAAACTGGCGGATCAACGATTCCGTCCGGCTCCGGTCCGGCCGTTTTCCCATGCCTGCCTCAATATTCTGCACAACATTCATATGCGGAAACAGGGCGTAATCCTGGAACATATACCGACTTTCCGCTTCTGCGGCGGCAGATTGATTTTTTTCTCCGAA
>ENA-OQKL01000388-OQKL01000388.1-human-gut-metagenome-genome-assembly--contig:-NODE-388-length-14610-cov-5.452254_pt1 | contig 14610 bp, 15 predicted proteins | sample MGYA00242779_ERZ504800 | MGnify/ENA primary metagenome ERZ504800 (study PRJEB26092, sample SAMD00036410) | human gut metagenome | host: Homo sapiens | study: EMG produced TPA metagenomics assembly of... | reverse complement strand
GGCGGTGAAACCGATGAAAGTACAAACCGAACAGTCAAAATTCGATACAGACGAGCATATCCTTGTCTGCCTATCCTCTTCGCCGTCCAATGCAAGGATCATACACACCGCCGCAAAGATGGCTAAGGTCCTTCATGCAAGATTTACCGCCATCTATGTGCAGACGGATACGGTCATAAATGATGAGGATCAGTCCCGGCTTTCGCAGAACATACAGCTCGCGCAAAGGCTCGGCGCCGAGATCGTTATGACGCACGGCGAGAATGTAGCGCTGCAGATCTCGGAATATGTCAGGCTTTCCGATGTCACAAAAATCGTGATCGGGCAAAGCAGTGCCAGACGCAGAGGGCTGTTCGGAAGACCGACTCTCACCGAAAAGCTGATCTCCTCCGCCCCCGATGTTGACATTCATATTATTCCCGACGCACTGAACTACACAAAGTCGCACAGACGCCGTCTGTTCTTTGGTGCAGAGATACCATCGCTGCGGGATATTGCCGTGACCGTCCTGGCGCTTGCCGTATGTACGGCGATCGGGTTTCTGTTCGACCATCTCGACTTTCCCGATTCCAATATCGTTACTGTATACATCCTAGGTGTGCTGATGATCTCCGTTTTGACCAAAGGATACCTTTGCAGTATAGCAGGCTCACTTCTAAGTGTTGTATTGTTCGGATTTTTCCTTACCGAACCCAGGTTGTCCTTTCAGACCTATGCCGTAGGCTATCCCGTTACCTTTGCAGTTATGCTGGCGTCTTCCGTTCTCACCGGCACGCTTGCCTCGAAGCTGAAAGATCATGCAAGGCTCTCGGCTCGCTCTGCGTTCCGTGTGCAGGTGCTGTTTGACACTGACCGTCTGCTGCAAAAAGCAAAAAGCAACGATGATGTTTTAAGCGTGACCTGTATGCAGCTCTCGCGGTTGCTTGACCGCAGTATTGTTGCCTATACGAAAGGCGAAAACGGAATGTTGTCCGGGCGGCTGTATGCCGAAAAAAAGGATACACACGCTGAAAAGCTGCTAAGCGATGCAGAGCGGCAGACCGCAGAATGGGTGCTTCAAAACGGTCACCGTGCAGGAGCAGCGACAGCACAGTTTGGAAAATCCGAATGTCTTTATCTTGCAATCCGTGCAGGCGGCAGAGTCTACGGTGTAATTGGGATACCGATGAAACCCGAAAAGCCCGATTCATTTGAGAGCAGCATCGTACTGTCGGTTGTGAACGAATGTGCGCTGGCAATGGATAATGCTCACAACGCCGCCGAAAAGGAACGGGCGGCAGATCTTGCAAAAAGCGAGCAGCTGCGCGCCGACCTTTTGCGGTCGATCTCACACGATCTGCGCACGCCGCTTTGCTCCGTTTCGGGTAATGCGGACACGCTTTTGCATAACGGAAACTGCCTGGATGAAGCAACCAAGCAGCAGATCTATAAAGATATTTATGACGATTCCGAATGGCTGATCGGCGTGGTGGAAAATCTGCTGTATGTTACACGGCTGAATGACGGACGCCTGAAGCTGGAGCTTACCGACCAGCTTGTGGACGAAGTGGTCAACGAAGCCGTTTCGCATTTGAAGAAAAAATCCGTCGGACACAAGGTGACGGTAAGGTGCGACGATCTGATCCTTGCCCGTATGGACGCACAGCTTATCGTGCAGGTCATTGTCAACCTTATTGATAATGCTTTGAAATATACCGAACAAGGCTCCGAGATCTGCGTAAGTGCGGAAAAACAGGGCAGGGATGCCGTGATCCGAGTCACCGATAACGGAAACGGAATTGCAGACGATATGAAACCGCATATTTTTGAGATGTTTTACACCGGAAAAAATACCGTCGCAGACAGCCGCAGAAGCTTCGGGATCGGGCTTACCCTGTGTAAATCTATCGTAGAGCTGCACGGCGGAACGCTTACGCTTACGGATAACGTACCGCACGGCTGCATATTTACCTTTACTTTACCGCTTAGCGAGGTGACTCTGAATGAATAAACCCCTTGTACTCGTCGTGGAGGACGACCGCCCCATCCGCAATCTGATCGTAACAACGCTAAAGGCTCACGATTACCACTACCTGACCGCGGAGAACGGACACAGCGCTATTATAGAAGCGACCTCCCATAACCCGGATATCGTTCTGCTGGATCTGGGGCTGCCGGATATCGACGGCACACAGGTGATCGAAAGTATCCGCTCATGGTCAAATATGCCCATTATTGTGATCAGTGCGCGCAGCGAGGATAAAGACAAAATCACGGCGCTGGATGCCGGGGCGGACGACTATCTGACAAAGCCCTTTTCCATAGAGGAGCTTTTGGCACGCCTTCGGGTCACGCAAAGACGGCTGCTGCTGCTTCAGGCAAGCGGCGACGCCGACTCACCCGTTTTCCAAAACGGCAAGCTTAAAATCGATTATGCCGCTGGCTGCGCTTATCTAAATGGGGAGGAATTGCACCTGACCCCGATTGAATACAAGCTTTTGTGTCTGCTCTCTCATAATGTTGGAAAGGTGCTGACGCACACCTATATCACGCAGCAGATTTGGGGCAGCAGCTGGGAAAACGATATTGCTTCTCTGCGGGTGTTTATGGCGACACTGCGCAAAAAGCTGGAGCCGCAAAAGGACTGTCCGCAATACATTCAGACGCATATCGGCGTCGGTTACCGTATGCTGCGGGTAGACTGAGAAAAGCGAGGAAACAAGGATTTGAACCAATATGCAATAGAAAATCTTTTCGGAATTGAAGGGCTGAATATCGCTTAGTACGGACTCATTTTCCTGTTAGCTATAAAAAAGCACAACGCCACAGAGCTTTAAAACTCTGTGGCGTTGTGCTGCTCTCAATCGGTCACTTTTTGAAAGTATCCTTATGCGAGCCTGCCTTTTGCTGGGTTTTCCGGCGGTAGTTTTGGCGTGCCAAAGGGATTCGAACCCCGACCTTTCGCTTAGGAGGCGAACGCTCTATCCAACTGAGCTATTGGCACATAACGTAACTATTGTATATGATGGCTTGCGATTTGTCAAGAAATTGGGAAATTTTCTTATTTTACTGAATATTCAAAAAAACTTAAAAATAAGTGTTGACAAATGGAGAAACTTGTGTTAGAATAAATCTTGCTGAAATGCTGAAAGGCAAGATGAGCATACGGAGAGGTGTCCGAGTGGTTTAAGGAGCTAGTCTTGAAAACTAGTGATCCCGCGAGGGACCAAGGGTTCGAATCCCTTCCTCTCCGCCATTTTATTTTATAGTGAATTTAAACTTCACACGGAGGATTACTCAAGTGGTGAAGAGGCTCCCCTGCTAAGGGAGTAGGTCGCTAACGCGGCGCGAGGGTTCAAATCCCTTGTCCTCCGCCAAGAAAAAAGCACTTGCTTTTGCAAGTGCTTTTTTTCAGTGAAATAAATCCAAAAGGATTTGTGAAATACCTATCGGTGTGAAATATGGATTTTCCATGTAAAGTGCCTGACGGCGTGAAAGGATTTATTTTATTTCACTTTCTTTGCAGGCAGAAAATTTCACAATACAATAGTATTATTTCACATACGGAGTATATTTCACTTGTCATAAATTAAAAGAGGTTCGTATGGCTGAATCAAAGCTTAGAGAACTATCAACTGATTTATATAACCGGTGCGGCACTATTAGCAGAATATTGGTTGCATCTATTAATACTGCAAAAGAAAATTTACAAAAGGAAAAGATTAATTCAAAATCAAAACCCAATATTTCCGTATAATAGCATTACCCGATTGACACCAAACTTAATAACTGGTAATATAAGGCTGTGAGAATATTTGTATTCTTGCAGCATAGTTTTTTTTACCAAAAGGAGGATGGATTAATGGGATTTTTATTAGGAAAGACCGTTGTTATTACAGGCGGAGGAAGGGCTGTTCTCAGCGACGGAGGTTGCGGTTCAATCGGCTACGGCATTGCTGTTGCTTATGCAAAAGAGGGTGCAAACCTTGTTATTACAGGCAGAAATGTCAAAAAGCTTGAGGATGCCAAAGAAGAACTCGAAAGACTTTACGGAGTAAATGTGTTGCCTGTTCAGGCTGATGTCAGCAAGGACGGCGATAACGAAAAGGTTGTTCGGAATGTTGTTGACAGAGCTGTTGAAACATTCGGCGGAATTGATGTCTTGATTAACAACGCTCAGGCTTCTGCGTCGGGTATTACGCTTGCTGATCATACAACAGAGCAGTTTGACCTTGCTGTTTATTCGGGATTGTACGCAACCTTCTATTATATGAAGGCTTGCTATCCGTACCTTAAAAAGTCAAAGGGAACTGTTATCAACTTCGCTTCGGGTGCCGGACTTTTCGGAAACTTCGGTCAGTGTGCATATGCAGCCGCAAAAGAGGGAATAAGAGGTCTTACAAGAGTTGCCGCCAACGAGTGGGGCAAGGACGGAATAAATGTCAACATTGTCTGTCCGCTTGCATGGACTGCTCAGCTTGAAAAATTTGAGAAGGCTTATCCCGACGCATTTAAGGCGAATGTAAAAATGCCGCCAATGGGACATTTTGGTGATGTCGAAAAAGAAATCGGCCGTGCCTGTGTTGCACTTGCATCACCTGATTTCAAGTATATGAGCGGCGAAACCATCACCCTTGAGGGCGGAATGGGACTCAGACCGTAACTTTATTTTGAAAATTCTTTTGTTCTGTTATTTGGTAAATCATTAAATAAAATATAAAACATACTAATATGTGTATTGAAATTTTTGTTCATATGATGTAATATCAAGTTACGGAGTACATACAAAAATTACTTTGAGGTGATTGTATGGAAATTTTTGATATAAAGAACACAGATATTTTCAGCAAGGACTATGACTCTGCAAACGCATGGCTTGAGTATAACATTTTTAATGAATGTGAAAAGGAAGAAAACGGAGAGTCATTTGATGAATCTGATGAAAATAATTTTTGGGATTATTTAAAGAAAAATAAATAATAAGTTACAAACAGCGACCGCAGAGTAATATGCCTTGCGGTCGCTTTTATGTGTTGTTCACACACAAGGACACTCGGCATAATATGAGGGTGTAGAGAATAACTTGATTTACGGGTGTTGTGTATGAAAAAGAGCGACATAAGAACATTTGGCATAATCGGCGGTGACAAGCGACAGCTTTTTCTTGCAAAATCAATTTCTGACAGTTGTTACGATGTTTTGCTCGGCGGATTTGACAGCCTTGAAAGCTACGGTTCATTGAGCCTTTGCAATGTTAAAAAGGCAATTTCGGAAAGTGACGCATTGATTTTTCCGTTGCCGTCAATAAGGACAGACGGAAGTCTTAACACTCCGTTTTCAAACGAGAACATTTTGCTTGACGGTGACGATATTGAAATTATCCTTAAAAAGCCTGTTTTTACTACGATGAAAAGCAGATTTTTAAAGGCATATCCAAGGCTTTCCGACGGTGAAATTTTTGATTACGGAGCAAGAGATGATTTTGCAATTCTCAACGCATTGCCTACAGCAGAGGGTGCAATTGAATGTGCAATGAGAGAATATGAGGGTACGATTTCGGGCAGTAAGTGTCTTGTTACGGGATTCGGCAGAATCGGAAAAATTCTTGCTCACAAGCTTGTTTTATTCGGAGCAAATGTTACCGTGAGTGCAAGAAAGCCGTCAGACCTTGCATATGTAAAAGCACTCGGCTACAATGCACTTAATACGGAAAACCTCAAAACGGTAAAGCGGTTTGACATTGTTTTCAACACAATTCCGAGGTTGATTTTTGACAGGGAACTTCTTATGAATACCGACACAAACACCCTTATTATAGACCTTGCGTCCCTGCCGGGAGGGGTTGATTTTGATACCGCCGAAAAACTCGGAATTTATGCCGTTAGGGCATTGTCGCTACCCGGAAAATGTGCTCCGAAAACGGCAGGAGAAATTATAAAAACTACTGTATTTGACATCATCAAGGAGGTTTACAGGTGACAAAAGCAACCATAGGATTTGCAATGTGCGGTTCCTTTTGCACCTTTTCAAAGGCTTTTACGCAAATGCAGAGGCTTGTTGACTCAGGCTATGATGTTATTCCGATAATGTCGCAAAATGCCTTTTCAACATCAACTCGTTTCGGAAAAGCGGAGGAAACGGTAAAGAGGGCAGAAGAATACGGGAAAAGCTGTTCTGCACTCGGTTGTGCAGACAGAACCGATAGGACCTAAAAAAATGTGCGACTTGCTTGTGATTGCACCGTGTACGGGCAACACGCTTGCAAAGCTGTCGCTCGGAATTACCGACACGGCGGTAACAATGGCGGCAAAGTCGCATCTGAGAATTTTAAGACCTGTGCTGTTGTGCGTTGCAACAAATGACGCTCTCGGTGCGTCGGCACAGAACATCGGCAGACTTCTCAACACTAAAAATATTTACTTCGTTCCTTTAAAACAGGACGATTGCATCAAGAAACCAAATTCGCTTGTGGCTGATTTTGATAAGCTTGAAGATTGCGTAACTCTTGCATTGCAGGGAAAACAACATCAGCCGATTTTTTTATAACAGAACAACAGCCGTCTTGAAATGCAAATTTTCAAAACGGCTGTTATTTGAGTTGACAATTAAAAAATAGTGTGATAACTTAAAGTATAGTATTTCTGCTGAACAGGAGTGGGTATTTAATGAGAAAAAGAGTAAACAAAATTATTTCTGTTGCACTATCGGCAACTCTTGCGTTCGGTGTGTTTACAGCATTGCCGATGTCGGCAAATGCGGTTGTATCAACGGCAAGCGAGGTAAGTGCGGAGGCAATTCCAAAACATGAGCTTTATAAAAGCTATACATATGGCGGATACAAATATCGCATTGTGGGTCAGAAATCAAACGGAAGATTTAACGCATGGATTGAATCTTATTCCGGTAAGTCTGCAAGCGTCAAAGTTCCTGCGTCAGTCGGTGATTGTGATATGGTCGGCATTGACAACAATTGTTTTTCGTTTAACAAAACTTTGAAAACAATTATTGTTCCCAAGGGCATTGCTGAAATTGGTTCAAGTGCATTTCTCGGCTGTACCGCACTTACAAGTGTAAGCCTGCCGAGTACACTGACAAAAATAAATTTTTGGGCATTTAAAAATTGTACAAGCCTTTCGACACTTTCAATTCCGTCAAGCGTTGTTTCGATAGGTGATAACGCATTTGACAATTGCCTTTGGTACACAAATCAATCTAACGGAATTGTTTACGCAGGAAAAGTTGCGTATAAGTACAAGGGTAAGCTTGCGGATAACAGCTCTGTTACGATAAAAAGCGGAACTGTTTCAATAGCCGATTATGCCTTTACGGACCAAAAGCTTACATCAGTCACACTTCCGTCAAGCCTTGTTTCAATCGGTGAACAGGCGTTTTCATACACTAATCTCAAAACTGTGACAATTCCGAAAAGTGTAAGCTCAATGGGTTATAATCCCTTTGCGTACTGTTCACAGCTTTCAAGCATTACGGTTCAAAGCGGAAACACAAACTTCTATGTTCAAAACGATTTACTTATCGCCAAGAATCATATGTATTCAGTAACAAAAGATATTACTGATCCTGATGCACCTTCTACGGAATCAAGAAGCTACACATCTTATGCTCCGTACGGCTCGGTTGTGATATCGTTACCGTCAGCATCAACGCTGAGAACTGTTACAATTCCCGAAACGGTTAAGGCAATAGGCAATTATGCTTTTGCAGGAAGTAAAATCGAAAAGCTTACTTTGAACAGCGGACTTGAATCTATTCTCACATCTGCTTTTTTCAGGTTGCACAAACCTTTCATCGGTGAGCTTTTCCGACAGTATTATCAGCATTTGCGACAGTTCGTTTGAGGAATGTACTTCACTTAAAAATCTGAAATTCGGCAAAAATCTTGAATTTATTTCATACTATGCCTTTTATAACTGCCAAAATCTTCAATCGGTGACAATCGGGGAAAATGTAAAGGCAATTTGCTGTGATTCATTCGGCAATTGCAATGCTCTTGTAATTAACGGTAAGATTGGATCAACAGCAGAAACATTTGCCAAAAAGTACGGCTACAAGTTTAATTCATCAGAAGTCACAAGACTTAAAGGCGATGTTGACAATAACGGTATTATTAATGTAGTTGACGCTACCGATATTCAGAAATATGTTGTTAATCTTACAGATGAAAATGGAAATAAGTTTATTGATGTCAACAATGCGGAAGATGTGTATGTCGCAGATGTAAACGGTGACGGCATTATCAATGTTGTAGATGCAACGCTTATTCAAAAGTATATCGTAAGACTTGTGGAGTCACTTTGATAACTTTAGTTTATAACAAAACTGCACAAAAATTTATGGATAAAGACAGCGTGGGGTATTGCTCATGCTGTCTTTTTGTGTTAAAATTGTAGATAACAAAATGAAATAACGAAGGATTTGTCTATGAAATATTGTTCAAAATGCAAGCGACTGCATAATGATGAAGAAACAGTCTGCAAAAACTGCAAGGCTCAGCTTAAAACAATAACCGATGAAAACACTCCCGTGTATCTGCTCACGGCATCGGGCTTTGAATTGCAGAGAGTTAAAGCAGCACTTGAGGACAGCACCGTTCCGTGTGACGCTACAATCAAAAAGTGTATGGAAAATAAATACAGTAAAAGCATTAAGGCATACACGGGTTATGATGATTTGACCTATGATGTCTATGTTCCGTATTCGGCTTATGAAAAGGCATTCGACACCTGTGTCGGAATCGGCGCAATCAAGCTTGAGGGCGAAGAAATTCTTGACGAAGATGTTGAATACACCGAGAATGACGGCGAAACGCTTGACGAGCAGTTTGAGAAAATGACGGGTGCAAAGCGTACAACCGTAAGAGTTGTCAGCGCATTACTGCTTTTGCTTATAGTTGCAGGCGTTGTGTTCGGAACAGATGCAATAATGAATTTTATTAAAGAATTTTTCGGATAATTCGGTATCCGATTTTGAGTTAATATTTAGTTAAAATGAATGAAATTACGGAGGATTTTTTACAATGAAACAGGAAACAAAGTGTTTGCATTCCGGCTATGTGCCTAAGAACGGAGAACCAAGACAGATGCCCATTTATCAAAGCACCACCTTTAAGTATGATTCAAGTGACGCAATGGGCAGACTTTTTGACCTTGAGGACAGCGGATATTTTTATACCCGTCTGCAGAACCCGTCAAATGATATGACTGCCGCAAAAATTGCCGACCTTGAGGGCGGTGTTGCCGCAATGCTCACATCAAGCGGTCAGGCGGCGAACTTCTTTGCACTTTTCAACATCTGCGAAACAGGCAGTCACATTGTTGCATCGTCTGCAATCTACGGCGGTACATATAATCTGCTCGGTGTTACAATGAAGAAAATGGGCATTGATGTTACTTTTGTCGATCAGGATCTTCCCGAAGAAGAGCTTGCAAAGGCATTCAGACCAAACACAAGGGCAATGTTCGGTGAAACAATAACCAACCCGACCGTGTCTGTTCTTGATATTGAAAAGTTTGCAAGACTTGCTCACTCACACGGTGTTCCGCTTATTGTTGACAACACTTTTGCAACCCCTGTCAATTGTCAGCCGATTAAGTGGGGTGCTGACATTGTTACTCACTCAACCACAAAATATATGGACGGTCACGGTGTTTCTGTCGGCGGTGCAATTGTTGACAGCGGCAACTTTGACTGGCTGAAATATGCCGACAAATATCCGGGACTTACAACTCCCGATGATTCATATCACGGCATTGTCTATGTCGAAAAATTCGGCAAGCTCGGCTACATTACAAAGGCAACTTCTCAGCTTATGCGTGACCTCGGTTCAATCCAGTCACCGCAGAATGCTTTTTATGTTATGAACGGTCTTGAAAGTCTTCATGTGAGAATGGAAAGACATTGCAAAAATGCTCTTGAAATTGCAAGATTCCTCAAGGCTAATGACAAGGTTGCGTGGGTTGATTATCCCGACCTTGAAGATGACAAATATCACGCACTTGCTGAAAAGTATCTTCCGAACGGCTCATGCGGTGTACTTTCTTTTGCGGTTAAGGGCGGAAGAGATTGTGCGGTTAAATTTATGGACAGCTTAAAGCTCTGCGACATTGAAACTCATGTTGCAGACGCAAAGACCTGTATTCTTCATCCAGCAAGCCACACCCACCGTCAGATGACGGATGAACAGCTTATTGAGGCAGGTGTTGCACCCGACCTTATCAGACTTTCGGTAGGTCTTGAAAATGTTGATGATCTTATTGCCGACATCAGTCAGGCTCTTGATAAGATTTAATTTTCCTTAAAAGAAATTATATATAAAATTGCAAAATAAATTTACGGAGGGTTGAATATGTCAGCTTTTGTATCTGCGGTTATTGTTGCGGCAGGCGGTTCTGTGAGAATGGGAATTGCCGACAGCAAGCAGTTTATTCCGCTTTTGTCACGACCTGCAATTGAATACACCCTGAAGGCATTCCAAAAATGCCACCTTATCAAAGAAATTGTAATTGTCTGCCGTGAACAGGATAACGACAGAATCAATAAAATTATCGAGCTTAACGGTTTCAGCAAGGTTTCAAAACTTGTCAAGGGTGGTGAAAGCCGTGCCGACAGCGTGCGTAACGGAATCAGTGCGTGCAGTGAAAACGCCAAATACTATGCTATTCATGACGGTGCAAGACCGCTTATTACCGTTGAAGAAATTGAGCGTGTTGTTGAGGCGGCTTTTGATACGGGTGCGGCAACTCTCGGAACTTCCGTAAAAGATACAATTAAGGTTGTTGACGGTTTCAATAATATAGAAAGCACTCCTATCCGTTCACAGCTCCGTGCAGTTCAGACTCCGCAGGTTTTTGAGCGTGATCTGTACCGCTTTGCTCTTGAAAATGCCGGCGATAATATCATCAACTTTACAGACGATTGTTCGCTGATTGAAAACATGGGCGGCGAGGTTCTTGTTGTAAAGGGCAATGAGGAAAATATTAAACTGACAACCCCGATTGACATTGTCATTGCAGAGAGTATTCTCAAGTCAAGACAACAGGGTTGATTGTGCAAAGGAGATTTATATGAGAATCGGTCACGGATATGATGTGCATAAATTTGCCGAGAACAGAAAGCTGATAATCGGTGGTACAGAGATTCCCTTTGAACTCGGACTTCTCGGTCATTCGGATGCCGATGTGCTTGTTCACGCAATTATGGACGCACTTCTCGGTGCGGCGGCTCTCGGTGATATCGGAAAGATGTTTCCCGATACAGATGAAAAGTATAAGGGCGCAGACAGTATTCTTCTTTTGAAAGAGGTGTGCCGTGTGCTTGCCGAGTACAACTACAGAATTGTCAATATCGACTCAACCGTTATTGCTCAACAGCCAAAGCTGAAACCGCATATTGACGAAATGAGAAAAAATATCGCCAATGCCTGCGGAATTGATATTTCGCTCGTCAGCGTAAAGGCTACTACCGAGGAAAAACTCGGATTTACAGGCAGACTTGAGGGCATTTCCGCTCACGCAGTTTGTCTTATTGAGCAGTACTAAAAAGTTACAGCTTTAAAAAATGCACATATTTTATTACATACATTCGACACCTTGTTCATATTAATGAACGAGGTGTTTTTTATGTTAAGAAAGGCATTTGTTTCAATAACATTGTGTGCAGTGTTTTTATTGTCGCCGTTTGTTGGATTAAAAGTGAATGCTCTCAGTGCGGACAGCATATCCGCTCCGTCTGCCGTGCTAATGGAATCGTCAACAGGCAAAGTTCTTTTTGAGAAAAATCCGCATGAGCAAAGACCGTGTGCGTCCGTAACAAAGGTAATGACGCTTTTGCTCGTCTTTGAGGCTGTTGACAGCGGAAAATTAAGCCTTGACGATGAAATTACTGCATCCGAACACGCCGCAGGAATGGGCGGAAGTGACATTTGGCTTGAAAAAGGCGAAACCATGAGTGCGGATGATATGATAAAGGCAACGGTTGTTGTATCTGCCAACGATGCGGCGGTTGCGCTTGCGGAGCATATCAGCGGAAGTGAGGACGCTTTTGTTGAAAAAATGAACAGCCGTGCCAAAGAACTCGGAATGAACGACACCGTTTTCAAAAACTGTAACGGACTTGACGAGGAGGGGCATATAACCTCTGCCTATGATGTTGCGCTTATGTCAAGAGAGCTTACAAAACACGAGAAAATTTTTGACTACACATCAATTTGGCTCGATAATCTTCGTGGCGGTAAAACTCAGATTGTCAACACGAACAAGCTGTTGAAAACCTATAACGGAATTACGGGATTGAAAACAGGCACAACCAACGATGCGGGTTGTTGTATGTCTGCAACCGCAACAAGGGGAGATATTTCGCTGATAAGCGTTGTTCTCGGCTGTAAAACAGGCAAAGAGCGATTTGCAGATGCGGCGGCACTTCTTGATTACGGCTTTGCAAATGTTTCTGTAAAAGAATTAACACTTCCCGAAGATATGCCAAAAAGCATTGAAGTGAACGGCGGTATGACCGACAGCGTAAAGCTTGAATGTAAGGTTTCTTCAAAAATAGTGGTTGACAAAGGAAACGGCGCTAAAATTACAACCGAAATCGACCTGCCCGACAAGATTGACGCTCCCGTTGAAAAGAATAGGAAGATAGGTACGCTTACATATCTTGTAAATTCAAAAAAGGTGCAGAGCTTTGATATTTGTGCAGGCGATTCTGTTCAAAAAACAAACTTCGGTGCATTGCTTGAATATGTGTTCGCTTCACTGATTTCGCTTTGATTTTGTCGAAAAATCAAGCGTTTGTGCATAGTTATTAAAAGCAGTGCAAAAAACAATGCGGGTTTATTTTAAAAATTCACAAATTGACCTTGCAAAAACGCTCATATTATAGTATAATAAAACAACAAAGATACTTATTGCGATTCTATTTTCGCTATAGGAATTTTGGAGGAATTTATAAATGGCAACAAAGTTAAATGACAAGTATTTAAGTGATTTTATCGGCGAACACGAATATGACGGTGTTGCTGCCGAAGTTAAAGCAGCTCACAAGGTGTTGCATGACGGCAGCGGCCTCGGCAACGACTTTTTGGGTTGGCTCAATCTTCCTACAGATTATGACAAGGAAGAGTTCGCACGCATCAAGAAGTGTGCAGAGAAAATCAAGAAAGATACTGATGTATTCATTGTAATCGGTATCGGCGGTTCTTACCTCGGCGCAAGAGCGGCTATTGAATTTCTTTCATCACAGAACTACAACCTTACCTGCAAGGATACACCACAGATTTTCTTCACAGGTAACTCAATCAGCTCATCTGCACTTGCTGAAATCATGGAGCTTTGCGAGGGCAAGGATGTTTCCGTAAATATGATTTCCAAGTCAGGTACAACAACCGAGCCTGCCATCGCTTTCCGTGTGTTCCGTGAAATGCTCGAAAAGAAGTACGGTAAAGAGGGCGCAAGAGAGCGTATTTACTGCACAACTGACAAGGCTAAGGGTACACTCAAGGCTCTTGCAGACGAAGAAGGTTACGAAACATTTGTTGTTCCGGATGATGTAGGCGGCCGTTTCTCGGTTCTCACAGCAGTAGGTCTTCTTCCTATCGCAGTTTCGGGTGCTGATATTGACGCTCTTATGCAGGGTGCCGCAACGGCTCAGAAAGAATTTGACAACGATGATTTAAAGACAAACGATTGTTACAAATATGCTGCAATCAGAAATATGCTTTACCGCAAGGGCAAAACTATGGAAGTTATGGTTTCTTATGAGCCGGCTTACACAATGATGTCAGAGTGGTTCAAGCAGCTCTTTGCAGAGAGTGAAGGCAAGGATAACAAGGGTATTTTCCCCGCAAGCGTTATCTTCTCAACAGACCTTCATTCACTCGGTCAGTACATTCAGGACGGCAGACGCACAATGTTTGAAACTGTTGTTCTCTTTGATAAATGTAAAAAAGAAGTTACTCTCGGTACAGACCCGACAAATGTTGACGGTCTTAACTTCCTTTCGGGCAAGACAATGGGATTCGTAAATCAGAAGGCTTTCGAGGGTACAGTTCTCGCTCATAATGACGGCGGTGTACCGAACATTGTTCTTAATGTTCCCGAAATGAACGAATCAGAGCTTGGCTATCTCATCTACTTCTTTGAGAAGGCTTGTGCTATTTCAGGTTATATGCTCGGTGTTAATCCGTTTAACCAGCCGGGTGTTGAAAGCTACAAGAAGAATATGTTCGCTCTTCTCGGCAAGCCGGGCTATGAGGATCAGAAGGCTGCTCTTGAGGCAAGACTCGGATAATTTCTTAATAAAGTATAACAACGGAGGAACTAATTATGGTTACTTTACTTATCGGTAAAAAAGGAACAGGCAAAACTAAAAAGCTCATCTCTCTTGCTAACGAGGCTGTTGCCGCTTCAACAGGCAATGTTGTTGTAATTGAAAAAGGCTCAAAGCTCACATATGATGTTACACATAAGGCAAGACTTATTGATACAGAGCAGTATCTCATCAGCGGTTATGATATGTCTTTTCGGTTTTATCAGCGGTATCTGCGCAGGCAACTATGATGTTACTGACATTCTCGTTGACTCAACATTCAAGATTTGCCCGGAGGTCTCTTGCAGG
>ENA-OQKL01000386-OQKL01000386.1-human-gut-metagenome-genome-assembly--contig:-NODE-386-length-14641-cov-2.702839_pt1 | contig 14641 bp, 20 predicted proteins | sample MGYA00242779_ERZ504800 | MGnify/ENA primary metagenome ERZ504800 (study PRJEB26092, sample SAMD00036410) | human gut metagenome | host: Homo sapiens | study: EMG produced TPA metagenomics assembly of... | reverse complement strand
GTTCTTATGCTTCATATACCAGTTCACCGGCAAGATACGTCCGGCACACCCGGAATGTCTTTGATCGTGCTCTCATCCACCTCAAACGGATTCTGACCCAGTACGACGAAGTCTGCCATCATGCCTTCTGCGATCTGGCCTTTCACGTTCTCCTCGAAACTTGCCTCGGCGCTGCGGATCGTGTAACTGTCGAGTGCTTCCTGTACGGTGAATTTCTGATCCGGCAGGTACGGGCCGACATGGTCGCGCAGCGTTGTTCTTGTGACAGCGCACTGCATGCAGGCGAGGGCATCCGGCAGCTCTACCGGGCAGTCAGTTCCGTTGCTGACGGAGACGCCGTTGTTCATCAGCGCCTTCCAGCTGTAGCTTGTGCTCGCAAGCTCTTTGCCGACGCGCTCCTCTACGATATGGTTATCGTAATCGAGGAAGATGCTCTGTGCGTAAACGTGAAGATGCATTTTCGCGAGTTTTTTCAAGCTGATCGGCTCTTGTGATCTGGCAGTGCACGATGCCGTGGCGGTGATCTTCTCTCGGGTTTTCAGCAAGGGCTTTTTCATAGGCACTTAACACGCGGTCGAGGCACGCATCACCGATCGTGTGAACTGCAGCCTGCATGCCGTGTGCATTGGCGTAGCCGATCATCTCATCCATGGTTTCCTGGGTGAATACCGGGATTCCGCAGGTGGACGGGTCGTCTGCGTATGGGCGACTGAGGAATGCTGTTCTCGCACCGAGTGCGCCGTCGCCGAGCATTTTCAGCGGTCCGATTTTAAAGCGGTCTGTGCCGATGCCGGTCACATTTCCAGCCTCAACGAAACCTTTTAGGATTCCAGATCGGTAAAGTTGCTCTGCTCGTAAACGCGGACGGTCAGCTCGCCGGACTCCTCGAGTTCTTTGTATGCTTCGTTGACGGTCTGCCACGGAACGGCGCGGTAAACGCAGTAATCATCACTCTGGCTGCTGGTGACGCCGTAGCTGTTCAGGGCTTTGCAGGCGCTGCGGATCATATCTTTGATTTCCTCTTTGCTCGGCACCGGAATGCTGTCGTAAACCGGTTCCATTGCATTGTCGAAGAATCTTCCGTCCGGCTCACCGTTTTCCATACCGATCTCTCCGCCCTCCGGCTGCGGGGTATCTGCGGTGACGCCGAGGAGTTCCAGCGCTTTGCTGTTGACTACGAGGCAGTGGCCGCACGCTCTCGTCGCGCAGATCGGAACTTCGGTTGATACGCGGTCAAGATCGTAGCGGTTCGGCATGCGGTCCACGTCCGTGAAGTAATCCTGATTCCAGCCGCGGCCCATCAGCCATGCGCCGTCTTTTCGCGGATGCTCTTTCTGGAAGGTGTCGAGGCAGGCGAGCATATCTTCCAGGCTTTCGGTATGTGCGGCAAGCTGCGCTTTCAGCAGGGAGCTTCCGTAATTTAAAAGGTGCATATGGCTGTCGTTAAAACCGCTGCAGACGAATTTTCCGCCGAGGTCTACAACTTTGTCGCCGGCTGCTGCAAGGGCATCTGCCTCTGCGCTGCTTCCGGCGAAAACAAATTTGCCGTCTTCTACTGCAAACGCTTCGACAAGCGGCAGTTTTCCAGTGTAGACAGCTCCGTTTTTGTAAATTGTTTTCATATCATTATCCTCCTACTGTCATCTAAATTTGATTCTATTCTTTTCTGCCCATTTGCGCAATATACAAATTCAGACACGCCATTCTCATGCGTGTCTGGATTCGCTTTTGAATATTTTTTATTTCGTTTTCTCTTCGTAGAACAGGCAGGCGTTCTTGTCTACCGTGCCCTGGCCGAAGTTTCTTGCTTTGTAGTCTTTCAGCAGTTTGAAATACTGGTTCGAGAGAATCAGGATCACTGCTACGTTGACGAAGGTCGGGATCGCAGATGTGATATCAACGACAGTCCAGATAAAGCCCTGGTTGTTTGTCTTTACCAGATAGATCGTCCACAGTACGCCCGGCAGAGCGCGGACTGCGTAGAAGATTTTCATGACGATATCTTTCATCTTGCCTTCTTTTTTATACAGATGCTCCAGAATTGCCAGATAGTAGGTGAACCATCCGCCGGAAGTCGTTACAGTAAAAATGACCATGATGACTGCCAGAAGGATGCTTCCAAATTTGCCGAATCCGCTTGCAAATGCACTTAAAGCAAGTGTTCCGCCGTTCGTTCCGTCGGTCCAGTTTCCGCTTAAGATAACGGAAAGTGCGGTGATCGTACAGATAACCATGGTATCAAAGAATACCTCGAAAGATCCCCACAGACCCTGCTCTACCGGATGCGGTGTTTTTGCGGAAGCATGGATCATTGGAGAAGTACCCCATCCAGCCTCATTGGAGTATACGGAACGCGCCATACCCACACGGATAATCTCGCTGACTGCGCAGCCGGCAAAACCGCCGATCGCTGCTGTTCCGGTAAATGCGTTTGTTACGATGGCTGCAAATACGCCAGGAACGCGGTTGATGTTGATGATGATCATGCCAATTCCCATCAAGATATAAAGAACGCTCATAAATGGAACGAGCTTGCTGAACAGACTTGCGATTTTCTTCGTACCGCCGCTTGTAACGACATAGGTCAGAATGCAGAGCAGAACGCCCATCACGATAACGCCTTCTACTTTGAAGCTTCCAAGATTGATATTCTCAATACCGAACGCACCGGCTACGACCTGAGATGCGGTCAGGTTGGAAGAGGTTACGAAGAAGGTGGAGAAAATACCGATGCCGAAGATGAGCGCTGGGATCAGCCACAGCTTGCCCCAGTGGCGCTCCTCGCCAAGTCCACACTCCATGTAGTAAGTCGGACCGCCGTAGTACTCACCGTTTTCGTTGGTGTGACGGTAGTAGCAGCCGAGGGTAACCTCAACCTGTTTTAATATCATACCAAGCAGAGACGAAAGCCACATCCACATAATGGCTCCCGGGCCACCTGCTGCAACTGCAGTTGCAACACCGGCGATATTACCGAATCCTACGGTACCGCCGATAGCGGTCGAAATCGCCTCAAACGAGGAAAGCATACCCTTTCCTTCACTTGCTTTGTCTTCTTTCTGGAACAGTTTTCCGCCGGTTCTCTTCATAATCCAGCCAAAGTGACGGAACTGGAAAAATCCAGAACGAACGGTAAAGTACAGACCGGTCAGAATCATCAGCGCGATCAGCGGCACGCCCCAAAGGACACCGTCCAGCCAGTTAAGAAATGCTATCATGTCAAAATCCTCCCTTTTTTCTTTTCCGGCAACAGTTTTCTTCAGACGTATCCTGTAACACCCGTTTCGTCTTTCGTTCTCCAACCAAACAGATTTCCACCCCCGGAACCTTTTGTCACGGTTCCAACTGCAGTACAATAAAAAGAACAGCGGTCTTCACCACTGCTCCATTAAATCTACGTTCATGAAGCAATAGCTCCTCCACCAGTACGGTGAGAGTGCACAGCCTGTTCGACTGTACCCCAACGCAAACAGTTTTTCGGGAACTGCCCCGTTTCGGCGAATGCTCCTTTCCCTGCCCGTCCCAGACCCCGTTGTCTCAGGACAGGTACTCTTAGCCTTCGCGCCTCTATTGCCGAATATGTATATTGACAGGTATTATCATATGTTTCTTTTCGCCACTTGTCAATCGTTTTTTCGACATTATTTTACAAAAATTTTATATTTTCGAAATTTGTCCTGATTTATTTGACTTTCTTGTCTCCCTCTGACGGCTTCAGCTGGTTGAACTTCCACAGACGCTCCATATAGCCGGACTGCTCTTTGGCCAGCTCTTCCACATTCGGGTTGTAAATGATTCCTTTTACCATTCATTCTCTGTCTGTCATACTGTCCTCCTGTCTGCTGTAGGATCTAAATAAGTATCCCTTCCAGATGATCCATCTCATGCTGGCAGATCTGGGCTGGCCAGCCGGTGAATTTCTGGCGTTGTTTTTTCCAGTTCCAGTCGTAGTATTCGATTTCGATGTTCTGGTACCGCTTTGTTTTCCGCACGCCTGGCAGGGAGAGGCAGCCTTCTTCTGTTTCGTAGGGGCCGCTTTTGCGGACGATCACCGGGTTGAACATGATGATGTCGCGGAATCCGGCGTTTACGATGATGATGCGTTTTTTCACGCCGATCATATTTGCCGCCATGCCGACGCATGCCTCGCGGTTTGCTGCCAGTGTGTCCTGCAGATCTCTTCCCACCTGCAGATCTTCCTCTGTCGCCGGGATGGATTTCTGTCCGAGGAAGAGAACGTCTCTCATAATTGGTTTTACCATTTGTGTTTCCTTTCTCTTTCGGCCTTAAAGGCCGAAATCGTTTAATTTTCTATTTGAATCCGCATATCGCACGATGTGCATCCGATTACGGTTTTTCCGCCTTTCTGTTCCAATCGTTCTACTGTTCCGCTGCAGAACGGACAGATCCAGTCAATCTGTTTTCCGGCTTTGACGGCCTGCATCATGTTGACGAATTTTGTCGTATCTACATTTTTCGAATTGCAATTCTGCGTCCAATCACCGGAGAGTACTTTTCGCAATTCGCCGTTTTCATTCAGAATAACGGTGTCGCCCTCCTCGATGTTCCAGTCATACAGCATCTGATCCTCCTGGCGGATGCGCGATTCTGTTCCGTTTTCATCTTTCAAAACAACAACTGCCATGACAGGCTCGTCGGCACCGCGCTCCTCACAACCGAAATCAAGGTCTTCCTCAATTCGCATTACCTGATATTTCATAAAAACGCCCTTTCTTCAAATATAATTCATGCTTTTTTGTATTCCACACGGTTTTTGCTGTTACAAAACTTTTTATTCCTGAATCGTAAAAATCACAACCCGCTCCCGGCTGTCCCCGCCCGGAAACAGATCCATACAGTCGATCTCATCGAGAAATTCCAGTTCCGGCACGGTCATCAGATACGAGATATAAGCATCCGACGGGTAATAGAAAAACAGCTGGATCTCCCGCGGATTTTCGTAGTACGATTCCAGCAGTCTTGCCATCGCTTTTCTTAAGATTTCAAGCGAAAACGGGTTAAAAAAACTACACCCGGTCCACTTCCACAGGAACGGGAAAATTTTCGGCGCTCTCCAGCACAAACTCCGTCCGCGCACCAGAGGCCGCCGCCTTTTTGTTTTCCATTGCCTTCGCATAAATCCGGTCATCATACTCCACACCGATGGACTGGCACCGGGTCTGCGCCGATAAGAAGAAATCTACGCGGCCCTTTCCGCATCCGTAATCGAGCAGCGTATTTCCCTTTCGGATCATCCCTGTGTTTGCCATCCGCTCCAGCACGCAGTACGGGGTCGGCTCATACGGATACCGGTACAGATCCGACCGGCTGTCATCCCGCCCCATTGTGTGGATCTGCAGCAGCTTGTCCCAGCGGTTTTCGTTTTTATCCTCTCTCATCGCCCGTCTCCCGATACTGTTCGAATAATTCCAGATACTCCTGTTCCACCGCAGCAAACGGCCGCACCGTGTAGTCCAGCGTGATGTGAAGTTTCGGCGCATCCCCCGCCTGCGGTTCCTCCAGCAGATTTGTCAGATCGTACCACAGCAGATCATTGTCGATCTGTTTCATCATCCGCTGCTCCTCCGCCGTCAGATCACTGCCAAGATATTTCTCATAAATCACCGAAAGCAGATGGTCCTCGATCTCGCGGTACCGCGGCATCTCCTGCTTTAATGGCCGCGGCACGTCCGACATGTAACACTCGCTCGCGTCATGCAGAAGGCACGCCAGCACCAGCCGCCGGGAATAGCCGCGCGCGGCAGCCTCTTTCGCACAGCAGATGCAGTGCTCTCCCACTGACCAGAACGTCGTCACATGACCGTTTCCGCGGCAGATCATCGGCAGCGCATGCGCAAAATCCTCCACACAGAGCAGCCCCGGATCAGGATGTACGGGATCGAAATGTTTTCTTGTATACGTCGTTATCGTACTCATTCTTTAACCTCGCTGTACGGCTTTACTGCCGGCTGTCCCGCGTGCGGCTCGCCGATGATTTTTTCCATCCAGACCATATCGTACCAGCGGTCGAATTTGTAGCCGCAGTTGTGGAAGGTTCCCACGAGTTCGAATCCGAGATGCGCATGGAACTCGGCGCTGTTTTTCGTCAGATATTCATCCTCGACCTGCGGATAGCCGATGCAGGCGTAGAGGTTCAGAATGCCCATTTTTTTCAGACGATCGGCCAGTTCTTCATACAATCTCCGTCCCAGTCCGCCTTTCCGCGCATCGTGGTCGAGATAAATCGTCAGCTCGCTCGACCAATCGTATGCGGCGCGGCCAACGAACGGATGGGCATATGCGTAACCCTCGATTTTTCCATCTCTTTCGATCACGAGATACGGGTATTTCTTCATGATATCCCGCATACGGTTTTCGAATTCTTCCAGCGACGGCACATCCCACTCGAAAGAAATCACGGTGTGCTCTACGTAATACGCATAAATCTCCAGAATCCGTGCAGCATCCTCTATTTTTGCATCTCTGACAGTAATTGTACTCATAATAAACTCCTCCTCTGACCGTACTGCTTGCGTTTTCTGAACTTTATCTTATCACTCCGCTGAAAAATGGACAACATGATTTTCCAGATTTCCGTTTTTTTCTAAATTTTTCTGTGCTCTTTGCTTTCTTTCCTGTATAATAAAAGAAACAAGACGGATCACTATTTTTCTTCTTAATGAAAGAAAGGAACGTGCCTATGAAAATTTTAAATCTCGAAAACGAAAACCGGAAATTCACCAAATCCATCGAAAATTTCCACGTCATGGAATATCTCCAGGATTCCAGCGTCTCGCCGATGACTGCCATGGAGGAGTATTACATGAGCAAAATGAATGTGCGCCGCCGCCAGGTTGTCATTGAACTGGACAAGGAGCACTCCGCGATTATCCAGTCCGGTGCGATGCAGTGGATGGGCGGCCATGTACAGGCGACCGCCGGAATCAAAGGGATCGGCGACCTGTTCGGAAAGGCCATCAAAGGCGCCATGACAAAGGAATCTGCCGTAAAACCGGAGTACGTTGGCGACGGATATCTCGTGCTGGAACCGACCTACAAATACATCATTCTTGTGGATGTCGAGAAATGGGGCTCCTCCGGAATGACGATTGAGGACGGCATATTCCTCGCCTGCGACGGCAGAGTCAAAAACAAACTGACCGCCCGCAAGAGTATTTCCTCCGCTGTCCTCGGCGGTGAAGGCTTCTTCAATCTGAGCCTCGTCGGCAGAGGCGCCGTTGCCCTCGAAAGCAACGTACCTGAGGGCGAGCTGATCGAAGTCGAACTCGAAAACGACGAACTGAAAATCGATGGAAACCTCGCCGTCTGCTGGTCCTCCAACCTTGATTTCACCGTAGAGCGCTCCACCAAAACCCTCGTCGGCTCCGCCGTCAGCGGCGAAGGCCTCGTCAACGTCTACCGCGGAACCGGCCGCGTCCTCATGAGCCCGGTCGCCCCGACAGATTCCCTGCTGACTGCAACCAACACGACCCAGGCGAACCCCGCTGCGAAGAACAACCTTCCGCCGGAAAATTAAATTCGAATCCTCTCCGCCCCTATGCCTAATACGCATAGAAAAAAGTCAAATTAAACCTCGTTTTTGATTGACACTTTCTTCAAAACATGTTAGCGTAAAATACGCATTTATCTTTACATTCTTAAGAAAAACCATACGATAAAATACATGTTCTGGAGAAAATGATGAATAGAATAAACTGGACTGAACTGAAACCGCAGATTCAGCAGGTCGGGCGATTAAGTCTGCCTGCGATTCTTACACAGATTACTACGATTGCGATGCAATACATTGATTCCGCGATGGTCGGCGCGCTTGGGGCGAATGCTTCGGCGGCGATCGGACTGGTTTCGTCGACGACGTGGCTCCTCAGCGGTACGATTTATGCGGTTTCAGCCGGTTTTTTCTGTTCAGGTAGCGCATCAGATCGGGGGAAATCATGACAAGAGGCAAGGGATGTTGTGCGGCATGGCATCGCGTCCGCGCTTGTTGTGTCGGCTGTTTGTGCCTGATCGGGCTTCTGATCAGTCATCCGCTGCCGGGGTGGCTCGGCGGTGCGCAGGAGATCCGACAGAATGCCACGCTCTATTTTATGATGTTTGCCATCATGCTTCCGTTTTCCCAGCTCAACTCGCTGATGTCGTCCTTCCTGCAGTGCAGCGGTGATATGGTGACACCCAGTATTTTAAATGCCGTTATGTGCGTGCTCGATGTCATTTTCAATGCTCTTTTGATTCCGGTTTTCGGTGTCATGGGTGCCGGTATGGGAACGATGCTGGCCTGCGCCGTCATCAGCCTCACGGGTGCCTGGTTCTGTTGTGTCCGCAATCCGCGGCTGCGCTCCGCCGGAGGAAAAACGGTTTTCGATGCGAAATCTGAAAACTGCATTCAAATCGGTGTGCCGGTTGCCGTACAGGAAATCGCGATGAACAGCGCCATCGGTTGCTGCCACCATGCTGATTGCCCCGCTCGGCTCCATTGCGATTGCGGCCAATTCGTTCGCCGTCACCGCCGAAGGCCTCTGCTACATGCCAGGCTACGGCATCGGTTCCGCCGCGACAACGCTCGTCGGCAGAAGCTACGGCGCCGGAAATTACAAGCTGGCGAAACGCTACGGAAATATCTGTATTGCCATGGGCGCAGTCCTGATGGCCATCACCGGAGGTCTGATGATGATCTTCTGTCCGTTCGTCTTTAGCATTCTGACTCCTGACCCGCAGGTTCGCTCGTTTGCCGCCGAGGTACTCCGCATCGAACTGCTCGCCGAGCCGTTTTTCGGCGCTTCCATCGTTGCCGCCGGAGCCCTCCGCGGAACAGGCGATACGTTTGTGCCAAGCCTTCTGAACCTTGGCAGCATCTGGGTCATCCGCCTCGGTCTCGCGGTACTTCTCATCACCCCGCTCGGCCTGCGCGGCATGTGGATCGCCATGGCTATCGAGCTCTGCATCCGCGGACTGCTGCTGCTTTACCGCCAGCATACATCGAAATATTATAAAATATCATAAACGCCATACAAAAAAGAGGTGATCTGCCGGCACAGAGCAGATCATCTCTTTTTTTGCATCCTGCTTATTTTTGTTTTTCATTCCAAAGTTTTTCTGTTCATCCTCGCGGAACAGACGGTTTTTATCCTTATAAGACTGAAACGCATGTTTTGTCGCCTTCCACATGGTCCGGAACGAGAGCCCCTGTTCTTTATCATATTTCGATGGCAGTAAAAGATAGCAGAGAAGGGAAATCAGTACGCCGATGCCGGTATCCAGAATCCGGGCAAGCGTATAGAAAACAACTCGTTCCTCACCAACTGTGTAAAGTACCACAAAGTAGACCACGATTCCCGGCTGGATCGCAGAGTCCGCCTGCAGTGCCAGATTGCACCACAATACCAGGCAGAGCCCTGCCGCCAGCCACAGAAAAGCCGGAATTCCAAACGGCTGTTTCTGATACAGCATGTAGAATGGAATGACCAGGATTCCTCCCACAAACGTTCCGATCAGGCGATTGATTCCATTGTGGAATCCCTCTTCAAACCGGCTCCCAACCCCGTACACTGCGCCGATCAGCGCAAAGCAGGGGTTGCGGCCGCCAGGAATCAGATATTCATAAATCAGGGAAGTCAGCAGAACAACCACCGCTGTCCGCCACATGCGTTCCGTCAGACGGGGTGATTTGAAATCCTTCAGCGGCGTGAGCTGCCACTTATTTTTCACCTCCGCCCGGTCCAGCATTTCCTGTGGTCCCATAGGCTGCTCCTGTCAAAAACTCTTATTATTTGATAAACTTCACTTCCGGATAAATTGCCTGTTTTGCAGCCTCTTTGCGCTCGTTGAAAACAACTTTGTTCTCTTCAAACAGGTTGCGTCCTTCTGCATCAATAGAAACGATCAGCGGACCGAACTCTTTTACTTTATTGCACCATAACGTCTCCGGCATTCCCAGTTCATCCCAGTGATGCTCTGCAATTCTTTCCACCTCAGTCGCGGCAACAACCGCGCAGCCTGCCGGGAAGACACAGTGAATGGCACCGAATTCTTTACATGCACGCTCGGTATTCGGACCCATGCCGCCTTTTCCGACAATGACACGTACGCCGGTCAGTTTTGTAAATTCATACTCGAATTTCTCCATACGCATGGAAGTAGTCGGTCCGACAGAAACCATCTCGTAATCATCTTCTGTTCCCTCAATTTTCCGTACGATCGGGCCGGCATGGAAAATTGCCTTGTCTTTGATATTATATGGAAGCTCTCTTCCGTACTCAACGAGTCTGCGGTGTGCAACGTCACGGCAGGTCATGAGATCGCCGTCCAGCCAAACAATATCTCCGATGTGGATATCTTTCAGGTCTTCTGCGCTTACCGGTGTAATCAGAACTTTTTTATCTCCTCTAATTTCGATCATAATTCGTACCTCCGTTTATGCATTAAATTTCCAGGTGGAATGTGTATCACAAGTTACTGTCAGATCAGGATTTACCACGATATGGCCGCGGCGGTGGGACCAGCATCCCACATTTACGGCAACGCCGATCGTGGATGGATGGCGGGCGGTGTTTTCAATGTTTACACCCATAACGGAATATTTTCCGCCCATTCCCTGCGGTCCAAGGCCGATGGCATTGATGCCGTCTTCCAGCAGACGCTCCATTTTTGCTGCATTTGCATTTTCATTGTGGGAACCGATCGGGCGCATCAGCGCTTTCTTTGAATTTAATGCTGCGGTTTCGATGGATGTTCCAACTCCAACGCCGACAAGAAGCGGAGGACACGCATTTAAGCCGTAGCTTGTCATCTGATCCAGTACGAAATCGGTGATTCCTTCATATCCTGCACCTGGCATCAGAACCATCGCTTTTCCAGGAAGCGTACATCCGCCGCCTGCCATGTAAGCGTAGATTTCGCATTTGTCACTGTTCGGAACGATATCCCACCATACGGTCGGGGTTCCTTTTCCTACGTTTTTCTTGGTATTGTACTCATCAAAAGTCTCTACCGAGTTGTGGCGGAGCGGTGCTGCAAAGGTAGCCTGTACAACAGCCTCTTTCAGCAGGCCTTCCAGTTCATTGATGTACGGAAAATTCGTTCCGCATTTCAGCCAGAACTGAAGCACGCCGGTGTCCTGGCAGCTCGGACGGTTTAATTCCACCGCCAGTTTCTGGTTTTTGGTCATCGTCTCATACAGTGCTTTCGGAAGCGCTGCTGTTTCCTGGGAGCCCAGCTCCTCCAGCTTTGCAACTACATCGTCCGGCAGCTTTTTGCCGATGTGGGCAACAAAATCTGCTACCATGTCTGTTAATACTTTAACTCCATTTTCCTTAGTCATGATTTACCTCCTGATCATTCAATGGTTTAGGGTTGTTTGGCTTTTAATTTTGGGTTATTTATCTAAAGCAGCATGTTTTCTGCTTTATTTCTATTGATACATTTACATTAAGCGGAAAATCTTCCGTCTCATATGGTTTATCCTCTCACGGATAGAACGGGAACAGAACAGGCAAAAGGATCATACAGATCACGAAGGATACCAGAATCAACGGTAAACCTGATTTCACGTAATCCTTGAATTTATATCCTCCAAGTCCTACTACCATAGTGTTTGCAGGCATTCCAATCGGTGTTGCATATGCACAGGAGCCTGCGATAACAGTTGCGATAACAACAGCTCTCGGATCCGCACCAAGGTTGTTTGCCAGAGAAACTGCAATTGGGATCATCAGTGCGGTTGTGGCCGTGTTTGACATGAAGTTTGTCAGTGCACAGGTTACAATGAATATTACCAGAAGAAGCACGATCGGGTTCGGGTCTGCACCCAGAAGTCCTACGATCTTATCTGCTATCAGTTCACCGGCACCTGTTGTGTCCAGGGCTTTGGCAAGTGTAAGAGATCCTCCAAAAAGGAATACTACTTTCAGATCAATGGAAGCCAGTGCTTCTTTTTCTGAAAGAACTCCAACCAGCACCAGAATGATTGCTCCGATGCATGCAGAAATCTCAATGCTGACTCCGATCTGTTTCTCTAAAAATCATTGCAAGAATCACAAGTATCAGAACTACCAGTGAAACAGTCTGTTTCCATTTCGGTACATCACTGAAATCTTTCTGTTTTTCAACAGTTGCCCCTACAGCCCCTTTTCCATCCGGAAGAAATCTGTATCCAATGAAAACGAAGTAGATAATTCCTACCAGAAGCATCGGGACTCCCACCGGTGCATACATGAAAAAGCTTGTGGAAAGCCCCATTTCCTGAAGTGCGTTTACACCCATCAGGTTTCCGGGTGCACCGATGATGGAAAGATTCCCGCCAAGCGCTGCTGCAAATACCAGTGGCATCAAAAGGCGGCTTCTTGAATAGCCGGATTCATCAGCGATTCCACAGACTACAGGGATCAGCACTGCTGCTGTACCTGTGTTTGATAAGAATCCGGACATCACACCTACGATTACCATGATTGCAATAATCAATGTTCTTTCTGTTCTGGCAAATCTGGTGACCAGACCTCCGATTTTATTTGCCATTCCTGTTTCAAATAGTGCCTGGCCTACTACAAACATGCCGACACAAAGGATTACGTTACTGTTTACATACTGTGAAAACGTTGTAGATACATCCACTACTCCGGTGAGTGTCAATCCGATTGCACAGATCGAAGCTGTAAGCCCAAGTGGTATCTTTTCGAGGATGAAACTAATGATCGTAAACACAAGAAATAACAGTGTGATTGTTTGTTGAGACATTTTATTGATCTCCTTTCACTTTTTTCTGTGATTTCATTTTTTATTTTGCTCTTCGCTTTTGTCTTACTTATCCGTCTTTTTTTATAATCTCTCTTGAAGGTACCGCCGTGCACGTTTCCTTGATGAGTTTATTATAAATCATGCACGTATAAAAAAACAAATTAATGGGTTGCATATCCCATAAAAAATTTTTATAATCTCAATTTTAGCAGGGTTTTTTTTATGCAATATTACTACATTAAAAAAAACTTTAGAAATAAATATGGAAATTATGATAGGTATATGGTAGTTTTTTATTTGAAGATAACTTAAAGCAGTTTCAGAAAATACTATACTTGCTATAGAAATGACATATTTCGACACACTACAACGAACTTAGAGGAAATTACTTATGACACTTAACCAACTCCGTTACTTTTGCACAGCCAGCCGCTGCCACAGTATCACAAAGGCAGCCGAGGAATTATACGTTACTCAACCCACTGTGTCCGTGGCCATCCGTGACCTGGAAATTGAATTCGGCATCAGCCTTTTCTATAGAAAGGGAAACCGACTGATTCTTACCGAAGAAGGCGAAGAGCTTTATAACAAAGCTACCTACATTCTTCAGTACTGCACCGAGCTTCAGGCAGATTACTCCAGTATGGCGAGAGTAAAACCCCCTCTTCGTATCGGAATTCCGCCTATGCTGAGCACCGTCTTTTTTCCTGAGCTTCTCATCGCATTTCATGACCAATATCCGGAAATCGCTGTTGTTCTGGAGGAATATGGTTCTGTCCGTGCCTGCAATCTGGTACAGGACGACACTCTGGATCTGGCTCTGGTAAATATGGAACAGTATAATATTGATAAATTTAACAAGGCTCTTCTGGCCAACGACCAGGTTGTTTTTTGTGTAAGTGATGACCACCGACTGGCAGACAAAGAAGTTGTGACCACAAAAGAAATGTCTAAAGAATCTTTGATCTTTTTCAATGCCGATTCCGTACAGAACCAGTTGTTGAAAACACGCTTTGAAACGGACGGTTACGTTCCGGACATCATCATGCGCAGCAGCCAGATTTATACTATTTTAGCAGCTAGTAAAGACCTGTAAATATGGAAGTTTTCTCTATTCCAGCATGACCGACAGATTTGCCTCTTCCGGCATAAAACGGAATTCCCCTCAGTCCACCCATCCGCATAAAGATCGGAATGATATGGAAAAAGGGGAAATATATCAGTGACAATATGCAGAAATTCCTGAACTTCACCAAGATGTACTACCGGGAACATCCGCTGATTCAGAAGCTCTGATTTGTACGCCACTAAGCTGAAAAAACGCAACTTACTACAGTACATTGTAAAGGCTTACAAGATGGTGGATGGAAAGAAGTAATCACAGGTACCTCCGTAGCAGTACATTCAATAACTAAGGATGGAAAATACGGCGTAGCCAAAGCTGTTTCCATTATAAAGATTGGAAATAAGAAGAATGTTTCAAAGATCACCCTGAAAATGGGAAAAACCGCACAGATAAAAGCAAAAGAAGTAAAGAAAGATAAGAAGATTGCACGCCACAGAAAACTTTGTTACGAAAGCAGCAATACAAAAGTAGCCACCGTTACCCCGGATGGCCTTATCAGAGCAACAGGCAAAGGAACCTGCACAATATGGGTATATGCACAGAATGGCGTATACAAAGCTCTGAAAATCACTGTAAAATAATCCTGATGGAGTTTTAACTGTAAAATGAAAAAACTACCGGATTGAGCCAAACAGGCCTGATCCGGTATTTTTTTACGTTCCGGGTAATTTATAAGTGTTATAGAAAAAACCAGGAAAAAGGTGGTAATATAAAAAATACAGAGAGAAGGACATGGCAGAGTGGATATATGACGGAAATACAGTA
>ENA-OQKL01000384-OQKL01000384.1-human-gut-metagenome-genome-assembly--contig:-NODE-384-length-14662-cov-3.634262_pt1 | contig 14662 bp, 12 predicted proteins | sample MGYA00242779_ERZ504800 | MGnify/ENA primary metagenome ERZ504800 (study PRJEB26092, sample SAMD00036410) | human gut metagenome | host: Homo sapiens | study: EMG produced TPA metagenomics assembly of... | reverse complement strand
CGCGCATAGCGGCGCAGTTGCACGGCCTCGCGACGGCTTAGCACGCTCATGATCACCGTCACGCACTTGCCCGAGAAAGCACCGTAGCCGCGGCTGATAGTCGCCGTACGGTTGAGATGCTTGACGATAAACTCCTCGACCTTAAGGGGCTCGGAGCAAATGACCGTGCAGACTTTACGTAGGTGGATGCTCTCGATGGCTTTGTCGACCACAAGCGTCTTGGCAAACAGGCCGAGCACGCAATACAGACCGACGCGCGGGCCGTACAAGAAGGCCGCGATGGTCACGATGCCGATATCGACCAGCAGCAGCGCACGGCCGATCTCAAGCGTCGTGCGGCGTTTGAGAATCATGGCGAGGATGTCCGTGCCGCCCGTCGAGGCACCAATATCAAAGACGATGGCGCTGCCGAGCGCCGGCAGAATCACGGCAAAGCACAGGTCGAGCCACATATCACCCGTCAGAGAGACATCGGTCGGAATAAAAAGCTCAAACAGCGAGACGTAGGCCGAAAGCGCAAACGAGGCGAAGACGCTCCACAGGATTGCATTGCGCTCCAAAAAGATAAAGCCCAAGACGACGAGAACCGCGTTGATAATCCACATAAAAACGCCGACGGGCAGGGTCGGGAACAGCGTGGACAGAATGACCGACACGCCCGAGGTGCCGCCAAAAGCAAAGTGATTAGGGGTTTTAAACGCAACGATGGCGAAGGCCGTAAGAATCAGGCCCAGATTGAGCTCGGCAAAAAAGCGCGGGAAGCCCGGCTCCTGGCTGCGCTTTTGACCGACACGCTCGCCGCGCTCGATATCGGTGCGATCAACCACGCGCTCCATCGGCACCACGGGAGGACGATGCACCTCCTCGGCAGCACGCGACGCCGCCTCTGCCGCAGCGGCCTCAATTGCCCATGCCTTGCTTTCTGTTTCGTGCTCGTCGGCCATTACGGCAACCCCTCGTTAACAATTTGGAAACAATGCGCCCATTAGAGTAACGCGGAACGTGGGGATTGCAACCCTTAGTTAGACGAGCGGTATGACTATATCGGGAGCGTACAAAAACGGCCGGCCACGCTTTTGCTTGCGCGGTCGGCCGTTTAATGTTTTCGCAGATAAAACCTGCCAAAACAAACCTGTCCCTTTTTGGAAGGTTATTCGTGCTGGCTGGTGCGGTGCTCGTACTCCTCGGGGGTGATGACATCCTCGATGCGCAGGTTGACGCCCGCCACCTCAAGGCCAGTCATCGCGGCAAGGCGCTCGGTGACACGTGCCTTGACATCGTCGAAGATCGCGGGCGCATAGGCGCCGTACTCGATAATGACGGAGATGTTGACGACCACGCGATTGTCATCGGTGACCTCAACCGTCACGCCCTTGGTCAGATTCTCGGCACCAAACTGCTCCTGCACAAAGTGCATAAGGTTACCCTTCATGCCCAGAACGTGCGGAACCTCGCGGGTGGCCATGGCAACGATCTTCTCGATCACGCCGTTGGAATAGGTCAGCGAGTCCTCGGACTCGTCCATCTCCTCGTCATCCTCGTCCGCATCGGACTCGGCCTCTGTCTCGGCGAGGGACTGACCTTCGAGTTCTACATCCTCGGCTTCGGCGACGACCGCCTCGTTCTCCTCGAGCTCGGTGTCGGCCACATCGACCTTCGTATTAAAAGCCATGGTTCCTCCTTATGCCTGCCGCGGATGCGACAGTCGAATACATATTAGCGGCCGCTAAACAGACGGCCGAAGAAGTTGACGATCCCGTTCTCGCCGTCGCGAATTTGGCCGATCACAGCGCCGATCAGCACGAAGAATGCAATGACGAGCGTGTCCCACAGGCCCAACGTGAGCACCAACACGGCGAGGATAAAGCCGGCGACGGCGCCGAGCGTGGTGTTGGGATGACGCACAGCATAGCTCCAGATGGCAGCGCCCGTACCCTTGATGAGACCCATAGCCTCGTCAAAATCCGCGGCTGCCGCGTCTTGTAACTCGGTTGCCTCTGCTTTGGAATCAACAGGTTCGTTCGCCGGCGTGGCGCTCTGGTCAATCGTCAGGCGCGGCGTACGAGCGGTCTTATCTTGATTGGTATCACTCACCGGAAACCTCCACGGTCTGGACGGTAGTCTTGGACGGCAAAAAACGGACGCGCGTGGTCGTACCCGGCGTGCCGAGCATGGTGTCGCAAGCTTCCTCGATGCGCTGCTGCATCGCGGTAGCCAGAGATGCCACGTCCTTATCGTCAAGCGCGATAGCCTCGACCTTAAATCGGACGTGCGAATCGTCGGAACCTTGGACGCGGGCCTCGACATGCTCGATCATCACGCGATCGTCGCGCTCTGCCGCAGTGCGAGCGCACGAAGAAAGCGCCGCGAGCGTGACCTCGATATTGCGCTCCCCCGCCGGATGCACACAGGACGGCTCGCGACGAGCAAACATCAGGCGGAAGAAGCTTACCAGCACGCCGATCGCCACAACTCCGCCGCATGCCGTCACGACAATGCGCGGCATGGGATCGCGCATCAGCAGCATAAAGCGATACGTATACGGCCCCCAAAACTGGCAGACAAGCGTACCCAGCGCCACGATGGTGGCGGCAAGATACACGATCGCTAGGGCTCGTTTGAGTACGCGCACGCGGCGCTCCCTTCAAATCTCGGCTCTCGAAATGCAAAACGGTTCGCACCATTATAAAAGAGCCGGGTCCGGTGCTCTACGCACGCGGATCCGGCTCATCTATTCCACGAGGCTTGCATGCTCGCTTCATTATGCCCAGATATGCACTGCTCAATCCGTGCAGGCGCTACTCCTCCTCGAGGGCAGCGATGACCTCGTCGGTCATGTCCATGGTGCTGTAAACATCCTGGACGTCGTCGAGCTCCTCAAGACGGTCGATGAGGCGCTGAACCTTCTTGGCGTCGGCGCCGGAGACCTCGGTCGGGGTGGTCGGGACCATGGTGGTCTCGGAGCCCTTGACCTGGACGCCCTGCTCCTCGAGCGCCTTGGAGACAGCCATGACCTCGTTGGCAGCGGTCCAGACGATCCACTCCTCGCCGGCGTCCTCGTAGTCCTCGCCGCCGGCCTCGGCGATGGCCATCATGAACTCATCCTCGTCACCGGCAGCACCGTTGGCGATCATGGTCTCCTTCTTGGCGTTCTCGTCCAAGATCTCCTTGGCGACGACGATCTGGCCCTTGCGCTCAAACTGGAAGGCGACGGAGCCGGAGGTGCCCAGGTTGCCACCAGCGTGGGAGAAGGCGGAACGGACATCAGCAGCGGTACGGTTGCGGTTGTCGGTCAGGCAGTCGACGTAGACGGCGACACCGGCGGGACCGTAGCCCTCGTACACGATGTTCTCGTAGACGGCGGCGTCAGCACCCGAACCAAAAGCCTTGTCGATAGCGGACTTGATCTTGTCCTTAGGCATGGACTGAGCCTTGGCCTTGGCAACGGCAGCGGCGAGGCTGGCGTTGTTCTCGGGCAGCGGGTCGCCGCCGAGACGGGCAGCAACGGTAATGTTGCGGCTGAGCTTGGAGAAGAGGGCGGAACGCTTGGCGTCCTGCGCGCCCTTACGATGCTTGGTTGTGGCCCACTTAGAGTGTCCGGACATACGTGTCTCCTATCGGTTTCGACCTAAAGCCCAGCGCAGATGCTCGGGCAATATAAACAAACGTCGTTATGATATACCTACTGGCCTGCGAGATAAACCCCAAAATGAAGGCGTCGTGATGATGCCCCCCTTTGGTGCAAAGAAACCTGACCCCAATGCACCAAGTTAGGACCAGAGGAGATCGCTGCGGGTGATGGTGGCGCCGATGGCAAAGGGCATGCAGGCGATGACCGGATACAGATAGCGCATGTAGGTCGAGCCGTTGCAGGGACCGATCAGGCACACGGCGAGCACGCCCAGCAGCGGTACCCAGATCGCCAGCGCACGCCACGAATGACGACGTAGCAGATAGACTACCACGGCGATCATGATCCACACATAGGTGGCCGAGCTCATGGTGAGCGAAATAAACGGGATGCGCTGCACCGCCACACGGTACAGATTGATCAGGTGGTCGCACCAGCGCACTACGTTGCTATCGACCGGATGGAAGTCGAAGTACTTGAGGTTGTCGGGACGCGCCATGATCTCGGCACTACGCGCCGTGCTGTAGACCCAGGCATCGCGCGCGCTCGGATAAAAATAACCATAGTAGTTATTGATAAGCGCCGAAATATAGCACTCGGGATCCTTCTTAAACATCTGAGCCCATACCTCAAAATAGGCATCGATGTCCTCCTGCGAGGCATACTCGTTAAAGCAATTTTTGACGGCGTCCGACTTATCCGGGTTGTAACGGCGGCCCAGGTTCTCGTACTTGAGCACACGGTCGATCACGGCACGCTCTTCGTCGGTCACCGAACCGTCGCAAGGAGCCTCCACGATGGTGCCGTCCTCCTTAACCGTAGGGTTGACGCCCGAGTTAAGGCCGTCGTGCTTTTGGACGAAACGAGCCGTCTGTTGGAACGGAATCGAGAGGATTTCGCGCTTGGAACCAGGCGTGATGTCGTGCACCGGCATAAAGACCTTGGTGAAGTACATATTGGAGGCAAGACAGAGCGCAAGCACCGCAAGAACGCCCACCCAGCGGAAACGCGGCGTGGCGCCCGAAGGCTCAGCACCAGCCTGTTTGGCCGCACGACGAGCCACATGCGCGTCCCACGCGCAAAACGCCGCCGCGATCACGCATGCCGCCAGGGGAAACACCAGGCCGCCATTGCGCAGAAACGTGGAACCCATGGCGCCCAGAGCGAGCAGCAGCCAGTCGTGGCGCGCAAAGAGCACAGGCCTCTGTTCGCCTGCACGCTCGACATTGGCATCGCGACGGGGCAGGCCGAAGGCCACGAGCTTCACGGTCTGCACCAACAGCACCAAAAACGCGTCGGCAAACAGCACGTCTTTGGTAAGCAAGGCCGCGTAGTTGGAGAACATGGGCATAAACACAAAGAACAGCAGGATTACGCCGCGGACCGGCAGGCTCACGCCCAGCTTGCGCAGCGACGAGATGGAATAGGCCATGCAGGCGGCCGTAATGACGAACTGAGCGCAGGTGTAGATGGCAAGACCTGCGTTGGCGCTGTTGAACAGTGAAAGCCCCAGCTGGACGCACGAACCGATGATAGCCGTATGCACCACGGGGTGATGTCCGTTGAGCAGCACATTGGGATTGAGCAGACGCAGGTAGTCACTCGTGCCGTTGGGGTAGTTGAACCACTGGCGAATCTGCGCACCCGTATCTCCCATAAAAAGGCCGGGCAGCGAAGCGATGAGCGTGGGCGCCCAGGCGACCATAAGCACCAGGAAGGGCCCGGCAAAGGGATGGACCGAGAGCACGGCGTGAGCCACACGCCATACGCGGCCAAAGTGCGCTTCAGAAAACGGAATGCGCCGAGGGCTCAGCCAATCTAGACACTCAAAAGCCAGATAGAAGGCAACGACCGCCAAGAGCATCCAGCCCGCACCGCCTATCCAGGCACAGATAATGCGGGCCTTGTCGCCGAGCACGATCTCGGCCGAATCGGTGAGGTCGTAGCTGCGGCCAAACACCATGCAGACGGCAAAGAACAGCGACGGAAGGATCACCGAGGGACGCCAGGCGTCGCCGCGGCCAAAGAATACGTAGCGAAACGGCAGCGTGAGCAGGCAGGCAAGCGCAAGCAGCATGACCGCGTCGGTATGGCCGGCAAACGAGAGGAGCACCTCGTAGCACACGTACAGCATGCCCGAGGCTTTGGGGTCAATTGCCAAGACTGCGTTGCTCGACACCGGGGCGGGATCGATGGAAAACGCCGTGGTCGCCAACAGCGCGAGCAAAAATGCGATGAGCGTCTGTTTGGCGGGGTAGCGCTTAAACCAGACGATGCGGGCGGCGTCGCGCGCAGCCGTTGTGGAGAGGTCGGAATCCTTCACAGTCCGAAAGCCTTTCTAGAAACCTATCAAACTCGGCAAGACCACCACAAAGGTGCCTGTCCCCTTTGTGGTGGTTTTGGTGGTTAGGCGTCCAGGTAGACGCGCTGGGGCTGGTTGCGGCGACGGGCGAAAATGATGAGCGCCAGGCCGGCGATCACGAGCGGCAAACTCAGCAGCTGACCCATGGTGATAACGCCTCCCAGCAGATAACCCAACTGGGCATCGGGCACGCGCACGAACTCAACGAGAAAGCGGACGATGCCGTACCCCATCACGAACACGCCCATAAACGTACCCTGGGGCAGTAGCGGCTTTTTGCGGCTGAGTACCTGCAAAATACAGAAGAGCACGACGCCCTCAAGAAACGCCTCGTAGAGCTGGGAGGGATGGCGCGGCATATCGCCCGCGGTGCCGCCAAAGACCACACCCCAAGGCAGATCGGTCGGCTTACCCCACAGCTCACCGTTGACGAAATTGGCACAACGGCCCAGGCACAGGGCCAGCGGGGCGCCGATCACGGCAAGGTCGGCGACGGTCCATGCATCAAGCTTGTACATGCGGCACACGATGATGCCGCCCAAGATGCCGCCCACCAGGCCGCCGTGGAAGCTCATGCCGCCCTCGTTGGTGGCAAAGATTTCGAGCGGGTGAGTCCAATAGTAGCCATCGCCGTAAAAGACGACGTAAAACAGGCGCGCGCCGATGATGAGGCCAAAGACCGCGCCGACCACGACGCTCGTCAGGTCATCGATCGTGATGTCGAAGCCCCAACGACGCTGCGTGCGGTACATAACGACCGCCGTGAGCAGGGCGCCGACCACATAGGCCAGACCGTACCAGTAGATCGTGATGGGGCCCGCCGAGATCGCAACGGGGTCAAGCATATGGTAGAGGTCGTTGAGCATATCGATCCCCCTGCTCCCTACATACAAATGCGGCCGCGGGCCTTGCGCTCGCAGCCGCATATTTGGGCGTGACGTCTATGCGGAGCATGTCGTCCGCAGCTTTCGCATCTTAGAACGGCGCGTACTCGTCGTACAGGTCCTCGGCCTCGCCGGAAGCATTGACCTGCTCAACGCGGGTAACGCCGGGCACGTGCTCCTTCAGGATGCGCTCGATGCCCATGGAAAGGGTTAGCGAGCTCATGGGGCAGCCGGCACAGGCGCCCTGCAGCTCCAGCTTGACAACACCCTCGTCGTCGACGCCCACATACTCCATATCGCCACCGTCGGCCTGCAGGTTGGGGCGAATCTCTTCAAGAACCTTCTTAAGCAGCTCTTCGTTAACAGCCACAGGGGCTCCTTTCTCACAACAACGCGGGCACGCCCGCGGACAGAAGCTATGTTACTACAGCCATGTACCCGCTCACGAGCCGTCCATGCGCGCGGACGCGACTTTCACGAGTAGTCAATTTGGGACGGGGCTCTTTTGGCTGTTTTGCCGCCAGCTGGCGTTGGCACGCGCTACTGCTGAGCCTGTCCCCCGGTACCAATCTGGACATCGACGATGACCTGGCGGTAACTGATGCCGCAGGAGTCGAGAATGCGGCGGCTGATACGGCCGTCGTCGGTATCGGCATACTTGTTGTCCAGGTAGACGACCTCGCCTACACCTACCTGCGCCAGGATCTTGGCGCAGTCGTGGCACGGGAACAGCGTGACGTAGACCGTGGAACCCTCAAGGTCTTTGAGCGAGCCGCGGTAGTTGAGCACGGCGTTTGCCTCGGCATGGACTACGTAGTTGTGCTTGTCCTGCAACGGGTCGTCGCTCGTGCCCCACGGGAAAAAGTCATCGTTGAGTGCCGAGGGCGTACCGTTGTAGCCCACCGAAAGGATGCGGTGGTTGGTGTTGGCGATGCACGCGCCCACCTGCGTGTTGGGGTCCTTACTGCGGCGCTGCGCGGCGATGGCCACGCTCATAAAGAACTCATCCCAGCTAATAACGTCGCGGCGCTTGCCCGACGCAGTTTGATGAAGATCGTCCGACATGGCAGACACCTCCGTAATCGCAATAGTTTGACCCATTGTAGCAGGTGAAAGGTGGGGGCGTTTATCCCACCGACTTCCTCGTCCTACACGCGGCGGGGCTTTTGGTTGATGTGGTAGAGCTCGGCGAGACCCCGCAGCGTCAGCGCATCGTCGACCGTCAGGCTATGGCCGACCAGAGCCGCAAGCGCCTCGGCATCGTCGCCGGTAATGACGATGGGCACGTCGCCCTCCCCCGCAGCCTTGGTCGCGCGCATCTCGGCGAGCACCATGTCGAGCATGCCGTCGATGCGGGCTACCTCGCCCAAGACCACGCCCGAGCGCATGGCCTCGCGCGTGTTGCGGCCGATGACGTGCGTCGGCGCCGAGGGCTCAACCTGGGGTAGGCGCGCTGCTGCCGCCGAAAGCGAGCGGGCGCCGAGCGCCAGACCCGGCGCGATGACGCCGCCCACAAAGGTACCGCACGCGTCGATGACCTCGATATTGGTCGTTGTGCCCAGGTCGATCACGATGCACGGTGAGCCGTAGACGGCACGGGCCGCCACGGCGTCGGCGATGCGGTCGGGGCCGATCTCGGCCGGATCATCGTAGTGCACGGGCATGCCGGTCTTAAGTCCCGGTCCCACCGTGAGCACGCGCCCCGTGCAGGTACGGGAAAGCGCCGCTTTCCACGGGCGCTCGAGCGCCGGGACCACGCAGCTCAGCACAGCAGCCGCGGGCACAAGCGCGCCCGGCATGCCCGCATCGGCCGCCAGTACAGCCATGACCTGCACGAGACGCATGCGCGCCTCGTCGGCTGTGGTGCTCGACGGCGTCGTGATCTCGCACGTCGCAAGCGGACATTCCTGTGCCGCGGCCGAATCCTCGGCAAACAGGCCAAAGCGAATGGACGTGTTGCCCACGTCGACCGTCAATATATATGCGCACCCGATTAAGCATCGTCGGCGCTCCTTTCGTCTGCCCAGCAGTATATCGCCTACCTAAACCAGTCATCCCAAAATGACTAGCTTGCGGCTATACTGATGCGCGGTCGTACGCGAGCTCACGCATCGGCCCTTGGTAACCCGACTTCCCGCGCCGTATCTGTAGCGGCGCTCCCGGGGGAAGCGGATATACGCAAAGGAGTTCTATATGAGCAATCCCTCGAACCGCACCTCGATGCGCGGTCAACTCACGCTGCGCGGCGTCGTCATCGGCGCCCTTGGCTGCGTGATCATCACGGCAAGCTCGGCCTATACCGCCCTCAAGATGGGCGCCCTCCCCTGGCCGATCATTTTCGCTGCCGTCATTTCGCTATTCTTCCTTAAGCTCATGGGCAACGCCAGCCTCAACGAGGCCAACGTCACCCACACCATCATGTCTGCGGGCGCCATGGTCGCCGGCGGCCTGGCGTTTACCATCCCGGGCGCCTGGATGTTGGGCTATGCCGACCAGATCAGCTGGCTCGACATGTTTATCGTGGCGCTCGCCGGCACCATCTTGGGCCTTCTAGCGACAGCGCTCATCCACCGTCACTTTATCGTGGACGCCGCGCTGGAGTTCCCCACCGGCAACGCCGCTGCCCAGACCCTACGTGCTACCGAGGCCGGCGGCAAGACCGGTAAGCAGCTCTTTGGCTCCATGGCCATCGCAGGCATCTACAGCGTGCTGCGCGACGCCCTGGGCGTGGTGCCCAGTATGCTGTGCACGCTCAATATCCCCGGCGTGACCTTTGCCATCTATAACTCGCCCATGTTGCTGTCCATCGGCTTTTTGGTGGGCTTCGCCCCCGTCGCGTTCTGGTTTGCCGGCGCGCTGCTGGGCAACTTTGGCATCATTGTCGGCGGCACCGCTGCCGGTCTGTTTGACGTTATGACCGCACAGGGCATTGTTAAGTCCCTGGGTATGGGCCTCATGATGGGCTTTGGCGTCGCCGTCGTCCTCAAGGACATCCTGCCGCAGGTCGCCGGTATCGTCCGCGGCCTCGCCGCCGACAGCTCCACCGACACCGACGAGCAGTCGCTCATCTCGGGCTCCCTTAAGCTCGACGCCGGTATCATCGGCCTGGGCGCTGCCGCCATCGCCGTGATCGTTGCCATCGTACTCGATCTTGGCCCCGTTCCAGCCGTCATCGTCACGCTGTTCACCTTTGTCACCACCATCATGAGCGCGCAGAGCTGCGGCCAGACGGGTATCGACCCCATGGAAATCTTTGGCCTCATCGTTATGCTCATCGTGGCTGCCTTCGCACAGATCGCTCAGGTCAAGCTGTTCTTTATCGCCGGCATCGTTGCCGTGGCGTGCGGCCTTGCGGGCGACGTCATGAACGACTTTAAGGCCGGCGCCGTGCTGGGCACCAACCCGCGTGCGCAATGGATCGGCCAAGCCATCGGCGGCATCGTGGGCGCCCTGGTCGCCGCAGCCGTCATGGTCGCGCTCGTCACCGCCTATGGCCCGGACGCCTTTGGCCCCGACAAGAGCTTTGTTGCCGCGCAGGCAAGCGTCGTCGCCACCATGGTCTCGGGCATCCCGAGCGTGCCGTGGTTCGTTGGCGGCTTTATCGCCGGCATCGTCATGTACTGGCTCGGCATTCCGGCCATGATGATCGGCCTGGGCGTGTACCTGCCGTTCTACATGTCACTCACGGCATTCCTGGGCTCCTGCGTCAAGCTCGCCTACGACAAGTGGTCCGCCCACCGCGACGCCACCGCTGGTCTTTCCGACGAGGAGAGAGCTGCCAAGGACGCCGCCTTCCAGGAACAGGGTCTGGTTGTCGCCAGCGGCCTGCTCGGCGGCGAGTCCATCGTCGGCGTTATCCTGGCGTTTGTCTCCGTGGGCTTAAGCCTGCTGGGCTAAGTCGAGCAGCTGCTCGACAGCAACCATATTGCCTACGGCTTGCCCGGTCGGTAGCTTCTGCGGCTGCTGACCGGGCTTTTTGATATCGAAACAAAGAAAGGCCGGCGCGCTGCGTTTAACAGCGCGCCGGCCTTATCGGTTAAGCTATCGAAGCGTTCCTGCTATGAACCGAAGTTCGTTGCAGAATCTACGCTCGAAACGCTACATCTGCTTGCGACGACGATCGCCCAGCGTCACGCCCGCTGCCACGAGCGTCACACCGCCGATGACGAACACCTCGCCCGCAAGCGCGGAATTGTCGCCAGTCTGGGCGAGCGCGGCAGGCGCAGCCTGTTTCTTGGCAACGGGGGCCTTTGCAGCAGCCTGCGCAACCTGAGGCTTGGCCTGCGGCTCAGCCTTGGGATGATACTTGTCGTACTCGGCCTGAGCGGCAGCCAGGGCATCCTTGGCATCTCCGAGCTCGGCAAGCGCGGCGGCATAGGCGTCGTTGGCATCGGACAGCTTGGCATCGGCATCGCTCAGAGCAGCCTTGAGGCCAGCGGCGGCATCGACGGCGGCCTTATAGCGAGCGTAGGCAGCGTTCAGCTTGACCAGCTTCTCGTTGCCCGTCGTGCCCGCGGCAAGGGATGCCTTGTGGTCGACAGCCTCAAGATCGGCCTTGAGCGCCTCGTCGTTGGCAAGCTCGGCCTTGGCCTCGACGATCTCGAAGGTCGCATCGACGACGGCTTCGTTGGCGGCCTCGAGCTGCTTCTGGGCATCGGCGACACCGGCGACGGCGGCGTCATAGGCGGCCTTGGCGTCGTCGACCGCCTTCTGGGCTCCAGCGAAGCGCTCGAAGGCCTTGTTTGCGCCGGCCAGTTCGCCCTCGGCAGCCTTGGCCTTCGCCTGTGCGTCGGACAGGGTCTGCGTCTTGGCGGCAACTGCCTGCTTGGCGCCCGAAAGAGCGGTCGCGGCGTGCACATCTGCGGCCTGAGCCTTGTCAACGCCAGCCTGGGCAGTGTCGTCGGCCTTCTTGGCATCGTTAAGCGTGCCCTGCTTGTTCGCAAGATCCGTCTTGGCGGCATCGCACTTGGCGGCAAGGTCCTTGACCGAAGCGGTAGCGTTGTCATACGCCTCATTGGCCTGTTCGGACTTTGCCTTGGCGGCATCGCGGGCGCTGCGAGCCTTCGCCTTGTGAGCAGCGGCCTCGGCTGCCTTCGTCTTACTGTCAGCAAGCGTGGCGTTTGCCTTATCGAGAGCCGCCTGGGCAGTAGCGGCCTCGGCCTTGGCGTCATCGAGGTTCTGCTTGAGGGACTCGATGTCGATTCCGCCGAGTGCGTCCTTCGCGGCGTCGTATGCCGTCTTCGCGGCGGCGGTACCGGACTTAGCCTTCTCATACTCGCCCTTGGCGGTGTTCATGTTCGTGTCGGCCGCGGTATAGGCGTCATGCGCCGCATCCTGCTTATTTACCGCTGCGAAGTAATCTTCCTTGGTAGTACCGAAGTTCTTCTGAGCCTCCGCCAGCTTATTCTGAAGCTGCTTCAGCTGCTCTTTCTGCTCCTGCGTGCCGCCTGCATTGTAGGCGGAATCGATGTAGTCGTTCAGGAGCTTCTTGAACTCAGAGACAGTAAAATCAGCCTGACTGTCATAATCGCTGTAATCGAAGATGGTTACCTCGGAATCGGTGTTCTTACCGCTACCGGTTGCGATGCCGATAGCCTTCGTACCTGCATCGATGATGTTGAGATAGTGCCCGCACTCATGGTAAATGCTGCTGTAGTGCTGGTAGATATAATAGGAATCATATCGATGGTTTCCAAGGTCACTATTCTTCTCGACGTACTTATCGAATGCCTCTTTCTCCTGGGTGTAGAGGCCGGTATATGGCCAGCCGAGGGTATCCTCAGTCTCGCCGCCGGTATATGCACCGCCACCGCCGGCAAGATTTTCACCGTTATCCCAGTAGCAGCCCGAGTGTCCCCAGATGTTCGATGAATATGACACATTAAGGGCGGCTGCCGCAGTCATGCGGAGGCTGACGCTGAGCGCCGACTGACCGTTCGCCTTGCGGAGGTTGTTCTGGGTGTCGAGATATGTCAAGGCGTTGCGCATCTGCTCCAAGGAAAGCGGGTTGGTGTCGCGCGACATGTCCTGATCGACGTACTGGTCATACCATTCGGCCTTGTCATCGGCGCCGGTCAACGTCGATACGGCATCCTGGGCGTTCTTTTTCTGCGTGGCCGTGAACTGGCTGCCGCCGATGATGTAGTTCATGAAGCCGAACATACCCTGGTTGATGACATCCTGGTCTACGGTCATGTGCGACTTGAGGTCGGCAATCTGCTGGTTGAGCTTATCGACCTCGGCGTTTGCGGCATCGTAAGCGTTTTCGGCGGTAGTGGATTCAGCACATGCCGTCTCCCACTCGCTACGCTTCTGCTGGCAAACCTCGACGAGACGGTCGTACTCCGCCTTCTTGTCGGCCTCGGTCTGCTGGGCCTGCTCGTATGCCGTCTTCGCGGCGTCACGCTTACTGGCCGCGTCCTTGTACTCCTTGTTTGCCGCATCGTATGCAGACTGGGCAGATGCCACAGCAGCGTTGGCGGCGTTGACCTTCTCCTGCGCGGCAGCGACGGCAGCCTGGGCGGCCTGCAGATTTGTCTGTGCGGTGGCGTCGGCATCCGTCGCGGCATTGAGCTCCGCCTGCGCGGTCTTGAGCTCACCAGCAGCAGCGTTCTTGGCGGCCTCAAGCGCACTCAGGTCGACACCCGTACCCGAGACGGCAGCATCGAGCGCGGCCTGCGCCTGGTTGAACTTCTGCTGGGCGTTATCGCGCGCGGTGGTTGCGGCTGCGAGAGCAGCGGCAGTCTCCTGCTTCTTGGCCTGGGCGAAGTCAGAGCGGCCTCAGTGTCCTTCTTTTCCTGCTGAGCACTCGCCTCGGCGGCCTTGGCCTGGTCCAGATTGGCCTGTGCAGTAGCAACGGCCTTATTGGCGTCATCGAGCTTTGCCTGCGCGTCCTCGACGGCCTTCTTGGCGGCCTCGTACTCGTCCATACCCATGGCCTCGAGCTTGGCCTGGGCATCATCGAGGGCCTTCTTGGCCTCATCCTGCTTTGCCTTGGCGTCCTTGAGCGCCTGGGTCTTATCCTCGACACTCTTGTTGGCCTGTTCGAGCTGATCGTTCAGGTCGCCCAGCTTCTTCTGCTGCTGCTCGGTCTTTTCGACGGCGGCTTTGAGCTCGTCAATCTTCTCCTGGAGCGCGGCGACTTCTGCTGTGTTCTGCTCGATTTCGTTGTCGCTCACAGCCTGCGAGGCCTGATTCTTTTGCTGCTGCGCCTGCTTTTGAGACTGGCCCGCCGCATCGGCGTTCTTCTGGGCGGCATCGTAGGCGGCCTGAGCGTCCTTGAGCTGCTTTGCCGACTCCTCGGCCAGCTGGGCAGCCGTCTTTACGACCGCTTGGTTACCGGCGGCAACGGTATTCTCTACAGAACTACCCCCCCCCTTGAACAGAATCGCCGTTATCGGTCGACGGTGCGGCGATTGCCGCCAGCGGCGACATGAGCGGCTGAGCGATGAGGCCCGCCGTCAAAACGGTTGCGACGGCGCGGTTAGCAACGCCCTTGACGTTGACGGCCTTGGCCCGAGGCTCAAAGTGTTGTGGACTGTAGTTTGCCATGGCTTTCTCCCTTTGACACGGATGTATCCATACGTATCAAACGGTAGCTGTCGATTTTTGAATTCTGTTGCGCAACATTGGCGACCAGCGTATTTTTTGAAATTCACGGGTTGATTTCCGATCTCAGCCGAACACATTGAGCAAATAGGCCGTTCCCGCACCTAGCCGAACGCCCCCGCGGCCCCTCCCGGGGCCCGGGGGCGCCGTTTTCCCAGTTGAAGGAACGGTGGAGAT
>ENA-OQKL01000383-OQKL01000383.1-human-gut-metagenome-genome-assembly--contig:-NODE-383-length-14663-cov-2.954252_pt1 | contig 14663 bp, 14 predicted proteins | sample MGYA00242779_ERZ504800 | MGnify/ENA primary metagenome ERZ504800 (study PRJEB26092, sample SAMD00036410) | human gut metagenome | host: Homo sapiens | study: EMG produced TPA metagenomics assembly of... | reverse complement strand
CGTAAGAGAGGAGAGCTTTGCGCGTTTCGCATAAATCGCGGCAGAAAGAACCCGCCGGGCCGGAGCCGATGATGATAACGTCGTATAAGTTTTCCATAAAAATCCTCGTTTTCGTCTGTAGTAAGCTGCCATGCAGCCATTTTTCTGAAAGTATCGTTACGGAGCCGGTGTTTCGGACGGTTCCTGACTGTCGGAAACGGAAGATGAATCTTCCGCGGAAGTTTTTTCAGCTTCTTCTTCCGGCGCTTCCGGCTGGTTGTGAACCACCTTGATGCTGCGTACCAGCTTCAGATCGTTGTCGATGACGACTTCAGTGTAGTCCAGCTTTTCGTCATCACTATAGAATGTGTAGAGTGTCAGGTTACTATCCTCTTTTTCCGTTTTTCTGATTTGGCATCCCCTGCCTTCGCCAGAAAATCGCTCTCAGAAGTGCCGAGCGTGATGCCGTTTGTGATTGAAATCGGAATCTTTGTCGTATCGAGATCGCCGTACAGCGAAGTAACGAAACAGTTGCGCACTGTCGTCGCCTCCGCGCCGTAATTATGTACGGTGCAGTAAAGTTTCTGACCGCCTTTTCCAGCGTGACGTAGCCGTATTTTCCGTTTAAAACGGCCGTATCGGACTCTTTCGTATTGACGGTCCAGTCGTGGTCCAGAAGTTCACTGACCGGAACGGGAAGATGATAGAGTACATCGTCAAAGCGGACGGTCCAGTCGTTGATTTTACTGCTGTCGGCTTCCGGTGCCTGGTAGGCCTCCACTTCCGGTGTTGTGGCATCGCTGACACCATCGAGCGCTTCTGCATCAGCCGTGGTCGTAAAGTTCTGCATATCGAGGGAATACAGAATTCCCGTTTCGTTATCGAAGCCGAGCGTGATCGTCTGGTACAGCCCGTACTCATACGTGAACTGCACAGAGGTATCGGCCTCATAACGGTCCTTTGGCGCACCGTAGATGCTTTCCACATCCTCCATCAGCGACTGCTGCAGGGTGACGCCGTTCGGCAGGCCGACATAGATATTCTGACCCTCAGCGGTCGAGGTATCGATGTGAATGCCTCCGATCAGGCATTCCGCCACTGGCTTTGCCGTGGTGTCCGGATTGGCAATATCGACGGTAATCTGGTTTCCGTCCTTTTCAAAGCTTTCGCCCTCTGAGAAGGATTCCGGCTGGATTTCCTTTGTGTCGTCGCCGCTGTAGACCCAGCCAAGCGCTGTAAAATCCGCGTAGGATTCCGGAATTTCGTATGTATCGCCCCAGATGGCAAGCTGAAAACTGTTCAGGTTCTTCGAGAGATCCACATCGTATTCCGGAATCTCATCGGAATCGCCGGAGGCCGCCAGATTGTCTTTGGGGTCGTCATCGTCGGTACTCTGACTGATGGTTGTGATCGGAATCGTTTCTGTTTTCTTTCCGCAGCCGCTCGTTCCCACGAGGAAAGCGGCAAATACTGCTGTTAAAACCCAACGGTATTTTTCATCAAAACCTCCTCATAATAAATGGTTAAAAATATTTGAGAGTTACTTCATGTAAGTAACGATATCAGTTCCCCCTATTCTATCACATTTCGCTTCGTTTTCCAATGTCTGAAGCGGATTTGAGAAAAATGGTTTTTCAAAAGCGCGGTACGGAATACATATTTAGTAAGGAACTGGAAAGGGCAGAAGTCTGGGAGGAGGCTGTGTATGCGTTTTACAAAAATGCAGGGCTGCGGAAATGATTATATCTATGTAAATGCCATGGAGGAGCGGGTGGAGAGTCCGGGACGGCTGGCAAAAGCGGTAAGTGACCGCCATTTCGGCATCGGCGCGGACGGGCTGATTCTGATCGGGGCATCCAAAACAGCAGATTTTTCGATGAAAATGTACAACGCCGACGGCTCGAAGGGCGCGATGTGCGGCAACGGCATCCGCTGTGTGGGAAAATACGTGTACGAGCATGGGCTGACGAGAAAAACGACGCTGACTATCGAAACCGGCAGCGGAAACCGTGTGGTTCATCTGCAGACGGGGGAGAATCCGAATGAGATCTGTCAGGTGACAGTGGAGATGGGAACGCCGGAATTCCGCGCCGCACAGATCCCCGTTGTTTCTCTGGGGGAATATGTGCTGGAGCATAAAATTACCGTGTGCGGGGAAAATTATACGATGACCTGCCTTTCGATGGGAAATCCGCATGCGGTGATTCCGGTGGAAGATGTGGAAAAAATATCCATTGCAAAGACCGGTTCCGCTTTTGAACACCTTTCCTGCTTCCCGGACCGTATCAATACAGAGTTTATCCAGATTTTAGATCAACACACAATAAAAATGAGAGTCTGGGAACGTGGGAGCGGTGAAACGCTGTCCTGCGGAACGGGAGCGTGTGCGGCAGCCGTCGCGGCGATGCTTTCCGGCTGTGTTTCGGAGGGAGAAACTGCCGTAGAACTGCGCGGCGGCAGGCTTTTCGTTACATGGGACCGGACGAAAAATAAGGTCCTTCTGACCGGCCCGGCCGAGACCGTTTTTGAAGGAACGCTTGCAGAATGAATTTGAAAAATGCAGATTTCTGTCTGCACGAAAGAGCAGTATGCAATATTCTGAAAATAAAAACTTACAGGAAATGCCTTTTCTTTTCAAAAGAAACATGCTACAATATGTGGTGCCCGCTACAAGAAAAGGGCGGGGGACACACAAGATATAGTGTTTGATTTGGAGGACACCACAATGGTTTATATTATCAAAAAGGACGGCACCAAAGAAGAATTCGACGCGCAGAAGATCGTCCGTGCCGTAAATAAATCCGCACAGAGAATCCTGTATACCTTCTCACAGCAGGAGATTGACTTTATCTGTAAGTTCGCAACCGAGCACGTATATTCCCTTGGAAAGACCGAAATTCCGATCAGCGATATGCACAATATCGTGGAGGGAGCACTCGAAAAAGTAAACCCGGCTGTGGCAAAAAGCTACCGCGATTACCGCAATTACAAAACTGATTTTATCCATATGATGGACGAGGTCTACACGAAGAGCCAGTCCATCCGCTACATCGGCGACAAGAGCAATGCCAACACCGACAGCGCCCTCGTTGCAACGAAGCGAAGCCTGATTTTCAACGAGCTGAACAAAGAGCTGTACCGCAAGTTCTTCATGAACCGCAACGAGCTGCAGGCCTGTAAGGACGGTTACATCTACATCCACGACCAGTCCGCACGTCTCGATACCATGAACTGCTGTCTGTTCGATGTCGGAAACGTTTTAAAAGGCGGTTTCGAGATGGGAAATGTCTGGTACAACGAGCCGAAGACACTCGACACCGCATTTGATGTCATGGGCGATATCGTCCTCAGCACCGCTGCACAGCAGTACGGCGGCTTACCGTGCCGGAGGTGGACAGATCCTTGCTCCGTACGCACAGAAGAGCTACGATTACTACGTAAAAGAGTTCCTGAAATATACCGACGCATCCTGGGAGGTGCACAGGAGAAACGCCATCGAGTATGCGATCGACAAAGTAAGAAGAGAGTGCGATCAGGGATGGCAGGGAATTGAGTATAAACTGAACACTGTTGGATCTTCCCGCGGTGATTATCCGTTCGTTACCGTGACCCTCGGCCTTGGAACGAGCATGTTCGAGAAGATGATTTCCATCTCCCTTCTCGAGGTCCACAAAAACGGACAGGGCAAGAAAGGCCACAAAAAGCCGGTGCTCTTCCCGAAAATCGTCTTCTTATATGACAAGGCAATTCACGGAGAGGGCGGCATCGCAGAAGATGTCTTTGAGGCAGGACTTGACTGTTCCTCTAAAACCATGTATCCGGACTGGCTGTCGATGAGCGGCGAGGGCTACATCGCCGAGATGTACAAGAAATACAAGAGAGTCATCAGCCCGATGGGATGCCGTGCTTTCCTTAGCCCGTGGTACGAGCGCGGAGGCATGGAGCCGGCAGATGAGAACGACAAACCGGTCTTTGTCGGACGTTTCAACATCGGAGCCGTTTCCCTTCATCTTCCGATGATCCTGGCAAAATCCCGTTCCGAGAACCGCGATTTCCACGAAGTGCTCGACTTCTACCTCGAGATGATCCGCGATCTGCACAAACGGACCTACGATTACCTCGGCGAGATGCGTGCATCCACGAACCCGCTGGCTTACTGCGAGGGAGGTTTCTACGGCGGCCACTTAAAACCGTCCGACAAGATCCGCCCGCTGTTAAAGCCGATGACCGCATCGTTCGGTATCACGGCGCTGAACGAGCTGCAGGAGCTTTACAACGGAAAATCTCTTGTTGAGGACGGACAGTTCGCACTCGACACGCTGAAATATATCAACGACAAGGTTGCCGAGTTTAAGAAAGAGGACGGCATCCTCTATGCGATCTACGGCACACCGGCAGAATCCCTGTGCGGCCTGCAGATAGAGCAGTTCCGCAAACAGTACGGTATCGTCCGCAACGTTTCGGACCGCCCGTATGTGAGCAACAGTTTCCACTGCCACGTAACCGAGGACATTACCCCGATCCAGAAACAGGATCTCGAGGGACGTTTCTGGGAGCTCTGCAACGGCGGAAAAATCCAGTACGTGCGCTATCCGGTCGGCTACAACAAAGGCGCGATCAAGACACTGATCGAGCGTGCGATGGAGCTTGGCTACTACGAGGGCGTCAACCTGTCCCTGGCTTACTGCGATGACTGCGGCCACCAGGAACTCGACATGGATGTCTGCCCGGTCTGCGGTTCCAAGAACCTGACGAAGATTGACCGTATGAACGGATATCTTTCCTACAGCCGTGTCCATGGCGACACCCGTCTGAACGAGGCGAAGATGGCAGAAATTGCGGAAAGAAAATCCATGTAATCATCCATGAAATAATCAATGGAACAATCAATGGAATAATCAAAAGCCTCTGAGAAAAGTCCGGTGTGAATGTGACTTTCCTCAGAGGCTTTTTGGGTATTGCATCCGGTGAAGCTGCCGGCGGCAGGGACTGCAGATAATGTGAGAATTAATCTTCGTATATCGCGGGTTAATATTGCGAACCCAGATGTACTTTTTATAATGATGATAAACGGCAGGAAGCTTTACAATTTCATCGAGATTTACAATGCAGTAAACCACCATAACCGGAAGCTTCAGCCAGAAGGCGGCAAGAAAGCCAAGCGGTACAGAAAAGCACCACATAGCGCCGATGTTTCCCTGCATATCAAATTTCGCATCGCCTCCGGCACAAAAGATACCGTCGAGAACGGTGGTGTTGACCGATTGTGCCATCAGGTTCAGACCGCAGAAGAGAAGCATGTACTGCAGGTACTCGGCTGCGGTATCGGAAAGTGGGGCAAAATGAACGATGGCTGGGGAAATGAGCATCAGCAGGCCGCCGGTCACAATGCCGATGGCAATGGAGAGATGGCTTAAACGTCCTCCATACTCGCGGGCTTTTTCCAGCTCGTTCGCGCCGAGCAGATTTCCGATCAGAACCCCGGCACCACCGCTCACACCGCGGATCAGGCAGGAGAGGAGGCTCTTGGCAATCGAGGTGATGGAGTTTGCCGCAACGGCATCGCTTCCCATATGTCCCATGATAACGGAGTACAGAACGTAGGCAATTCCCCAGACGAGGGAGGCCGCAAGCACGGGAAGCGTGTAGCGCCAGAAGTCTTCTGAAAGTATTTTCCCGTGCGGAAGAGAAGAGGCGGTTCCAGAGAATCCGTACACGCTCCGGTTTCTTGTCTCGAGATAAGCCCAGATCAGTTCCACAACGCGGGCAGCTACCGTTGCATAAGCTGCTCCGCGGATCCCAAGTGCCGGAGCACCGCAAAGACCGTAGATGAGGATGGCATTTAAAATGATGTTCAGTACAACCGCAGTGGAACTGATGCGGGAGCTGACTGCTGCATGACCGGTGTTTTTCAGCAGGATCAGATAGACCTGCGAGATACCGCAGAGTACGTAGGAGAGTGCAACAGCGCGTAAATACTGGCTTCCGCTTGCAACCAGGGCCGCATCATTTGTAAAGATGCGCATCAGCATTTCGGGACAGAAACCGGCAAGGATGGTAAACAGGCCGGAGAACAGCAGGTTGGTGCGAAGTGCGATCGGAATCACTTTTTCGATCGAAGCGGCATCCTGTTTCCCCCAGTACTGCGCTGCCATAATACCGGCGCCCGCCGCGATGCCTGAGATAAAAAGGCTCAAAACAAACTGCACCTGTCCGGCCAGTGAAACAGCAGACAACGAAGTCTGATCAATCCAGCCCAGCATGATCGCATCCGTTGCGCTGACGAGAGCCAGCATAAAATTCTGGATCGCAATCGGAAGGACGAGGAGTTTTTAGTTTCTGGTAAAATTCGTCCTTAAAATTCATTCGTGTTTTCATAAAAATTCCCCCAAAGTATAAATAGTAGTTTTTGCTGTATTATAGCGGAAAGAAAATGGAAAAACAATGGCTAAAACAAGCTATTTTCTGGTCAATGTTGACATTCCCTGTATAATATAGAAGAAAAAGAACTTTTCCGGTGCCCGTGTCCGGTACGCCGGAAAGCGGAGAAGAAGTTTGATCAGAAAATCAGGTTTCCTTCAGCAGAAACTCCAGGATTTCTGCTATCAGAATAAATATGCCGGCAGCGGCTGTCTTTATAAAATCCAGAAATCCATGCAGGAGCTGGAGAAGCTTTTGAAAAAGAAAGATAAGAAACGGAAGTAGGTTCGGCTGCCATTGGAGCCGTCGTCGAAACAAACGGAAATATACGAAAAAATTGTGAAATTTAATAGAATTATAAGACCTGTTTTCGCTGTTTTTAACAAAAGTAAAGAAACAGTGAAAAAAAGGTTGCTTTTTTCGGCAGAATCCTTTATAATCTTATTTGTGTTCAGCGAGTGGATCATCCAATGAAACACAGAAAAACAAAAGTAAGCGCCTTTAGCTCAGTTGGTAGAGCAGTAGACTCTTAATCTATTTGTCCAGGGTTCGAGTCCCTGAAGGCGCATCGAAAGCACTGTTTTTGCAGACCTGAGAGCTGCGGGGACGGTGTTTTTCTTGTTTTACGGGCGGAATACCGAAAATCTACGTATCAACTTTTCCTATCATCATAGCATCTCCAAATGAGAAAAACCGGCAGCAGAGGGATCCTTTCTGACATGGATCTTTCCGCTGCCGGTTTTGTCTTTCAGAGCAAAAAATTTAGTAGTTCTTCAGCCCGTTCGCCGAATCAATAATGATCTGGCAGCCCGGCTGAACATTTTTCAGAATCGTGATCATCTGGTCTTCCGGGACAGAAATGCATCCGCCGGTCGGCCGGTTTGTGCTGCAGTGCAGGAAGATGGCAGAACCGACACCCGGAGTGCAGTTTGGATTGTAATCGAGGGACAGAACGTAATGATAGGCCGGATTGATCTCGATGATGTGCTCCGCGGAATTCCAGGCTTTCGGTGTTGTCTTCGTCGTGACGAACTGATTGTAGTATCTGGAATTTACATCATCGACCCAGTAATACGTATCATCCACCTGGGTATAGGAAAGTTCCGTTCCGGGATTCGGGAGAATGCCGAAGGCATACGTAAAGCTGAACTGTCCGCGCGGTGTTTTGCGGTTCCATTCGGTAGTTTCGCCTACACCGCCGTATCCGACATAGCCGCTTGTACAAAGATCCTCGTTCCAGGTGCCGTCCGCATCTTTCGTTACCATGGCCACTGTCACACTGGTGCCGCCAGAACTTTTCTTTTCATTTTCAAATCCCCCTTACATGCAGAAATGTTTTTTACAGAAACCGTGCCTCCATCTTACAGATCGGGTTTCCGATTGAGGAAAACTTCTCCTCATATTCCGTCATTACATTTCCTTCTGAGAGAACCACATCGTGGTGCAGATCGTATGTGAATGCAGTGAGTTCCCATCCCTCTGCATTTTTCATCTCCTCAAGAGAGAAGTCAAACAGATCTTTATTATCGGTTTTGAATTCCAGTGTTCCGTCCTTCTTTAAAATCTTCTCGTACCGTGCAAGAAACTCATGCGACGTCAGTCTCCGCTTCGCATGGCGGTCCTTCGGCCACGGATCAGAGAAGTTGAGGTAAATGCGGTCCACTTCGCCTTCTGCGAATACTTCCGGAAGCTGGCGCGCGTCCATGCGGATGAAAAACAGGTTTTTAAGTTCTGTTTCTAATTTTTCACGTTTCTGTACCGCGCGGAGCAGTACGCTGTCGTACATCTCAATACCAATGTAGTTGATCTCCGGATGCAGAACCGCCATATCCATCAGGAAGCGTCCTTTTCCCATTCCAACCTCAATATGAATCGGATTTTCATTTCCAAAAACCTCAGCCCACCGTCCCCGGCAGCTCTCCGGTTCCTGCACAACGAACGGACAGGAAGCAATCACATCTTTTGATCCTCTGATATTTCTAAGGCGCATATGCGTAAAATTCCTTTCTTAAGTGATAAATATTAGAATAAAAGCCAATCATATCTAGTATATCATAGCTACCCGAAAAAGCAAAACAGTAAAAATCCCGTTTTCAAATTTTCGAAAGTTTTCAAAATACTGTATACAATATCAACCTGCACATAGCATTTCTTATCAGCAATATGACAATCGGATTGGATCCATATCGAAATCATATGAGGGGCCATCTTTTGGCTATTGATATTGGAAGAAAAAATATGACCCATTGTCTATTTTTAATCAAAAAGTCGATCGAAATCCCACGTTTTTTTTACGATTTCAATATGTCAACTTTGGAAAAAAAGGTGTAGAATACTAACAGCAAAGATGCAGGAGTTTCTCCTGTACTTTTTGCCCTGTATATCAAAATTGGTCAGTGGACCAGGTTTGATTGTTATGCAAATATCATAAGGAGGGAAAGCGATGCTATGGAATCTGTAATTAACAAACTTGCAGAGATCGAAACGGCTGCTACTAAGATTATGCAGGCTGCCGAGAATCAGAAGAAGCTCCAGGATGAGCAGCAGGAAGAGCGGATTGCAAAATTCGATGCAGATCTGGAAGCAGAAACGGCAAAGCGGATTGAAGAGATTACAACGAAACTTCATTCTACTACAGATGCGGATCAGAAAAAGCAGCGGGACTCTGCCGCCGAACTTCTATCTTCACTGGACGCTTATTACGAACAGAATCACGGAACACTGTCCACGCAGATTTACGAAAACATTATAAGGAAGTGAAACGATGAGCGGTCTATTATCCTACAGCGGCCTTACCACAAAGATAAGAGCCATGCAGAGCCATCTTTTAAACGACCAGAATTTTCGGGAAATCGTGGAACTGGAGAGTGTACCGCAGGCAGTTTCTTACCTCAAGCAGCATAAAGGCTATGAGGATCTGTTTGAGGGCTACAACGAAGCTGACCTTCACCGGGGTCAGATCGAGAAAATGCTGCGCCTGACGGTGTACCGGGATTTTTCCAAGCTGTACCGTTTTGCAAATGTAGAGCAGAGAAAGTTTCTTGCACTCTACTTCAAACGATACGAAGTGTCCGTTATCAAAGAATGCCTGAACACGGTATTTGATCACCGTGATGTGGTATTGAACCTGTCCATATTCGACGAGTTCTTTAACAAGCATTCCCAGCTGGACATCAATCTTCTGGCGTCCTCCAGGACGATCGAAGAACTGATTGCGAACCTGAAAGGGACAGAATATTATGCCCCGTTGTCGCAGCTCGCGGATATCGAGCGTCCGACCCTGTTCGACTATGAGATGACCCTGGATCTGTATTACTTTGCACAGATGTGGAAAGACAGATCAAAAGTAGTGACAAAGCGGGATCTGGAAGAGCTGACCGCTGCATGGGGAAGCAAGTTTGACATGCTGAACCTTCAGTGGATCTACCGTTCCAAACGCTATTATCACATGACCAGCGCACAAATCTACGCCCTGCTGATTCCGGTTCATCACCGGCTGAAAAAGGATGTGGTAAAGGCACTGGTAGAAGCCGAGAATATGAGTGCATTTTCCCAGCTGCTGGAACAAACCTATTATGCGAAACGGTATGATTCCTTCAAGGTCGATACGCTGGAATCCATGTATGCAGCCATTATGAAGCACATACTTTCCAGTGAATCCAGACAGGATCCTTATTCCGTTGCCACAATATACTCATACCTCTATCACAAAGAGCACGAGGTAAACCGGCTTATTATTGCACTCGAGTGCGTACGTTACCGTATCAGCGCTGACGAGGCAATGCAGCATATCGCAAAAACTTAATACACGGGGAGGTGTACTCATTGATTGTCAAGATGAAATTTTTGAGCATCACCGGGCCGAAAGCCGACATTGACCGTGTGGTCAACACTTATCTCTCAAAATATGAGATACATCTGGAAAACGCTCTGACGGAGCTGTCTACGATGCAGAATATCACACCGTATATCCAGATCAACCCATACAAAGAGACCTTAAAACAGGCGGAAGATTTTACAGCACTTCTGCCGGAAGAGAAGCGTACCACCACGAAAAGACTTTCCCTGGAAGATGCCATCAACTGTGTCCATGGTTTGGATCACACCCTTGGCCAGTTGAACCAGGAGCGTACAGAACTGGAAGCAAAAAAGAAAGACTTGATGGAAAAAGCACAGAAAATCGAGCCGTTCCAGGATCTGCACTGCAATCTTTCCTCCATTCTGGATTTCCACTTTATTAAATTCAGATTCGGAAAGATCACAAAAGAGTATTACAACAAATTTGAGAGCTACTGCTATGAGAACAGCGATACGGTATTCTACCGCTGCCATTCCGATGAGCAGTATGTATGGGGCATTTACTTCTGCCCAAGAGATCAGGTCACGAAAGTGGACGCCGTATTCTCATCCCTGCACTTCGAAAGAATCTACGTTCCGGACGAGTACAGCGGAACGCCGGAGGATGCTTACGCAGCACTTCAGGCAGAAATCAAAAAGACAGACGATGCACTCAGCGAGTGCTCACGGAAACTGGCAAAATGCCTTTCGGATTCCGCAGAGGATCTGGTTGCAGCAAAAGAGCAGTTAGAGCAGCTCTCCGGCAACTTTGATGTCCGTCGCCTGGCAGCCTGCACGAAATCCAAGAAGGAAACCTTCTATATTCTGTGCGGCTGGATGTCGGAAAAAGATGCCGATTCCTTCCAGAAGGACATCGAAAACGACACAAATCTCTTCTGCTTTATCGAGGATGATGCAAACAACGTTCTGCGTCAGCCGCCGACAAAGCTGAAAAATCCGAAAATCTTCCGTCCGTTTGAGATGTACGTGAAGATGTACGGACTGCCAAATTACAATGAAATTGACCCTACGATTATCGTAGGACTTACCTATGCATTTATTTTCGGAATCATGTTTGCCGATGTAGGGCAGGGACTGTGTCTGCTGATTGGCGGCGCACTGCTGTACCACTACAAGAAGATGGATCTGGCAGCGATCATGAGTACCTGCGCGGTATTCTCTGTGATCTTCGGATTCTTGTTCGGCAGCTTCTTCGGATTTGAGAATGTCATACCGGCCCTCTGGCTGCATCCGAAGGAAGCGATGACAACGCTTCCGTTCATCGGTTCGATGAACACCGTATTTGTCGCAGCGGTTGCATTTGGTATGTTCATGATTCTGACAGGAATGGTTCTGCATATGATCAATGCAGCAAGAAACCATAAGCTCGGCGAGCTTCTGTTCAGCCAGAACTCCCTGGCAGGCTTCATTTTCTACGGAGCCCTTGCCGTTACACTCGTTCTCCTGTTCAGCGGCCATAAAGCTCCGGCTGTCGGCGTGATGGTAGTCATGTTCGGTATTCCGCTTCTTGCGATCTTCTTAAAAGAGCCACTGGAGCGTATGGTAGAGAAGAAGGGCAATGCATTTCCGGAGACCGGAAAGGGAATGTTCTTTGTACAGGCATTCTTCGAACTCTTCGATGTGCTTTTGAGCTACTTCTCCAACACAATTTCCTTTGTCCGTGTCGGCGCATATGCAGTCAGCCATGCGGCTATGATGGAGGTTGTCCTGATGCTCGGCGGAGCAACAGGCGGCGGCAGCATCAGCTGGCCGGTTATTGTTCTCGGAAATGTCTTCGTTGCCTGCCTTGAGGCACTGCTGGTAGCGATCCAGGTACTGCGTCTGGAGTATTACGAGATGTTCAGCCGGTTCTATGAAGGAGATGGAAAACCGTTTGTTCCGTTTTTGAAAAAAGGCGAGAAATAAAAGAGGATTCAGAGCCATGCAAAATGGAAGCGAATATGGCGGGAAGCTGTATCGGGAAAAAGTGAAAATGGCTCCGGATCGCAGCAAAGAGTAAATTTAATGAATTAACTTCAGGAGGAAAACTATTATGAACTCAGCATTTGTACAGGTACTTACTGCAATCGCAATGGTATTAACCATCGTTGTTCCTATGACTTATTACTTCAAAGGTGAGCACAACAAAAATCGTTACAAAAAATCTCTGGCAGCCAATGTAAGCGGCTTCTTCGGCCTTCTGCTGATCGCAACCGTTGTTTCCTTCGCAGGCGCAACAACTGCATCTGCTGCAACAGAAGCAGGCGCTGGTCTTGCAACCGGTCTTGGTTACATCGGTGCAGCTCTTGTTACAGGTCTTTCCGGTATTGGTTCCGGTATCGCCGTTGCATCTTCCGCAAGCGCAGCTCTTGGAGCAATCAGCGAAGACGGCAGCATCTTTGGTAAATCCATGATCTTCGTAGCTATGGCCGAAGGTATCGCTCTGTATGGTCTGATCATCTCCTTCATGATTCTTGGTAAACTTTGATTCCAAAACCGGAAGGTATTGATCTTCACCTTAAGTTGGAGGAATCATAAATGAAAATGTTCTTGATCAGTGATAACGTAGACACTCAGACGGGCATGCGCCTGGCCGGAGTGGAAGGCGTTGTCGTTCATGAGCGCGAGGAGCTTTATGATACACTGCAGAAAACACTGGCAGACAAAGAGATCGGAATTATTCTCCTTACAGAAAAGTTCGGGAAGGAATTCCCGGACATTCTGGAGGATGTCCGCCTCAACCATAAGCTTCCGCTGCTCATTGAAATTCCGGACCGTCACGGTACCGGAAGAGCGCCGGACTTTATCACTTCCTTTGTAAATGAATCTATTGGATTAAAACTGTAAGAATGCCCTGGAGGTGACACACATTGACTACTGAGGAAAAACTTCAGAATTTTTATAATCATTCCCTGGACAGTGCAAACCGTGAAGCAGAACGTGTGATCGGCGATCACCAGAAAGCTCTGGATAAGATCTTCGAGGAGCATAAAGCAACCGCAAGACGTCAGGCAGAAGAAGAAGTTGCTGCCGAGACCGAGAAAGCAAAAACGTGATGTCAATAAGACACTGTCTGCGGATCAGCTTCATATCAGACGGAAGCTGTCCCGTAAAAATCTGGAATTAAAGAAAAACTGTTTAAAGAAGTTCGTGAAAACTTACCGCTTATAAAAAGGATCCATCCTATGAGGAGTATCTGGAGCGCAAAATCCGCGAAGCCGTTACGTTTGCCGGAAATGACAAACTGACCTTATATCTGGATCCGTCAGACGAAGCTCATAAGGCTTCCCTGGAGCAGAAACTCTCCGTAACCCTTACCATTTCGGCCATGCCGTTCCTTGGCGGCGTGCGCGCGGTCATTCCGGAGAAAAATATTCTGATCGATAATTCCTTCGAGACCCTTCTGAACGAAGAGCGGGAGAATTTCATCTTTCACGGAGGTGTAGAGCATGAATAAAACCGGAGTTATCTATGGAATCAACGGTCCGGTCGTATATCTGAAAGGAAACACCGGATTTAAAATGTCCGAGATGGTTTACGTTGGTAAAGAACGTCTGGTCGGCGAGGTTATTGCCCTGACAAAGGATACCACTACAGTACAGGTTTTCGAGGAAACCACAGGACTGAAACCAGGCGAAACAGTTACCGCATCCGGAGATGCCCTCTCTGTTACACTGGGACCTGGAATCCTGAACAACATTTTTGACGGTATTGAGCGTCCGCTGTCCGAGATTGCAAAGCAGTCCGGTAAATACATCAGCCGCGGCCTTACCGTAGATTCTCTGGATACAGAGAAAAAATGGGATGTCCATGTAACTGTTTCGGAAGGCGAAGAGCTGATGGGCGGCGCAATCATTGCAGAGACACAGGAGACTCGTTCCATCGTACACAAATCGATGGTTCCGCCGGATGTCAACGGCACGGTTATCTGGGCCGCCAAAGACGGAAAGTACACCATCCTTGACCCGATTGTAAAACTGAAGCTGGAGGACGGCACCGAAAAAGAGATCACACTGGCACAGAAATGGCCGATCCGTGTACCGCGTCCAACCCTGAAAAGATATCCGGCATCCGTTCCGCTGATCACAGGACAGCGTATCCTGGATACGATGTTCCCGATCGCAAAAGGCGGCACAGCAGCCATCCCTGGCGGATTCGGTACCGGAAAAACCATGACCCAGCACCAGATCGCAAAATGGTCTGATGCCGATATCATCATCTATATCGGATGTGGAGAGCGTGGAAACGAGATGACACAGGTTCTGGAGGAGTTCCAGGAACTGATCGACCCGAAGAGCGGCAACCCGCTGATGGACCGTACTACCCTGATCGCCAACACATCCAACATGCCTGTTGCAGCCCGTGAGGCATCTCTGTATTCCGGACTGACACTGGCTGAGTATTACCGCGATATGGGCTATGATGTA
>ENA-OQKL01000382-OQKL01000382.1-human-gut-metagenome-genome-assembly--contig:-NODE-382-length-14682-cov-2.545448_pt1 | contig 14682 bp, 15 predicted proteins | sample MGYA00242779_ERZ504800 | MGnify/ENA primary metagenome ERZ504800 (study PRJEB26092, sample SAMD00036410) | human gut metagenome | host: Homo sapiens | study: EMG produced TPA metagenomics assembly of... | reverse complement strand
ATCAATCAAATCAGGTCTGTAAGCTATATCCTTTAACAGTCTGTTCCTCTGAACTAATGTCTTATTATACTTACTCAGGTTAGACAGATATATTTTGTCAAGCTGGCAAAGCTCCAAATCTATAAATTTGGATCTGCATTCTGATACACTTCCAGATAATGCTCATACGGAATACGCTCTTTGCTGTCTTTTTCGTAATTTAAGTCTACTGCCATGTAAATCCAATTCCTCTCAAAAAGGTTCGCCACAATTCAAAGCAAAACCACATGTGTTTTACCTTGAATCGTAACAGAAAGTTCTGCTTCCGTTTTATGCTTCCACAGACGGAAACATCGTCGTGTCTGTGTGCGGCAGGAAGCACGCCGCTACAAATTCATCCATATAGGTTGGTACCGTAGAGAGTTCCAGATATGTCATGTTCCGGGCAACCTCATACGTTTTCTTCTCTGCTGCTGTCGATAAAAGCATTGAGTACGCACCAGTCAGGGAAGAGTTACCAATGTAATGGAATTTTTCCAGCGGAATATCCGGGAACATACCAATCGTGACGGCATTTTTCATGTTAATACCGCTTCCGATACCTCCCGCTACATATACTTCCTCGATCATGGAAACATCCATATCCAGATAGTTCAGCATCGTACGGATCGCTGAGAAAATCGCGCCCTTGGCACGGATAAAGTTGTCGATATCTACTTCTGTAATCTCAACGTCGCGGACGCTTCCGGCTTCCTCTTCAAAGGCGATGACATAGCTTCCCATGCCATATTTGTCGTGGCAGATCCGTCTGCCTTCCCGGATAAATTTTCCCTTCGGATTAACCATTTTCGCACGGAACAGCGCTGCAATTACATCGATGATTCCGGAACCGCAAAGACCAATCGGCTTCGTTCCCTCATCTCCGATAACATGGTACGAAGGTTCCATCGTCTCCGGATCGATCGTACATTTTTCAATCGCACCGTCGGTCGCACGCATGCCACAGCTGATATCGCCGCCCTCAAAGGCCGGTCCGGCCGAGCAGGCACAGCTTACCATAAAGTCAGAGTTTCCAAATGCAAGCTCGCCATTGGTACCAAGGTCAATAAAAAGACTCATCTCCGGCCGGTTCCAGATCATGCTGACCAACGCGCCGGCAGTAATATCTCCGCCCACATAGCTTCCGATGTTCGGTGCCAGAATGATATGGGCGTCCGGATGAATCGCAAGATTGACATCCGATGCAAACAGTGAGTTTGTTTTAAAGAAGGCAGGAATATACGGCTCCATCCGAAGCGGATCTGCATTGATGCCCATCATCAGATGCTCCATGGTAGTGTTTCCGGCAATCGCCGCACGGTAAATCTGCTGACTGCTGATTTTCGCTGCGCGGCACATGTTGGAAATCATCGGGTTTAAGGTTTCTTTGATGATTGCATTCTGCAGTCTTTCATGGCCTCCCGGTTTCTGGGATTCAATGATACGGTTGATAACATCCGCACCATACCGGATCTGTCCGTTTCCGGAAGAGGCTTTTGCCAGGATTTCTCCGCTCAGCATATCCACGATCAGTGCAGAAACTGTCGTTGTTCCGATGTCGACAACGAGACCACCGACCACTGCTTTTGCTTCCATTGGAAGCATATCGTATAAAAAGACGTCATTTGCCGTAACCCGGACGACACACTGTGCCTGAAAATGGGATTCCCGAAGGACATCCGGCAGTTTTTTTCAGTACAGAGTACGGAATCCGTACCCGTTCAAGCCCCGTCGCTGCCTGTACAGCCCAGGTTACTCTCTCGTTATCCGGCATCGTATCATCCAGAGTAGGCTCTTCCATTGAGATTGTAATCACCTGCATGCTGTTTTTCAATTCCAGGCCGGCGTCTGTAATTTTCTTTTTCGTATCTTCAAAAATTGCAATTTCACTCGGTGAACTAAGGTCTGCCACTTTCATGCGGCTCCGGTAAGCGGATGCAATGTCCGGCACTTCCACTTCAACATCGCCTTTGACGGTGCTGACGCACGCCAGTCTCCAGCCATTCTGATATTCTTCCTCAGAAATATGGCGGGTTATTTTGGAATCCAGCTCACCGCTCACAAGACGAACGCGGCATTTACCGCACGATGCGTTTCCGGAACACGGTGCATCGATCGGCACATTGCTCTTCTGCGCTACTTCAAGAAGGCGCTCACCCTCGGTTGCGTAGGTGACTACCGGTTCTCCTTCTTCAAATCGAAAGGTTACTTTTGCCATAATCTGTAAATCCCCCAGTCGTATATATTCTCCGCTTTTTTTATTTTTCCGCTTTTAGATAGAAAAACCCCTGATGGTGCCTCAGGTTTTCGCAAACGCTGCGGCACCATCAGGGGAAAACCTGCGAGATTTAAAGATTAAAGCTCCAGATAAGAATCTGCATACAGAGTGTTGCCTTTGAATACGTCACAGGATTTAATGGTCTCCATCAGTCTCAGGTCATTCGGGTTAACGATGGCGCTGGTCAGACCCTGCATCATAGCCATAGCTACAAGTGCGGAATCCATGATCGGACGGATGTTTTTCGGCATACCGTTGGAGTTGTTGGAAAGTCCGCCGGTAGAATTCAGTCCCATATCGCTGAACATCTTGATGCACTCAAGAACTTCCATCTGTTTGTCCTGCATTCCTTTTACAACCAGAAACAGCGGGTCAAACCACAGATCGGTCGGCTCCATACCATGCTCCATACCTCTTTCCAGAAGGGTCTGGCAGTACATCATACGCTCGTCGTTGTCTTTTGCAATTCCTTCACCGTTGCAAAGTGCAATAACGATTGCATCGTTTGCAGCCGCAAGGTCAACGTACTCGATTCTTCCTGCAGCATCTGCAGAGTTTACGATCGGTTTTCCTTTGGAACGATTGTATACAGAGATACCAGCCTCAATTGCTTTTTTGTTGGATGTATCCAGAGCCAGCGGAACATTGTCAAAATTGCTCTGCAGCAGCTCAACAGCCCACTTCATAATGTCCTCTCCATCATTTTCAGCCGGTCCGATGTTTACATCAAGGTAAACGGCACCAGCATCCAACTGCTGTTTTGCTCTCTTTAAAATTGGCTCTTCATCTCTTGCTGCGAATGCTTTGTTTACAGTAGGAGCTGTAACAGAAAGTCTTTCGCCGATGGTTACAAATTTTGCCATATCTCTTCTCCTTTCTTTTGGGAATCCCCCATAATTAGTTTTTTCACGGGAGAAACTTCCGGATACCGGAGTTCCTCCCGGATTTTTTATGTATTACAGTTCTCCGTTTGCCTGCAGATCTTTCATGAATTTCACAAGCTGAACTGCCTCAAGCGGAGCAACGATTACTTCCCATCCAGGAAGTTTGGACTCAATGTCGCCCTTTAATACGGCTACTTTACCAGGAATGATAACTTTTCTGGATTTTACTTTATCTTCTACATTCTCTTTGAAGAATTTGGAGATAGAGTTACCGGAGAATTTACCTGCTGCCCAGGAAGTCAGTACGGAAAGTCCGCCGGCATCGTTGATTACAAGGTTAACCGGAACTCCGGATCTCTCGAGCTCTCCGGATACCAGGAAATAGGTCAGAGCAAAGTCTACTGTGGTCAGGCAGATCGAATTTTCATCTGCGCCGTTCAGCGGGTAGATGCCCGGCTCTACTTTCATCGGTTTCTGCGGATCGGTAAATACGTTCTGGCGAAGTCCGAATACCGGAAGTGCCTCTGCGTATCCCATCTCCTCAAGAACGATGATGGAACCGTATTTCATGGTGAACAGGGAAAGCAGTGCCTGCTGCATATATCTGTCGCCCTGTGCGATTTTTGCCAGATTTACAATAGACGGATAACCGAAGGTACGGTCTGTATCCTTTAAGGATGCACGTCTTACCTGTACGGTAGTAGCGAAAGTCTCTTTGATGGTCGCTTCTGTGGTATCAAGAACAAGGTTCTTGTTGCCGAGTTTCTCGATTGCTTCTACGGTGTCGTGAAGCTCATCAATGTTTGCGCCGCTAACGCCGAGAACAACGCCTGCCTCTGTGGCAAGTTTGCTCATCTCTTCATAGTTGGATGCATTTGCACCATTCAGGATCGGTTTGCCTGCTTTGCATACTTCCAGAGCAGCTTTTGCAGCATCTGCGTCTTCACAGCCAAGTACCAGAACTTTTCCGGTTGCTGCTGCTTTCGTTACAAGAGATACGTATTTGTCTACGCCATTTCCGGCATAGTTTACATACAGCATCTCTGCGCACATACGCTCACCGATACGGTCGTAATCAACTTTTTTAGTCTTCTTCCAGTTTTGCATCGATCTCTTCGTCAGACATGCAGCTGCAGAGAGATACCGCATAACCGGGTTTTTAGCTTACAAATGTTTTACTCATGACGATAGAGGACCGTCTCTCCGCCAAGAGTGTACTCACTGTCGCCGGTTCCGACTTTGATCGTCTTCATTGGCGGTGCGGTAGCTTCGGAAAGCTGTGCCATAGCGTCGTCAGACATATATGGGCACGCTGAAATATCCATAGCGCCCTGTGCAACCTTCATGGAGAATGCCATACAGGTCGGACATCCGCACTCTTTACAGTTTTTCTTTGGGGTCATTTTAAAAATCTGAATACCTGATAATGCCATAATTCTTTATCCTCCTAATCTCTTCCTTACGTACTGATTACATCAGTTCCTGAATCATTTTGGAAATGGTTGCAACAGACTGTGGATGTTTGAGGATAACTGCATCAGAACCAGAAGCCAGAGATGCGGCTGCTGTCTGAATCTCCATAGAGACTCCTCGTACTTCCTGATTTCCCCATTCCGGAGATTCCTCTTCTGTTGCCATTGCCTCTTTTACATTCCATGTCTCAGAAGCGATTGGAGTAATAATTGGCATCTGCAGCATTTTATCGTCCTGGGATAATGCTGCTGCTTTGATACGGTCCAGTGTAGATACTACGTACTCATATCCGTATCCGACTGCTGCAGAACCTACGTTCATAACAATGCTGTCTGCGCTGACACCGAGCTGGGTCATAACAACATTCAGCTGTTTTGCAAGGTTGATATCTACAGCGGACTCAGCGCCGACTTTCTGGTTGTATGCCAGACCTGCGGCTGCACCAACTGCCTTGTAATCTTCTTCTCTTGCGGACATAACAAGAACGTTTCTTCCCTGAAGGACCTCTGCTACTTTTGTGAGCAGTTCGGAATCCTTCTCAACGTTTTTACATCCTTCTACAACAAGCGGCACGTCAACGGCATCAGCAACCTCTTTGACTGTCTCAATGAGTTCTTCTACCGATTTGTTCAGACCGTTCGGGTCTCCGCCTGCCAGACGAAGGCAGAGGAAATCTGCACCTTCCATAGCTGCTGCTTTTTTTGCAATCTCGCCCATGGTAGCTGCACCTTCATAGTATGCTTTTACGCTTTCCGGTTCTCCTTCCATACCAAGGTCTGTGATTTCAACGCCGACCTTCGGTCCGTTTTTGATTTCACCGTCGAAAGCATAGAATGGTAATACGTTTTCTCCGCCAAGAGTTACGGTTTTGTCTCCGCTGCCGATTACAACGGATTTAATTGCTGCATTAAACTTTTGTGGTTTGCGATTAAACGGCATAAAAAAAGCCTCCTTAAAAATAAAATTCCATACAGGCATATCTCCATGATTCCGCTTCATGGACACACCTGTTATTATTTTAAACGTTTTTTCCCGGTAGAATGCAAGATTTACCAGGATATTTTCCAAGATTTTCTGACAAAAGTATCCGTTTTCTTTCGTCAGCCGTTTTTTCCCAGAAAATCACTTTACAGCTGCCGGCATGTGCCGGAAAGGGCTTCCTCCTCCGCTTTGGAATCCCCTCCCAAGCCATGCCGGTCTGCTTATTCTTTCACAGGATAAGCCTGTAAAATACGAATTACATCATTGGATCCATGCCAAGTGCCGGATGACCTTTCTCGGTCAGGAATGCAACCAGTGTCTCCGGATCTTCTGCGATGGTCTCATCACCGATCATATCGGTAAAGTTGTCGATACCGTACAGCTCTTTTGCTGTTTCATTCAGTTTCTCTGCAACCTGCTCTTTCAGCTCTTTCGGCATCCATACGATACGGGCAACACCGCCTTCTGCTTTCATAAACTTCTTGGAAGCGATAAAGTGTTTGCCGTGTCCCATGAATCCAGGAGTCTGAACACCGCCGCCTGTCATGGAAGCCAGCTCGGAGAAAGTCATTCCCAGAGGAGTCATGCCTGCGTACTCACGGTTTGCGATGCAGACACCGTTGGAGAACGGCTCGATACCACAGATACACTCGAAGCATCCGCAGGATGTCATTGGTTTTTCCATGATGGAGTACAGAGATACATCATCAAGAGCACCCTGGGAAAGTTTACGAACAGCCTCGTTAACATCCTCGTACTCACCGATTCTCTCATCGATTACTTTTTCTTTTGTGATAACCTGGCAAGGTCCGTTCGGATCCAGCTCGTTGGTAGCTTTTGCATCCAGCCATGAAACAGCACCGCAAAGTCCGAGACGCTCTGGTGTAACAACACATACATGGCTCGGGGAGAATGCCTGGCACATGATACAGCTGTAGTATACCGGTACGGATTCATCTGTCATGGTAGACAGACGCTCGTCACGTTTGTCGAATACCGGGATTGCAATTTCGTGGCGGATCTTGGTACAGTCTTCCGGATTGGTGTAGATCTTAACCTGGCATTTGTCAACAACAGCCTCGAACTCGTTCTTCACCTGTGCGTACAGAACTTCTCCGAAGTGTTTTGCACGGAAGCCTGCGTTGAAAGCTTCTTTGCTGACACGGATACGGATCATATCACGCTGTCCGGTATGCATCACACCTTCGATGCAGTTCAGGTAGCTGTGGAATTTACGCTCAAATACAGGCTCGAAATCCGGCTGCATGCTCTTTCCGGCAACCTCAACAACGTATGCAATGCTGTGCTTGGAACCTACCTCGAACTCGTCGATGTCCGGTCCGATCAGCTCGATCTTGTGATCTTCTACTTCGGAAGCATCTTTTGTCTGAACCAGCTCGCAGCAGTCTACACGAGAACCGTCAAACTCAACCTGCATATCACCGCGGCGGATGATTTCGCCTTCAAATGCAGATGCGAATGCAACCGGGATATCGATGTTTGTAATTTTAATCTTGATGTCGCGGGCTTCCAGAGAAGTTGCGTTGAATTTGGAAACGTCCTTCTGGATAATGAGACTCTTCGGAATAGCCGGAACGTCTTTGTCATCGTTTGTGATAACCGGGAAACCAAGTGCAATCGCACCAGCGCCGCATGCAACGATCACATCATCCAGAGGAGCAAAAGCATTTACGAATGCCGGTACACGGTCTTTGGTGTAGGTCATCAGTGCGCCTGCATCGCCTGCAGTTACGTTACCGAAGATCAGGGCTGCACGGATTGCTACGGATACAACGTGGATTACAGATGTTACGTCTTTTCCAAGCGGGATGACACGTACGTTTGCGCCGGTCTTGTATCCTAATTCCTGACACTGATCAATGATTCCGCCAACCAGTGTTACAAGAATACCCTGTGCCTGATAGCTCTTAACCAGATCCACGCCTTCCTGTGCGGTCGGAGCGCTTCCAAGGATAACAGCTACGCCCGGGATATCGCCTGTTACAAGCGGCACACCAAGCTCACGGATGATGGCATCGCTTAAATGGCCGTAGCACGGCTCATCATATGGTTTTGCACCGTCGATGTATTTAATTGCCTCGATGAACTCTGCGCAGAGTGCAGTTGCAACACCGGACATAAATACATCATTCAGCTGATTTTCTCTTGTCATCAGAGATTTTACCACGCCAAGAGCCTCTTTCATCTCTTTTAAGTTGGTAACCTTTACTCCTGTTACAGCATAGTAACACGGAAGTGCGTAAGCAGTGTCCGGGAAGCTGACTGCTTTTTCCTCTCCGTTTGCTGCGATTGCGGCATCAACGGCAGCTTCGGTAAGACCGTATACTGCATCATTTCCGCCAAATACTCTCTCGAATAATGTCATGTGTTTTTCCTCCTATCACACTTTTTCCATGCCAGGCATGTTTGACTTATCGATTTTTGTTTTATTTTCCGTATCTCTTCTACTGCAGCCGCGCTGTAATCATATGGAGACGAACCTTCCCTGTCCGCTTCCATAATTTCCGGGTTGTAGTGGACCATGCCCAGAAGATCCTCCGGGGGGATACGGTCCTGTATGAATGCCTCATCTTTTTCGTCGCGTTACTTTGTTTGCCACGACATGAACCTGATGAACGCCAAGCTCTTCGGCCAGACGTTTGACATTCTTATAGGTCTGAATACTTCTTGCACCCGGCTCGATGACTACGATGAACATATCCATGCCCTCCGTCGTTCCTCTTCCCAGATGCTCAAGGCCTGCTTCCATGTCGAGGATGACAACATCCCCTCTGTGAAGGACCAGGCTGTTGATGATTCTCCGCAGCATCACATGCTCCGGGCAGACACAGCCGCTTCCGGCCGTCTCCACGGTGCCAAGCGTCAGGAGTTTGACTCCGTTGTACTCTTTGCTGTATTTATCGGGAATATCACTTACTCTCGGATTTATTTTGTAAAACCGGTTGTCTGCACTTGCCTCGGTGCGCTCTTCGATCAGTTTTCTCATTTTGGTAATCGGAACGATCGAATCGAGGATTTCTTCCGGAAATCCAAGCGCAAGGCCCAGATTGGCATCCGGATCGACATCTGCAGCCAGAACCGGATGGCCTTCTTCTGCATAAAGTCTTGCAAGGGTCGCTGCGATGGTTGTTTTTCCTACGCCACCCTTTCCAGTTACTGCTATTTTCATTTTACACCTTTTCACTTCAAAAAGGGCGGTCTCTTTTTACGTCAGGGACCGCCCTGTCCTTTTTATACGCCGAGTGCGGCACGTTTCTCTTCGATTCGTGCGAGCATTGCATCGCCCAGCTTGTCGATGTCTTTTTCTACTGTGTAAGCTGCCTCAACCCAGTCGCGGACACCGTTGGTCAGAAGTCCTGTTACCTCAGTGGATCCGGATACGTACGGCTCTACGCCAAGGTAAGTATCGATACCGGTTGCTACAACATAGTTTCCGATGGAAACTGCTTTCTCAGACATCCACTCCGGAGCACATCCGACAACCGGAAGCTGGGAAATATTGACATTACCGATTTTAGCAAGTTCTGCTACAAGAACCATCATACGGGAGATATCAACGCAGGATCCCATGTGGAGTACCGGCGGGATATCAGCCAGCTCGCAGACACGTTTCAGGCCTGCACCGCAGAGATCTTTAGCACGTTTGTCCATCAGACCTGCTCTTGCTGCTGCCTGTGCAGAGCATCCGGAAGCAACGATGATAACGTCGTGCGCGATCAGCTTCTTCATCAGCTCGATGTGAGCGGTGTCCGGACGGACTTTCGGGTTGTTGCATCCTACCATGGCAACTGCACCGCGGATAACGCCGGATGCCACACACTGCCACAGCGGCATCAGAGTTCCGGTCTGGTCAACCTGGGAATTGGTTACTTTATCCAGAGTCTTAATGATGGACTCAAAAGAGTATCCCACGGTTGCTTTCTGCTTCATATGCGGGATATGTACCAGCTCCGGTTTCCGGTTTTAAAGTTTTCAATTGCCATTTTTACGATGGCTTTTGCATTCTCACCTGCTGTTTTTGCGTTGAAACGAATGTATTCTGCATCCGGCATCTGCGCAATCGGGCTGGTGGTAACGAATTTAGTATGGAAACATTTGCTTAAAGGTCCAAGGGCCGGGAAAATACACTGTACGTCAACAACGATGGCCTCGCAGGCACCGGTCAGTACCACGTTTTCCTGCTGCAGGAAGTTACCTGCCATCGGCACGCCGCGGCGCATTGCTACTTCATTGGAAGTACAGCAGACACCTGCTACGTTGATTCCCTTTGCTCCCATTTCTTTTGCATATGCGATCATCTCCGGATCGTCTGCGTATTCGCAGATCATCTCGGAAAGTGACGGATCATGGCCATGAACGATGATATTTACTTCATCTTCTTTCATAACACCAAGGTTTGCCTCGGTTTCGATCGGCTTTGGAGTTCCGAACAGTACGTCAGAGAACTCGGTACCCATCATGGAGCCGCCCCATCCATCGGAAAGTCCGGAACGAAGGGACTGGCGAACGAGTGCTTCCGGAAGGGAAGAACATCCCATATGGGTCATATGAAGAGAACATGCAACCTCACGGTCAATCGCACGCGGTGCGATTTCTTCTCTCTCCCAGATTTCCTGTGTATGCTGCGGAGCACGTTTCAGGAATCTCTGTGTTCCGAACGGTTTACCATACTCTAAAAGAGCCAGCTCGGACATCTCATGTGCCAGATCATAGATATCTTTTCCTTCTGTCTCTACGCCCCATTCTTTTGCGATACGGATCAGTTTCTCAGGATCTTTTACTTTGTAGTTTCCGTTTGGATCAGCCTCATGCAGTGTGTGGCAGATCTCACGGCCATGATCGGAATGTGTTGCGGAACCGCCTGCTGTAAAGCGCAGGAAGTTACGTCCTACAATACCGTGTACATCGCATCCGCAGATTCCTCTCGGTGCCTTTGGTGTAATACGGCAAGGTCCCATCGTACAGATGCGGCAGCAGGTTCCCTGCTCACCGAATTTACAGTGCGGGGTCTGGTTTTTTACACGAAACTGCCATGCGTCAGCGCCAACTTTTGCACCATTTTCCAGGAGCTCATTCGTGGCCTGTTCGAATTCTTCTACGCTTGTTAATTTGAATTCGCTCATCTTGTCCTCCTCAAGATTGTATTTTAATATTTTTATGGTAAAAACATCCTCCCATGGGGGATATTTTACTTTTGAAATATCCCTCCGTCTGCAGCGTGTACAAAGCGGAGGGCAGATTCTCTGTTTTTATAAATCAAGGTTTTCTACGATTTTCTTTAATGCCGCGCGTACCGGAGAGTCTTCCGGCAGACGTACGGTTGGTTTTCCGTCACAGTCATATTCATAAACCTGATCATCGTGCGGAACAACGCCAAGGAGAGTTAATCCCTGTTTTTCAATTTCCTCACGGGTTCCCTCATTTAACACGCCATTCGGCGCACGGTTTACGATCAGTCCTACCTGCTTCGGCTTCATATCGCATTCTTTGATCAGCTCCGCGATTCTCGCAGCGGCCTGTACTCCTCTTCTTGAGCAGTCACTGACCAAAATAGCTGTATCCATTCCCGGAAGTATACCACGGCTGATATGCTCCATGCCTGCCTCGTTATCCACAACCATGAAGGGGTAATTCGGATACAGCTTTGCAAGCTGATTCTGCAGAAGTCCATTGACCAAGCAGTAGCAGCCTTTTCCCTGTGTTCTTCCCATCACAAGCAGGTCAAAATCATCTTCCTCAGTCAGAGCGCCTGCAAATTTAAATTCCGCATAATCTGCCTTGCTCATACCTGCCGGAATCCGGGTTTTTGGATGCCATCTCTGCACGGGCAATCTCCTCCCGGATATCTCCAAGGGTAGCTTCTACTTCTACACCGAGTACCTCATTCAGGTTTGAGTTTGCGTCCGCATCAACTGCAAGAACAGGACCTTTTCCTGACTCGCAGAAATACTGGATCAGCAAGCCGCATAATGTTGTTTTTCCAACGCCGCCTTTTCCGGCGACAGCAATTACGTGTGCCATAAAAATCGGATGCCTCCCAAATTCAAGTAATTAATTCATTAAACCAGTGTGCAAAGGCCGGATCTGTCGATGATTTCAGATACGTCTTTCCATTTATTCAGTGCATACAGATGAATTCCATTGACACCGAGTGCACGGTATGCATCAATCTGTTTTACGGTATATTCGATACCCTCTTCTTTGAACTCTGCAACTTTCTTGTCGTAGAATACGTCGAACGGTTTGCCCTCTGCATCTTTTGCTGCAAATGGGTTCGGGAACAGCCAGTGTCTGGAGATCATTCTGGAAAGCTCTCTGTCCATAACACAGCCGTTTCTGGAAAGTGCCATGTTGATGGTAGCTGCCTGATCCAGGATCGGCATAACTCCAACGTCTACCGGCATGGTGATTCCTGCTTTACGGATTGCATCGAGCCAGTATTTGAACTGCTCCATATCCCAGCAGAGCTGTGTCATGATGTAGTCAGCTCCGTTGTCCTGTTTCTGTTTCAGAACTGCGATATCAGACTCCAGACTTCTGCAGGAGATGTGGCCTTCCGGTGAACCTGCAACAGCGATTTCAAATTTGTCGCCGTAGGTATCACGTACGAATTTTACAAGATCCGTAGCGTAGTCAAAGTCACCGCAGGTTGTGGTCTCGCCAAGCGGAATATCACCGCGCAGTGCCAGCATGTGGTCTACGCCGTCAGCCAGATACTGATCCAGCTGTTCTTTAATTCCTTCTTTTGTGTTTTTGATAACGGTGAAATGAGTAACCGGTGTGGTTCCGGCATTTTTGATCATCTGACATACTTCACGGTTTGCTCCGACGTTTCCGCCGCCTGCTCCGTATGTACAGGAAATGTAAGACGGGTTATATTTCATCAGGTGGTCGATGGTACCCGGCAGATTCTGCAGTCCCTTCTCTGTCTTTGGCGGGAACAGCTCAAAAGACAGAAGGGTCTTGTTTTTACATCTCTTCTGAAAGTTTCATAATTCAATTTACCTCCGCTTTAATATAATATATTCCTATTCTAAGTCCCGGTTCGCTTGTTCTGTTTGTTCCGATTTGCAGAACCCGGGGGTCCTAAAACCGCTTTTATAGAATAACTGGTTCCGTCAACCAATTATCATTCACAGTCCAGCTCTACAATGCTGTTTGCAAGATCTACCATTTTGATCTTACCCTGCAGTCTGATCTCCTCACCCATGATGTCACGGATCAGAACGTATTCTCCATCGACATCGATGCGGCTCACATTTTTACAGACAACTGTGTTTTCCGGATTTTTGTATACCGTTGCAAGGCACATAGCTTACGCCTCCTCTACTTAACTTCTTTCAAATGCTCTTTTACAAGTGTCAGTGCAAGGGACAGGCGCATATTGCCTTTCTGGAAATCGGATACTCCCTCCCTGATCTGTTTTGCGGCGTCCGCCATTCCGGCTTTTTCCAGTTTGTCGGCCATCTCGTCGAGTTCTGCTGCGTGATGTTCATTGTGCTGCAGCATATAGGTTAAAAGGGCAAGATTCTCGTCCTTGCATTTTTCTTCGGAACCGCATGCATTGCAGGCATGTCCGCAGTCTTCTCCCTCGTGATGATGGTCATGGTGATGATGGTGCTCGTCGTGAGCTCCGTGCGGAATGGGATTTCCATTCTCGTCATATAATAAATGCATAATATGGCCTCCTCTGTCCCCGTTTTTCTGCTCTGCCGTCCGTTTCGTCCGCTTTTGTTTTCCTGAAACGTCCTGCAGATTGTACAGGGAATGATAAATAAATATCAATTCAAACTTATTATACTCTATTTCATGCACAAAATCAATACGGCCTCCACAAAATTTCTGTACAATTCGCCGTACAGGCCGTCCTGGCATCCTTCTTTTTTCTTGCGTGGCTTGTTATTTTTTTCATTTCCCGATTGTGTTAAACGTTTTTTAATATATTTGGTCTGATTTCTTTAAATTTTCATGTTATACTAAACATAATTATGAGAGAAATACGGCAGAATCTTTTTTTGATTCAAGATACGGAGGGTTTTTATGGCACTTTCTATTCCAACCATCACATTGAACGACGGCAGAGCGATGCCGCTTCTGGGGCTTGGCACTTACAAATCGACAGAAAAAGAGGCAGAAAAAGCAATTGTCACCGCGGCAAAATACGGCTACCGTCTGATCGATACCGCCTCCTCCTATAAAAATGAGGACAGCATCGGCCGCGGGATCCGCGCAAGCGGGATTCCGCGGGAAAACTTTTTTATTACCACAAAGGTATGGAATACCGCGCAGCGGGTCGGTGATATCGAAGGTGCCTTCAACCGCAGCCTCGACCGTCTCCGTCTCGACTACGTTGATCTTTACCTGATTCACTGGCCGGTGCCGGGCTGCTACCCGGAGACGTGGCGCGCACTCGAAAAAATCCGCGAATCCGGGCGTGCAAAATCGATCGGCGTCAGCAACTTCGAGGAGCCGCACCTTACCGCCCTCTTTGAATTTTCCGGCGTCATCCCGGCCGTCAACCAGATCGAATGCCATCCGCTCTGGAACCGGAAACCGCTCATCGCTTTCTGCCGTTCACATGGAATCGCCGTTCAAGCGTATGCGCCGCTCGCAAGAGGTCTTTATCTGAACCGTGAGATTATGCAGCAGCTGGCAGAAAAGTATGTACGCACTGAAGCGCAGATCGGCCTCCGCTACCTCGTCCAGCAGGGCATCAGTGTCATCCCGAAATCGACACAGCCGGACCGCATTTTTGCCAACGCGGATGTCTTCGACTTCGAACTTTCTGAAGCCGACATGGCGCTCATCGACACGATGGACGAACAGCTCCGCTCTGCTTCCATACCGGATGACCTGCTGTAACTGCGGATTCACAGCAAAAGCAGCACAGAAAATCTGTTTCTTTCCGTTTCAGATTTCTGTGCTGCTTTTTCTGTTTCTCTTTATTTCGAGGATACCATCCAGTCTGCTGCAGGTGCAGATCCAGTCCCCCATTGCTTCGGCTTCTTCTAAATCATGCGTGACCAG
>ENA-OQKL01000379-OQKL01000379.1-human-gut-metagenome-genome-assembly--contig:-NODE-379-length-14743-cov-2.202723_pt1 | contig 14743 bp, 18 predicted proteins | sample MGYA00242779_ERZ504800 | MGnify/ENA primary metagenome ERZ504800 (study PRJEB26092, sample SAMD00036410) | human gut metagenome | host: Homo sapiens | study: EMG produced TPA metagenomics assembly of... | reverse complement strand
TTTCTTATTCTCCGACAATGAGCCGCACGGCGCCGTAAATACCGGCGTCGTTGCCGAGGCTTGCGGCCTTGATGGGCGTCTCGCGGCAGGACTTGAAGGCGTAGGTCTTGAAGTGCTCCACCAGCGGGTCGAAGAGGACGTCGCCTGCGCGGGCCACACCGCCGCCGATGAGGAACATCTCGGGGTCGGTGGTGCTGGCAATGGAGGCCAGAGCCATGCCGAGGGTGTCGGTCATCTCGTCTACCTCGCGGGCAGCGAGGGCGTCGCCGCTGCGGGCGGCATCAAAGACGTCCTTGGCCTCAAAATCCTTGCCGCGCAGGACACAGTCTGCGTCGGGGTTCTCGTCCAGCAGCTTCTTCATGCAGCGGACGACGCCGGTAGCGCTGGAATACTGCTCGAGGCAGCCGTGCTTGCCGCAGCCGCAGACGGCCGTCTCGTGACGGTTGACGGTGATGTGGCCGATCTCACCGCCGGCACCGTGTGCGCCGTCGATGACTTTGCCGTTGACGATGACGCCGCCGCCGACGCCGGTACCCAGCGTGACCATGACAGCACTGCGGCAGCCCTTAGCGGTACCCATCCAGATCTCACCCAGAGCAGCCACGTTGGCGTCGTTGCCCACCAGCACCTTCATGCCGTCCAGCAGGCCGGACAGCTGGGCCGAGACGTTCCGTTCGCCCCAGCCGCCGAGGTTGGCGCAGATGATGGGGACGACGCGGCTGTCCAGCACGGGGCCGGGTACGCCGATGCCGACGCCCTCCACCTGCTCGGAGGTGATCTCCTTCTCGGCCATCTTGGCGTGGATGGCGTCGGCCAGATTCTCGAGGATGTGCTCACCGGCGTTGGAGGTGTCGGTGGGGACTTCCCACTTTTCCAGCAGAGCGCCCGAGGTGGTGAACAGGCCGACCTTGGCCGTGGTGCCGCCGAGGTCGATGCCGAATGCGTATTCTTTCATAACTCATTTACCCCTTTTTCTGCGGCGGTCGCCCGCCGGTTATCATTTGACATCAGTATAACATACTCCGGACCAAAAGAGCAGGGGGCGGGACGGTTTTTATGCAATCAGACGGAAATTTCTGGAGTTTTTTGGCAAAATTGCAAAAGTGCAGGGCAAAAAAAGCGCACCCTGCAAGCAGCAGAGTGCGCTTTCGCGACGGATGAAAAAGCCTTAGTCTTCGTCTTCCGCGTCCTCTTCGTCCGCGTCGTCTTCAGAGCGGGGCTTGTAGAAGATGCCGCTCAGGAAGATGCTGACAAAGTAGAGCAGCACCATCGGGATAGCTACCATGCACTGGGACACGATGTCCGGCGGGGTGACGACAGCTGCGATGAAGAAGATGAGCACGATGGCAACGCCCCGGCCCTTTTTCAAGATCTCGGGGTTGGCGATGCCCATCTTGGAGAGGATGATGGTGACCAGAGGCATCTCAAACACACAGCCAAAGATGATGAACATGGTCAGGCAGAGGCTGACATAGCTCTCGATACTGGTAGTGGTCTGGATGTAGTCGGCGCCCTCGATGCCGGTGCTGAGGAACCGGAGCATGAAGGGCATCATGAGCTTGTAGGCGAACATCACGCCCACCACAAAGAGGGCCAGACCCAGCAGGATGACCAGCTTGAGGAAGAACGTCTCGCTCTTTTTCAGGCCGGGCTTTGCAAAGGCGTACACCTGATACAGCGCCACAGGCACTGTGACGACCACAGCCGCCAGCAGGGAGACGCGGAAATACTGCATCAGCTTTTCCTGCGGGGCGATGGACACGAAGGTGTAGAAACCCTGGCCCATGGCGGTCAGCAGGTCGATGAGGCGGTCGGCGTAAGCCAGTGTGACCACGACCGCTGCCACGAACACCACGGCGCAGACGATCAGCCGGTTGCGCAGCTCTTTCAGGTGGCCCGTCAGCGTCATGTTGCCGTCGTCAGCCATGACTTCGGCTTTCTTTTTGCGCTTTACGTTCGTAGCCACAGATTACTCCTCGTCGTCCTTCTTCTCAGTCTTGGTCTCGGCCTTGGCAGTGGTCGCGTCCTCCTCTTCGGACTCCTCCATGCCCTTCTTGAAGTTGTTCATGGTCTTGCCGAACATCTTGCCCAGCTTCGGCAGGTTCTTGGGTCCAAAGATGAGCAGGACGACGACCAGGATGATAAGCAGCTCGTTAGTACCAATACGCATAATAATGATCTCCTTTTTACTTTGCCGCGCCGCGAGGCGGGCTGATTACAATGTATAAGGCAACCGCGGGCGCGGTGCATCGGTGGGGAGTTAGAAGCTGTTTTCGTAAGCAGGTGCGCCGAACAGCGAGGATTTTTGCCCGCAGACAAGGCGATTTTCCGCAGCAATCCTGACGGATTGCAAGGAAAAGCAACGCAGAATGCGAGCAAAAAGGCCGTTCGGGCGGTGTGCAATGCTTATGAAAACGGCTTCTTAAGCCTTTGCCTCTTCGGCAGGTGCGGCTTCGGCAGCGGGGGCGGCTTCTTCGGCCACGGGTGCTGCCTCTGCGGGGCGTCGGTCTTTTCCTCGGCCTTCACAGGCTCAGCAGCAGGGGTCTCCTCTGCCTTGGGAGCTTCGGCTGCGGGTGCCTCAGCAGGAGTCTCCTCGGGCAGCTCCTCGACTTCTTCCAGCTCGGTGACTTCCTCAGCCTGTTCGGCCTTGGCGGCCTCTTCCTTGCTGGTCTTGCCGATGCCGGTGAAGCTCTTGGTGACATCCTTCACGCTGTTGTCGATGTCCTTCTTGATGTCGGTCAGGGGGGCAACGGCTTCCTTGAGGGGGCCTGGATCTCGTTCAGAGGCTCCACGACGTTCTTCTGGATCTCCTCGGAGGCAGCGCCGGTGTACTTCTTCAGCTCGCGCAGCATTTTGCCCAGCTTCTTTGCGTAGACGGGCAGCTGGTCGGGGCCGATGAAGACGAACGCGATGACCACGATGACCACGAGTTCCCAAAAACCAATTTTCATATTCTTCCGATTCCTTTCCTCAGCCGCCCGGGAGAGCGGCGATATGGAGTGTGCTGTCAGGGACTTTCGGCGCGCACCGCGCCTTTGATGCCATACATATACCGAAGATGCATGAACGGAATATGAATTTAATATGAATTGTTCGTGAACAAAAGAGCAATTCAAACGAAAATGCATCGAATGAGTAGAAATTCAGAAAAATAATACAAAATGGAATGCAAACCTACTCAGCGGACTGTGTTCGTCAGGGTGCCAATGCCTTCGATCTCGCAGCGAACTTCGTCGCCCGGTTTGAGAAAGCAGGGCGGCTCCATGCCCATGCCGACGCCCGCCGGGGTGCCGGTGGCGATGATAGTACCGGCCTTGAGGGTCATGCCCTGCGAAAGATCGGCAATGACATGGTCAATGTCAAAAATCTGCAGGCCGGTGTTGGAGTCCTGCCGCTTTTCGCCGTTGACGAAGCACCGGATGGGGAGCTTGGGCGGGTAGGTGTCGAACTCGTCCGCCGTGACGATGCAGGGGCCGATGGGAGTGAAGCCATCGAGGCTCTTGCCGAAATACCACTGCTTGTGGGCGGTCTGGACATCCCGTGCGGAGACATCGTTCAGGATGGTGTAGCCGAAGACGTAGTCTTTCGTCTGCCCTGCGGGAACGTCCTTCGCGTCCTTTCCCAGAACGACGGCCAGTTCACATTCGTAGTCCAGCTTTTTCACGAGGTCGGTATGGGCCTCAATGAAGCCGCCGTCCGGCACGGCCCGGGTGACCCGCTTGGAAAAGTAGATGGCGTCCTGATGCTTAGTAGCAAAAGCGTCGGCAGAGTATTTCTCGGCTTCGTCGGAGTGGGCCATGTAGTTGATGCCCAGACAGATGACGTCCTGCGCTGGAGACGGGATGGGGCTTTCCGGCGTGACGGCCTCAATAGGCAGCGCCGGGATGCCTGCGATGGCCAGCGAAAGCCCGGCCCGTACCTGCGGGGTCAGGAACGGGATGGCGTCGGACAATGTCTCGTAAGAAAGGCCCAGCCAGCTCAGGGGCCAGACCTGACGGCCATCGGCAGAGAGGATGGCCGGGTCTTCCACGCCGTCGGGCAGACGGCAGGTGATGAAACGCATAGAAAAGCCTCCTTCTCAGTGCCGATACGCGATAGCCTTCTGGATGCGGTCGGCTTCGGCGGGGCCGGCCAGCTGGCGCACCAGCTCGAGGGCAAACGGGATGGCGCCGCCGAGGCCGTAGCTGGTGGTGATGTTGCCGTCTACGACGACTTCCTCATCGTGGACGATGGCACCGGCCAGCTTGTCCTGAAATCCGGCGTGGGCGGTGGCGTTCCTGCCTTCCAGCAGGCCGAGGCTGGCGAGGACGCTGGGCGCGGCGCAGATGGCGGCGACCTTCTTGCCTGCCCTGGCAAAAGAAACGCAGGTGTCGGTGACGGTCTTGTTCTCGGCGAGGTTGGGCGTACCCGGGATGCCGCCGGGCAGGATGACCATGTCCACATCGCTGTAATCTACGTCCTCGGCCAGCGCGTCGGCGTTCAGGTGGATGCCGTGGCTGCTGACAAGGGCGCGGCGGCCCATGGCGGACGCAATGATGACTTCGACCCTGGCGCGGCGGAGAAGGTCGGCCACCAGCAGGGCCTCGCACTCCTCAGTGCCGTCGGCAAAAAACAGAACAGCTTTGCTCATAATCAGATACTCCTTTTATAGATCAAAGAAAAAGCGCACCGCAGGCGGGGCATCCCCGGCCCGCAGTGCGCCAGCGGTCAGTAGAAATTCAGTCTTCGGTGTCAGCGGAGACGCCGTTCTTTTCCAGAATGCGGCGCAGGACGCTGTCATCCCGGCCCAGCACACGGCTCACGCGGCTGATGATGGCGCTGGATGCGCCGATGTTGCCCATGATGCTGGTGTAGCTCTGCTTGCGCATGAGCTTTTCGGCGATGTTGTAGCGCTGCTCCATCGCGCTCAGCTCTGCGTAGCTGCATACATCCTGCAAGAAGCGGTAGCACTCCTCGGGCGTCTCAAGCTCCAGAAAAGCGGCATACAGGCCGGATTTTCCGGTCGGATGGTCCTTTGCCATATACAGTTCCTCCCCGGTCATTCAATGATGTTGGACCCGCAAACGGGTACTTCAATACACTACTTTAGTGTAGTACAAATGAGAAGAAAAAGCAATGGCCTTTGCAGGAAATTTACAACATCCGCTCAAAGATAAGCTCGTTGCGCTCGATGCTGCCCTCACTCTCGGCAGGGCCGAGGGAGCGGTAGCCCCGGGCCTTGAAGAACTGCTGCACCGGCAGGGCCTTGGCGTTGACGCCGCACCAGACGCGGCCCCGGCCCTCGCCCCGGGCCAGACGCTCGCAGGACGCCACGATGTCCCGGCCGATGGCCTTGCCGCGGTATTCGGGCTTGAGGTAGAGGTGGAGCAGATGGAGCGAAGTGTTCTCCATCTTCCATGCAAAGTAGCCGATGAGGCTGCTGCCGAGGAAGACGAGGAAGTAGTTCACATCGTTGTCGATGTCCTCTTCAATAGAGTCGGCGCTCTGCAAGTTCTCGATGAGGGCGTCCAGCTGCTTTGCGGGAAAATAGCGTTTGTAGACCTCGTGCCAGACCTCGCTGGCAAGGTCGGCGGTCATGTGGATATATTTGGCCTTGGCGACCAGCTTGTAATCGGGTTTCATAGTCCTCCTGAAAAATAGCGCGGAACTGCGCACGATAAGATTCGGCGGGAAATCGCTTTACAATATACAGTGTACCACATCCGGCCCCCGGGTGTAAAGCAAAAAGGCTGCCGTACCCGCAAAGAGTACGGCAGCCTTGATGGCTTTTTCAACATCCTCAGACGTGATGCGTTTTACAGCGCAGCCTTGAAGTTGTGATGAGTGGAGCTGTAACGGACAACTGCTTCCATCAGGGTGACAGGCCACAGCAGGACCTTGCCAACCATCTCAGCCGGCTTGACGCATACCGTCTCCATGCTGTCGATGCCGAACAGGATCAAACAAGCGATACCGCAGCCCAGAATGTAGTAATACATAGTCAAACCTCCTATATTTTTCTCACAGGTCCGCAGTGTGCGGAGCCTGAAGCTCGTTGTTACGGGGGCGCTTTCCGCTCCCTGCAAGCTTACTATACACCGGTTTTGAAATAAAGTCAATAGCAAAAAACGTGAAACAAATTAAAGCTCTTTCTGAAATGTAATATCTATCATTAAAGTAAAGCGCCGAAGTGAGTTTTGATTTATAAAACTGAAGTCACTGCACTGAATTGGCCTTGCAGCAGGGACAGTTCGGCCCATTTTGGAGCTGAAACGGGCCGAAAACGGGGGTGCTGTTCTTAGAGAAAAAACAGGGTGGAAAACGAAAGCTGTGGGGTCGTTTTTGAGATGTATACAAGTGTGCTCCGGCGGTGGAATTTGGGCCGGAGGGTAAAGTGAGGAAATCTCAGCAAAATGAGCAGAATGCATAAAGAAATTCGCAAAAATTATGGAAAACTATTCTTGCTGCCCAAACCAAAATGCGCTATAATAAGAGCATCAAAAGTCTACGCTGAAAGGAGAACGCAGTTATGGCAAAGGCATCGCAGGTCGTATTATCAGAAAATGAATTTTACCTCATCAAGGCCCCCAATGGAAAGGTGCTGGAAGTAAAGAACTTCAACACGGAGAACGGCGCTGCGATCCGTCTGTGGGACTACGCAGGTCATCCGTGGCAGCAGTGGAAATTCGTGGATGCAGGCGAAGGACGCTGGCGCATCCAGAACCGTTTTACCAGCAAAATGATGGACCTTGCCCTCGGCGGCGTGGTGGAAGGCACCTGGCTCCATCAGTGGGGCCGCACCAGCGGACTGAGCCAGTGCTGGGCGCTCGAGCCTACCCGCAATGGCCGGACCCGCATCCGCAACGTGCTGGCCGACAAGTACATCGACCTTGTGGGCATGAACACCTCCAACGGTGCGCAGGCTCAGATCTGGAACTTCGTCTCGGGCGGCAATCAGGAGTGGAACCTTGAGCGTGTGGACTCCACCGTCCAGCAGACCCGGGCCAAGGCCGAAGAGGCCCATGATCCGGAGCCGACGCCCTCCCAGCGCAAACATCAGAATGACCTCGTCCGCAAGCTGAACAATGCGGGCAAGGGCCGCGCAGGCCGCAAGGCATAAACGCATAAAAACAGCGCCCCGCAGGGGTCATCTGCGGGGCGCTTTGCTGTTAAAAGAAAGGGAAAGTAAGATGAATCTTGGGGCCTTTATGAATCCCGAATACCCGATCTTCAGCACGACGCTGTGCTATCTGGAGCGGGACGACGCCTATCTGATGCTCCACCGCGTGAAGAAGGAGGACGACTACAACCACGACAAATGGGTGGGCGTCGGCGGAAAATTCGAGCGGTTCGAGAGCCCGGAGGACTGCCTTCTCCGTGAAGTGAAGGAAGAGACGGGCCTGACGCTGACCCACTGGCGCAGCCGGGGCCTGCTGACCTTCATCTGGGGCAGTATGACCGAGTTCATCCACCTCTACACTGCCGACGCATGGACGGGCGAGATGATACAGGGCGATGCCTGCCGGGAAGGCGTGCTGGAATGGGTGCCGAAGGAGAAAGTGGAGCAGCTGCCCATCTGGGAGGGCGATAAGATCTTCTTCAAGCTGCTCAATGAGGAACATCCGTGGTTCTCCCTCAAGCTGGTGTATGAGGGGGATGTCCTCCGGCAGGCGGTGCTGGATGGGGAAAGAATCGTGGGTTAATCTGCCAAAGGCGAAAGCATTTCACGGAAAAGCTGGCGCAGCATAGTATCCACGCCCTGCGCCGACCAGATGGTGGCGACCATCAGCTCGTCGGGGGCGATGCAGGAAAAATCCAACTGATACCCAGCGTGCTGTGCGAGCTGCGCCAGAAAGACGCGCTGTGTCCGCCCATTGCCCTCGCGGAACGGGTGAAGCTCGTTGGTGCGGATGTAAAAATCAACGAAGGCGTCTACAAAATCGTCGAAGGAAAGGCTTTGGAAGAAATTCTGCTCGGCCAGCCGCCGGAAAATAGCAGAGCTGACGCGTGGGATCTCATCTGCGGGGCAGAACTGCGTACCCTTTTTGGAGATGTTGATGCTGCGGGGTACACCGGCCCATTCGTAGAGGTCGCAGAAAAGATGGCGGTGGATGGCCTTGTAATGCTCAAAGTCGAAGGTAGAGCACAAGGGAGATTCTTCCCACTGTGCTGCTTTCGCGGTGACGAGCACGGCTTCCACACGGTCAAGCTCCTGCTGACTGCGGAGGTCGAATTTATTGATAAGGACGGAAGTGCAGGGATAGCAGTCGGCAGAAGATGGGTCGATCGTGTAGGGCATAAGCGTTACCTCTGGGCCGCAGTGTCCTGTGGCTGCCGCAGAACCTCACGGACGAGGGTGGCGGCGTCAAGATGACCGTCCAGATAGCGCAGACAGTCCTGCTCCGATTTTTTGGAAAAAGAGAGGCCCTCCATCCGTGTGGATGCAATGGCGTTGCGGAATGCCTTTTCGCGTTTTACGGTCATGATGAACCCTCCGGTCTTGAATTGTGTAACAGTATTATAGCAGAGAAAAAGTGCGGAATGCAATAAAATAAGATTAAAAAAAGCCTCTGTGCAGAAATGTTTTGACGACATTTTTGCACAGAGGCGATTTTTACGGGATCAGTTCAGTTTCAGGTCGCCGTCCTTGATCCAGCCAAGCTTGCGCTCAATCTCGCAGAAGAGGACGCTGAGCACGGCGGGCAGGACGAAGCAGATGAGGACGAGGGCAGCCCAGTCCATCGGGGTGATGGCGGCCTTGGTGCCGGCGGCAATGTCGCTGACCCAGCCGGTGTAGACGCCGATCTGGCCCACGAGGCCGCAGGTACCCATGCCGGAAGAGACGGCGGCACCGTTCATCTCCATGTGGAAGACGCAGGTGGCCAGAGGGCCGGTGATGGCGCTGGCCAGCGTGGGGGCGATCCAGATACGGGGATTCTTTACGATGTTGCCCATCTGGAGCATACTGGTGCCGAGGCCCTGGCTGATGAGGCCGCCGACGCCGTTTTCCTTATAGCTCATGACGGCAAAGCCGATCATCTGGGCGCAGCAGCCTGCCACGGCAGCGCCGCCGGCGAGGCCCGTCAGGCCGAGGGCCGCACAGATGGCGGCAGAGGAAATGGGCAGGGTCAGGGCGACGCCCACGATGACCGAGACGAGGATGCCCATGAGGAAGGGTGCCTGTTCAGTGGCCCACATGATGAGGGTACCCACCTGGCTTGCGGCTGCGCCGATGGGGGCAGCGATGAGCATCGAGAGGCCGACGCCGGCAAAGATGGTGACCAGCGGGGTGACAAGGATGTCGACGCGGGTCTCCTTGCTGACGGCCTTGCCCAGCTCAGCGGCCACAATGGCGATGATGAGGACGGCCAGAGGGCCGCCTGCGCCGCCGAGGGCGTTGGAAGAGTAGCCCACCGTCACGAGGCTGAACAGTACCAGCGGCGGGCAGTGGAGCGCCCAGCCGATGGCCACGGCCATGGCCGGGCCGCTCATGGCCGTGGCGTAGCCGCCCAGGTCCACCAGCGTCTCAAGCCCGGTCTGCTGGCCCAGCGTCTTGATGATGGTGCCGATGAGCAGGCTGGCGAACAGGCCCTGTGCCATCGCGCCCAGCGCCTCGATGAGGTAGCGCTGGGGGGTGATGACGATGTCCTTGCGTTTTAAGAAATCTTTTACATTTGACATAAAGTATCTGCCTTTCCGTCTTAACACTTTCAGAGTGCAGCAAAAGCTGCATGACCATCATGATACCATACACGTGTCAAGACAGCAAGAGGAAAACGCAAAAATCCCGTTCGGAACTCATCTTTTTTTCTTTTGGGTGCAATAATACGGCGGCTTGGTTCGTTTTCCACATGGAGTGTCGGCTATGGTGGAAAACTTCCACGAAACGCCCCGCATGAGACACCGAAGGACATTGACGGGAGCTTGGGGTTGGGTGTATACTATAGACGTATAAATGGCATTTGAAGCACTTCTGGCGGCGAGAGGCCGCGTTAGAATACAGCTTGGAGGCAGAGCAAGCGGAATGAGACAGAAAGATACAGGAACACCAAAAAAGAAGACGCGCCGTGCGGCGGGCCAGATGGTGGCCTCGGCGGTGATGGCTCTTGCCATCGCGGTGGGCGGTTTTGGCACCACAGCCCTGCTGGCGTCCCAGCCTGCAGGTCTGACGGTGGAGCCGTCGGCTCTGCTGTGGGAGGGTGAGACCGATGCGGCCCACAGCACCAAAAAGGAAACGAAGAAAAATAATACGGAAACTCCGAAAAATGACTCTGCATCCTCTGAGGCGGAGAGCACTGCTGCGTCTGCCGCGCAGCCGTCTGCTCCCAGCCAGAGCGTGAAAGAAGAGCCCGCTGCATCGGCGGCTCCGGCTGCACCCGCAGAGGAGACTGCCGCAGAGCCTGCAGCCCCGGAAACAGCTCCTTCTGCCCCCATGATGGGCGGCATCGACGAGCTGGAACAGGAGAACGGCTTCCCCCGCTTACAGCAGGAGACCGAGGCACTGGCCGCCGAAGACCCCCTGAGCGCCCCGGTGGAGCAGGATGCAGTGTCTCAGCCCGCTGAGCCGGAGACGAACTCCGAAGAGCAGAGCACCCGTGCCGGTGAAGACCCGAGGAAGGCACCGATCCTGCTGACGCCGGAAGAGATACGCGCGGCGCTGGATGCGGGTACGCTGGATGCGAGCAACATTGATACTGCCTGTCTTACCGACGAGAACGGCCTGCTGAGCTGGCTGTGGAACCTCCTGTTCGGGAAAAGAGACGATGACAGCAGCACCCCGGCTCCGGCTCCGGTCTATTCCGGCTGGCGCACCGTGGGCGGCAAGACCTACTATTATGACCAGTACACCAACCAGCCGGTCACGGGCATCCAGTCCATCGACAACAAGCTCTATTACTTCGACGCCAACGGTGTCCAGCAGGACGCCACCTTCGGCATCGACGTCTCCAAATATCAGTCGAACATCGACTGGGAGCAGGTCAAGACGGCGGGCGTCAAGTTCGTCATCATCCGCATCGGCTACCGCGGCTACGGCAGCGGCGCGCTGGTGCTGGACCCCATGTTTGAGCAGCACTTCACCAATGCCCGGAACGCGGGCCTCAAGGTGGGCGTCTACTTCTTCAGTCAGGCAGTCAACGAGAACGAGGCCCGGGAAGAAGCGCAGGGCTGCGCCTATGTCCTGAACGGCCGCAAGCTCGACTACCCCATCTACTTCGATACTGAGGCCTCCGGCGGTAAGAATGGCCGTGCCGATGGTCTGGGCGTCGAAGACCGCACCAAGTGTGCCATCGCCTTCTGCGAGGAAGTCAAGGCCCAGGGCTATCAGCCGGGCGTCTACGCCTCCACCCTGTGGTTCCGCAAGCGCATCGACCTGAACCAGCTGAAGAGCTACAGCATCTGGAACGCCCATTATAATGTGGCCGGCAGCCCCATCGCCTGCGATATGTGGCAGGGTACCTGCACCGCCCGCATCCCCGGCTACGGCGGACAGATCGACGTGAACATCAGCTACGTCGGCTAAGGAGGCGCCCATGGACATTATCCGCCTCATTGCCTCCGACCTTGACGCCACCCTGCTGGATGGCCAGAGCCGGCTTCCGCCAGACTTCGCGGAGACTGTCCGCGCACTGTCGGAGCGGGGCATCCGGTTCGCTGCCGCCAGCGGACGGCCCATCTATACCTTAGAGGAGATGTTCGCGCCCCTGCGGGACGACATCATCTTTGTGGGTGACAACGGCGGTGCCATCTGCTGGAAGGGCGAGAGCCTGTATCTTTCCGAGATGGACGCCGCCGACTGGCACACGCTGGCCGGGCAGGCCCGGAGCGCGGGCCACGCCGCCGTCCTCTGCGGGCTGGAAACGGCCTATGTGGAGGAGCAGTTCCGGCCATACGACAGGGTCTTCAAGAGATTCTACACCAAGGTGGAATATGTCCCTCATCTGGAGGACGTGACCGCCCGGGTGGATAAATTCACCATCTACTTCCCCGAGGGAGATGCCCAGAAGGGCTACGACGCGCTTTATGGCCCGGTCTGGGGAGGGCGCTTCTCGGTGGCGGTGGCCGGTGCAGACTGGGTGGACATCATGAATCCCGGCATCCACAAGGGTGCGGCCCTGCTTCGGCTGGGGGAGCGTCTGGGTGTCCTGCCCGAGGGCATGATGGCGTTCGGCGACACCTTCAACGACGCGGAGATGCTGAAGGCGGCAAAATACGGTTTCCTTGTAGAGAACGGCTCGCCCGCCCTCCGGGAGGAGGTGCCCTTCCTCGCGCCGCCCAACACCAGCTCCGGCGTGATGCAGGTCCTGCGCCGCGTTCTGGCCCAGAATGGCCGGGTCTGTGAATCGGATTTCAGAAGAGCAAAATAGAGAACGGCATCGGAGAAAAGCTCAGATGCCGTTCTTTTTTAATTGGTATAAAAGTGCGCCCAGCACCGCCGAGAGCAGGATCATCCCGATGGGCGAAGGGGCTTTGCCTCTGGCTTTCTGCCAGATGAGCCGCACCCCGGCCAGAATTGCAAGGATGCCAATGCCCCGCCATGCGGGCGAGGGCGTTTCAGCGGCGGTGGAGATGCCCAGCAGAGTGCTCAGCCCCATGGTGAAGGCCGTGGAGAGGATGAGGGCCACGACGCAGGGCCGGACGCCGGAGAGGAAAGCTTCGACCCCGGCGTACTTGAGCAGGTCGTGGATGAGGGCTGCGATGAGCAGGATGATGAAAAAGGACGGCAGAACGACGCCCAGCGTGGCGCAGAGCGCTCCCAGCACCCCGCCCTGCGATGCGCCGATGAAGGTGGCCATGTTGACGGCCAGCGGGCCGGGTGTGGACTCCGACACCGCGATGAAGCTCAGGAACTCGGCCTCAGAGAGCCAGCCGTTGAGCAGGACTTTCTCCCGGATGAGGGAGATCATGCCGTAGCCGCCGCCGAAGGAGACGGCACCGATCTCCAGAAAGGTGAGGAATAATTTCAGAAACATCTTACTTCCCTTCCTTTCTGCGGCCGATGAGCCATGCAGCCACGCCTGCCGCACCGCTGAGAAGGATGAGCAGGATGGACGAGACGCTGACACCGGCCAGCGAGAAGCCCACCATCACCAGCATGACGGCGGCGAGAATGCCGGTGGCAAAGAGCGATCTGTCCAGCGATTTGAGCATCCGCACGCCTGCCGAGAAAATGAGGTAGATGACGCAGACCTGAATGCCCTTGAAGGCGTTGGCGATGACGGTGAGCTGGGTGAACTGCTCGAAAAACAACGAGATGGCGTAGATGATGAGGAAGGACGGCAGGCAGACGGCCACGGTGGCCGTGGCCGCGCCGGGAACTTTGGCCAGCTTGTAGCCGAGGTAGGTGGCACTGTTGATGGCCACCGGCCCGGGGGTGGATTCCGCGATGGCGGTCATGTCGAGGAATTCGTCTTTGTCCAGCCATTTGCGGCGCTGGATGAACTCTTCTTCCAGCAGGGCGATCATGGCGTAGCCGCCGCCGAAGGTGAACAGACCGATTTTGAAAAAGGTGAAAAACAGCGTCCCGAGGCTTTTGACCTCCTGGGCCGGAGTGTTATGGTTCATGGGCAGAGCCTCCTTCCCTTTATCTTACACGCGGGAAAGCCCGGCGTCAATAGCGGAGAAAAAGCGGGATTTTGCTTCCAGCGGCTTTACAATCCGGCCAAAAGGCGGTATTCTTTACCCATACCACTCTAAGATTCAGGAGGAAACGATGGACATCCGCCAGCTGCATTATTTTCTGGTCCTCTGCGAGGAGATGAACTACACCCGCGCGGCCCAGCGCCTGTTTTTATCCCGACAGGCCCTGCGTCAGAGCATCTCGGCCCTCGAGGCCGAATTGTGCGGGCCGCTCTTTCTCAGCGCCCACCACAGGCTCAGCCTCACCGACCGGGGCGTGAGCCTGCAGCGCCATGCCGCGCCGGTGGTGGAGCAGTTCCAGCAGATGCAGGCGGCGCTCCACGCCGAGATACAGTCGGCCCAGCCGGTGCGCATCGGCATCAGTGGTCTCGCTGGTGCCGGACTATCTGCCCGGCCTTGAAACCCAGCTGGACAAGTTCCGCCAGCAGTACCCCACATCGAGATGCGGTTCCGCCTGCTGGACAACGACGCCGTGGCCGAGGGCGTGGAGCAGGGCGTAGCTGGATGCGGGCCTTGTGATGGACCTGGGCTGTGCCGCACCGGTGCTGGCCCGCACCACCCTGCGGGCCGACCCGGCCTGCCTGCTGGTGCCGCGACGGCCACCCCTTCTGGGAAAAGGAGAGTGTGCCGCTGGCCGAGCTGCGGAACCAGCGGGTCCTTCTGCCCAGCCTGCGGCAGGACCTGTTCGCCCCGCTGTGGGAGGCCTGCGCCCGGGCGGGGTTTGCGCCCAACGCCGAGATAGGCCCCAGCTTTTATCAGGCGTACTACCTCGTGCAGGAGCAGCTCTGCACCTGCCTGACCCGGTACGAGCCGGGCGCGCGGCGGGAGCTGGACCGGGTGCGGGACGTCCTGCTGGAAGACCTGCCGCCCCTCTGCGTCTCACTTTTGCAGCGGCGCGACCATGCTTCGGCTTATATCGACCTGCTGCGCAGCTACCTGATGGAGGTGCTGGGCGGTTCGGCCAGCCTGCCGCCCCGGCGCGGACGGTCGGCGAAGCCCTTCTATAACCTGCCCGTCCTGTCCAGCGCGGCGGCAAAGCCTGCCGTGGTACATCCTGCCCCCGGCACTCAGCTGCCCTTTGAGGGCGGACACAACTTCCGCGAGCTGGGCGGCTACGAGGCCGATG
>ENA-OQKL01000378-OQKL01000378.1-human-gut-metagenome-genome-assembly--contig:-NODE-378-length-14814-cov-4.192483_pt1 | contig 14814 bp, 14 predicted proteins | sample MGYA00242779_ERZ504800 | MGnify/ENA primary metagenome ERZ504800 (study PRJEB26092, sample SAMD00036410) | human gut metagenome | host: Homo sapiens | study: EMG produced TPA metagenomics assembly of... | reverse complement strand
CATCACGGGTTATGTGGGGGAGGAGACCTACCACGCGTGGAACAGCTTTTATGTGGAGAGCGAGGGGTGGATCACCGTGGAGATCCGCGCAAAAGCGGATGAGTGGCAGCGGGTGGACATCACCTTTGCCGCAGGCGGCATGCCCGCCGGGGAGATTCAAAACGATTCGGAATACACAACACGGTTCACTTATTAAAGGAAAAGCGAAAGGACGAGGAACATGGCAGAAAAATTTTTGACTCAGGAACAGCTCAGCGCATTTTGCAGCAGCCTTGCAATGCTGCTGCGCTCCGGCGCGTCGCTTTCGGAGGCTTCTTCCCTGTTTGAGGAAGACGGCATGGACACCGCCTTGCGGCAGGCTTCTACCGAGATCAGCCTTTCGGTTGCGGCGGGTCGAGCCGTTTTCGGCAGCGGCGGAAAAGACCGGCGTTTTCCCGGAATACGCCTTGAGCGTTTTTAGTACGGCAGAGCTTTCCGGCCGATTGGACGAAGCGCTTGACCGCCTTGCAGACCACTATGACCGCCAAAGCGCGCTATACGACCGTTTGCGCAGCACCCTTACATACCCGGCCGTTTTGATGCTGATGATGTGCGGCGTGCTGGCGGTGCTCGTTTTCGCCGTGCTGCCCATGTTTGAGCGCGTGTACGACAATTTAACGGGCAGCCTGCTTTCATCTTCCTATGCCTATGTGCTCGCGGCGACGCTCATCGGGCGCATCAGCTTGGTGTTTGCGGGGCTTTTGGGCATCGTTTTGCTCGTTTTGGCGTTTGGTATGCGCTCCGATAAAGGTCGGGAAAAGCTCAGAAATACAATGGAAACGAGCCGCTTCACGCGCAAAGCCGCGTGGCTTTTGGCGGTCTCCGAGGTGATGGACACGCTCTCCGCCTTGCTTGCGAGCGGTACGGATGAAGACAGTGCGCTTGCGCTGTGCATCGAGCAGACGCGCCACAAAAAGCTGCACAAAGCGCTTGAAAAATGCCGTGAAGAAACACAGATGGGCGTCGGCATTGCGACGGCGTTTGCGCACCAAAAGATATTGCCCGCCATGTACGGCAAAATGCTGCTTGGCGGTGCGCAGAGCGGCGAGCTCGTGCAGGTGACGGAAAACCTCGCGCGCCGCACGGCGCAGGAGGCGGAAAACGGGCTGTGCAGCGTCATCGACCGCACGGAGCCGATTTTGATCGGATTTCTCACCGCGTCTGTCGGTTTGACGCTTTTAAGCGTCATGCTGCCCTTGCTCGGCATTTTGAGCGCAATCTGAGGGAAAAGTTATGGGTATTTTGAATCGAAAAGTAAGCTTCCGGCTTTTCGCGGTCGGGCTTATTCTGGTGCTTGCGGTAATTTTTACCGCGGTGTGCGTGCCGGTTTTTCAGGAGGATATCCGCGAAACGGGCCGTGCCGCTGTGCGCGAAGCCGTTTTGCGCAGTGCCGTGGAGTGCTACACCTTAGAGGGTGCATACCCGGAAAGCCTTGAATATTTGGAAAAGCACTACGGGCTTACGGTCAATAAGAAAGAATACATCGTGACATACGAGGTTTTCGCCGATAACCAGCTGCCGACCGTTCAGGTGCTGGTGCGCGGCGAGGAATAAGGAGGGCGCATGACGGAACCGAAAAAGAGAAACAGCACTTCTCTGATGCTGCTTCTGCTGTATGCATTGCTCATCGCATCGCTTTTGGTGTTGACGCTTGCGGGCGCGCGGCTGTATTCCGATACGATGGATGCCCGCGACGCACACGCAAAGCAGCGCAGCGCGCTTTCGTATATTCAAAGCCAAACGGCAGCGTGCGGCGGCAAAGGGAACATCCGCCTGATCGACGGCCCGGAGGGCCCGGCGGTGTGCCTGCGCGAGCCGGAAAGCGACTTCGAAACGCGCATCTATTTATATGAAAACGCGCTGCGCACGGAGTTTTCACGGGTCACGGCGGAGATCGACCCCAATAACGCCGAAAAGCTGTGCGACCTTAAAACGTTTAAAGCCGAGCTTTCGGAAAACGGGCTTTTAACGATCACTGCGGACGGCATGACCGCCGGCGCGTATTGTGACGGAGGTGGCGCGGCATGATAGATTACGAGGAAAAGCGCAGTGAAACGCGCCACCGCATGGGCTTTATGACCCCGCTGCTTGTGTTTGTTCTGGCATTTGTCGCGTGCTGCGGTGTCATTGCGTGCGTGTTCCTGCGCGCGGCCGTCATCAGCGATGAAGCGGCGAGGGAAAGCGCAGGCATTGCGCTGTGCCGCAGCGCCGCAGAGGCGTTTCGCGCGGGAGAGATCCCCGAAAACGGCGAAAAAGCATATTTCACAAAAGATATGACAAGCTGTGCGGAAGCGGACGCTTACTATTATATAGAAACCGAAGTGACCGCCGCCGAGACCGAAACGGGAGCGTTGTATGCCGGGAAAATCACGGCGTACACGGCGGAGCAGGATAAAGAAATTTATGCGCTGAATGTACGGTGCTACCAGCCGAAGGAGGGAACGCCATGAGCCGAAATCGATTCCGCATCGGCAGCATCGCGGTGCTGTTCGCGGTCGTTGTGCTGTGCGTCGCCATTTTCGGCGTGCTTACGGTGTCCTCTGCCGTATCCGATCGCCGTGCCGCAGAGCGCTACGGCGAGCACGTGGAAGTGCTGTATGCCTGCGAAAACGCCGGGCAAGACTGGCTTTCCGAAGCAGATGCGTATTTAAAGGGCGCGGGAGATCTGCCGGAAAACACGGAAGAGACCGAAACCACGCTCAAAACGGAAATCACGCGCGGCAACATGCAGCTTGAGATCTGCTTAAATAAGATAAACGGCAGCTATGAGATTGCAAAATGGCGCTGCACAGCGCGCTGGCAGCCGGATGACTCCCTGAACCTCGGGTAAGAAAGGCGGAGTACAATGAATATGACTGAAATTTTGAAAAGTGCCGTGGAGCGCGGCGCTTCCGATATTTTCGTGGTGGCGGGCCTGCCGCTGACGTATAAGGTGCGCGGCGAACAGCAGCGTGAAACGGCGGACGGCGCCTTCACGCCCGAAAAGACCGAAGCGTTCGCGGCGGAAATCTATCGTCTTGCCGCGCGTGAGCCGCACTGCTTAAACGGCGGTGCGACCGATGACGATTTTTCGTTCTCGCTCAGCGGTACGGGACGCTTCCGCGTGAATCTGTTCCGCCAGCGCGGCAGCATTGCCGCCGTAGTGCGCGTCATCCGCTTCGGTCTGCCTACGGCCGAAGAAGCGCATATCCCGCCGGAGGTCATGCGCGCGGCACAGATGAAAAAAGGCATCGTGCTCGTTACGGGCTCAGCGGGCAGCGGTAAGTCCACAACGCTCGCGTGTATCATCAACGAGATCAACCGTACGCGCGCGGGACATATTCTGACGCTCGAGGATCCGGTAGAGTACATCCATCGCCACGATAAGTGCATTGTGAGCCAACGTGAGATCGGTTGCGACTGCCCGAGCTACGTCGCCGCTTTGCGCAGTGCACTGCGCGAAAGCCCGGACGTGATTTTGCTCGGCGAAATGCGCGACAAAGAGACAATGGAGGTCGCGATGACCGCCGCCGAAACGGGGCAGCTATTGCTTTCGAGCCTGCACACCACCGGCGCGGCGAATACGATTGACCGCATCATCGACGCATTTCCGCCGAACCAGCAGGCGCAGATCCGCTTACAGCTTTCCATGGTTTTGCAGGCGGTCATCAGTCAGCAGCTCGTGCCCGGCGTAGACGGCACACCCATCCCGGTGTTTGAAATCATGTATTCCACACTCGCGATACGCAATATGATCCGCGAAAGCAAAACGCATCAGCTCGATGCCGCCATCGCTTCCGGCGCGGCGCAGGGCATGCGCACCATGGACATGGCGCTTGCGGACCTTATACGGCAAAAGCGCATCACAGAGGAGACGGCGCTTTACTACTGCACGAACTATGAGACCATGCAAAAACGTCTGCAATTACTTTAAGTCATAGTTTTTAGCGCGACCTTTCGCCAAAAAAGGTATTTTCTCCGACAAAAAAGTAAATACTTATGAGAAAAATCGCATTTTCCACCTTTCGGTGGATTACAAATGCCGTGAAGCGTGCTATACTTTATGAAAAGAACAAGTTCGGAATATTATTTTTTTCGCAATAGCCGGGGTGATATTTTGAACTGTTATTTCTGAAAGAGGGAGATGAACCGTTCATGAGTCGAACAGCGAAAGAAATTGAAACCACCGGGCTGCCGTGTGAAGCACAGAACGGTGAAACGATACAGGTTGTGCCGAAGATCAATGTGACCATGTTCGGCAAGTTTACATTAAAGCAGGAAGGTATGGAGGTTCCGCACGCCGTGAGCCTCACGGGACGCTCCAGAAGACTGTGGACGCTTACGGCATACCTTATTCTGAACAGAAACCGCGGTGTTTCCGCACAGGAGCTCATTGACCTGCTGTGGCCGGAAGCCGAAAACGATAACCCGTTAAGCACGCTGCAAAATAATGTCAGCCGCGCAAGGGCTGCGCTGGCAGAGCTCGGCTTTACGCACGCAAAGGTTATCATCCATAACGAAAAGGGCTATTATCGCTGGGCGCCGGACCGCGAGACGCAGCTTGACGTGGAGCAATTTGAAACACTTGCAAAGGCAGCGCTTGCCGAAGAAGATATGGAAAAATCGGTTGCCCTGGCGCAGGAAGCCGTGGCGCTTTACACCGGTGATTTTCTTACGGAAAGCGCAGCGGAGTTCTGGTGCATCAACCTCAACACGTATTACCGCTCGCTTTATACGCGCCTATGTCGCGCGGCGGTGGATCGCCTTTTGAAGCTCGGACGCATTACGGATGCGGAAAAGCTCTGCACGGGCGTTATCCGTTTAGATCCCGCCGCAGAAGAATTCAGCGTGTTTTTGATGCAGGCGCTCATAAAAAACAAAAGCCCGAAAAAAGCGCTGGAACACTATGATTACATCGCTGCGCTGTACCGGGAGGTCTACGGTGTTTCGCCTTCGGCGGAGCTGGAGGCGCAGAAGGCGCTTGCGGTGCAGGAGCTTTACGGCAGCGAGACGAGTGAAGACGATATTCACACGTTCCTGCTTGAAAAAGAACAGGAACCCGGTGCGTTTTGCTGCGATAACAACGTTTTCCGAGAGATTGTAAACCTGCATGTGCGCGAGATGCGCCGAAACGATACCCCTGCGGCGTTGATGATTGTGCGGCTTGCAAACCGCTCGATAGACCCGGAAAAGCGTGCTATATATATGAAGCAGATGGAAGGGACGCTTTTAAACGAACTGCGCGCGGGCGATCCGTTCACAAAGGTGGGCGCAAACCAGTTTTGGGTGCTGCTGCCGGGTGCGACCGGAGAAAACGGCGGGCTCGTTTCCCGCCGTGTGTTCAATCGGTTCCAAAAGGAATACCCGAAAAGCGGTGCGGCCTACACCTTTAAATCGCTCGACCTGCGCCACATACATATGAGCGCAGAAGAAAAAGCAACGGAGAAAACGGAGCGCCGAAAGGCCTAAAACCGTCACCTGAAAAAACGAGCCGGTTGACGCAGCACAGTTAGCAAAAAAACTACGACCTATTTTCTTTTTTATGAGAAAATGGGTCGTTTTTCTATAAAAAAACTTCTTAATCATAGCGTTCTCATAGCACCTTTGTGTAAAATAGAATCACAAAATACAAAAGGGAGGGGTTAGGTGAAAGAAAATCGTATGCTACCGATCGGCACAGAGACCTTCCGTATCTTTGTGGATGAAGCGGAGGACGGTGTCATCCGCGGCAGGGTCTCCGGCGGGACGTTCCCGGAGGAAACCCTATTCCGAAGTCTTTCACGCCTGATCCTGCTTTTGGAAGAGCAGCTGGATACAGGCGGCGCGCCGAAAGCTTCTCCCATAAAATGTACGGAAACACCCACGTTTGAACTGGACATCCTGTTCCGCCAGAATTACAGCTGGCAGGGGAGACTGCGGTGGACAAAAGGCGGCAAAGAGGCCGCGTTCCGCAGTGTGCTGGAGCTGCTCATCCAAATGGAAACGGTTTTGGCACAGTAACACACATCAATTTAGGAATCCATATTTGTTATAAAACGGACAAATCACAGGATTGGAGGAAAATACTATGAAAAAGAAGATCATCGCCGTGTTGCTGAGCGCATGTATGCTGGTTTCGGCATGTCCTACGGGCGCGTTTGCAATGAGTGATGAGGAAACAAACACCTACACTGCAACAGGGGATGTTATGCAGGGGGGAACGCCGGTCGTTGACGAGACGCCCGCGCCCGAGGAGACCGAAGCGCCGGAGCAGACGCCTACTCCCGCTCCGGAGGAGACACCTACTCCCGCCCCGGTAGAGACCCCGGCTCCCGTTGAAGTGGAAGCACAGGCGACCCCCGCCGCAGGTGCAGAGGAAACTGCACCGGCGAAACAGAGCGCGGAAACGGGCATTGCAATGACTATGCTGCGTCCGGACGACGAGAAGCCCACGGTCGATACCTACCGTTTCTATGGTGCAGATGGCAAGGAGCTGACCGAGTGGCAGCAGACCGTCGCCAAAGGCGATGAGCTCCTCGAGCCGCCTGCACCGACAAAGGAAAACGCACGCTTTGTTGGGTGGTATGTCGGTAAGACCTCGTTAAGCTTCGGCGAAGTCGCGGCTGTCAGCGGCAAGGAAGTGACCGTTACGGCGAAGTTTGAGGCGTACAGCTACGTATACTTCATGAATGAAGACGGTACACAGGTGGTTTATTACACCGCCGCAGGCGTAGCCGGTGAAAAGGTTGCGGAAGCAGATTTGAACGCCGCGACCGCAAAAGTCGAGCTCACCATGGGCAAAGAAAAAGGCGTTGTCGGCTGGAGCACCACGCAGGGCAGCGACACCCCCGAAACCATCACATTTGTAGCCGGCGATACATACGTTTACCCGGTAGTTAAAACCGGTTTCTGGGTCACATTTGATACCAAAGGCGGCGACTACATGGCGCCGCAGTTCCAGATGGGAACGCCGCTTGACCTGAACACGGTCACCCCCACCCGCAACGGCTACACGTTTGACGGTTGGTATGACGCAGACGGCAAACCGGTTACAACGGTTTCCGAAACAGCTACGGTCACCGCACACTGGAAAGCCAATTCCGAAACGAAATACACCGTTATCCATTGGCAGGAAAATGCAAATGATGACGAATACTCCTCAATGGATATTGAAAAAAAGACCGGCGCCACAAACAGCACAACGAATGCTAAAGCAAAATCTTATTCCGGCTTTACCGCACAGGCGATTACGCAGAAAACCATTGCCGGTGACGGTTCCACGATTGTAAATGTTTATTATAAGAGAAATGTTTACGATGTGAAATTCTATACCATCAGACATAGTGGCGGCTTGTTTGGCCATAGTTATTATGAAGAGGATACAAGCCTTAGAATTACAGCAAAATATGGAGCTGTCATCTGTGACAGATGGCCGAATAAGCCGGAAAGCGCGTGGAATGTTTCTAAGAATGGCAATACTTGGCAAGCAGGTATAGATGTTATGCCTCTCAATGGTGCTACTTTCTATCAGAGAGGTCAAAATTCAAGTCATACGATGGTTGCATCGTATTATCTCGAAACCGTTTCCGGCGGAAGATACGAGTTGGATCATCAAGATACGGTTTACGGATATGATGACTCTGTTACCGAAGAAGATCGATATTCGATTACAGGCTTTACTCTTAATGAAAGTAAAAGCACGAAAATTCGTAAGCCATACGATGGCGCAAAGTTCTATTATAATCGTAATTCCTACAATATCGTTTTCATGAATAACGGTGCGAAGGATAGCGAGGTTAGCCGCAAGTATCAGCAGGATATTTCCAATGCCAACTACACACCTAACAAACCGGCCAGTGTACCCGCAAACTTTACGTTTGCAGGCTGGTATGATAACGAGCTTTGCGAAGGCACGGCATATGACTTCACCGGCAAGACGATGCCCGCACAGAACATTACGCTCTACGCAAAGTGGCAGGCGCCGGTTATTGAAGCTAAGGTTTACCTGACGGCCTCTGCGGACGGAGAGTTTGAAACGATTGAAATTCCGTACGGCACAAAGCTTTCGGATTCCGAAGAGTTTAAAGCACTGCTTGAAAAGCTCACGGAAAAGCCCTCCGCTTGGATTGATTCCAACGGCGCGCTGTTCAATGTAGATACCAAGCTTCACGGCTCCGTTACGATTTCCCCGTTCTTCCCCTCCGCAAAGGATGGCTTCACGGTCACATACGTTGAGGACAAGAACGAAAACGTAGCAACGGATAACCAGAAGTATGTAAGCGGCAGCTCCGCCCGCGTACTTCCGCCGGAAAATTCCGAAAACTTCCGTGCTTGGAAAACGGAAGACGGCACGCTCATCCACCCGGGCGATAAGATTACCGTCACAAAGAACACCACGTTGAGGGCAGTCTACACCAATAAGCCCCAAACCGAGACGATTACGTATCATTATAATTTCACAGATAAAGATGGCAACTACAATGACGCTACCTTTAAGGATGGTAATCACCCGAAGAATACGACCGCAACCGTAAGATCGTATGACTATGTCGGCTTCACCGAACCCACAGGCTACAAATTCCTCGGCTGGGCAACCGCGCGGGACAGCAGTACGATTGAATACGCAGCAGGCGATCCGGTCTTTGTCGACGCTAACGGCGATAACGATCTCTATGCGGTTTAGCAGGTGAAGACGTACACGGTAACGTGGGTAGATGAAGACGGAACGACGCTCATCGACCAGAAGGATTACGAATACGGAGCAATGCCGAAGTTCGAAGGTGTTGAACCGACGAAGGCGGCAGATGCACAGTATACGTACACGTTCAAGGGCTGGGATAAGGACTACACGGAAGTTAAGGGCAACCAGACTTACGTAGCAGTGTATGAGAAGACCACGAACAAGTACAATGTAACGTACGACCTCAACGGCGGCGAGTGGACTGAAGCGACCAACGAGTTCAAGTACGAGTACAAAGCAACAGTAGAGGTTATAAAGACGGTCCCGACCAGAGAGGGCTATAAGTTCTCGGGTTGGAGAAGCGAAGAGGTTACGATCGAGAACGATGCGTTCACGATGCCGGCTAAGGACGTTGTGCTGAAGGCTGTTTGGGAAGCAAATCCCACGCCGACCCCGATTCCGTCGGAAGAGCCTACACCTACACCGGCTCCGTCGGAAGAGCCGACCCCCACACCGGCTCCGTCGGAAGAGCCGACCCCCGACTCCGGCTCCGTCGGAAGAGCCTACACCTACACCGGCTCCGACAGAAGAGCCTACACCCACTCCGGCTCCGACAGAAGAGCCTACACCCACTCCGGCTCCGACAGAAGAACCTACACCTACTCCGGTTCCGACAGAAGAACCTACACCTACTCCGGCTCCAAATCCGAACCCGAACCCGGCAACATCTACTCCGACGCCGGTAGCTCCGGTCGTTCCGGCTACGGTTGCAACACCCACCCCGAAACCGACTGCCACACCTTCCACAACGCCGAGCGATAACGGCGGAAAAGGCGATGGCAATAATGACGGCGAAATAGGCGAAACGATCAACGATAACGAAACACCGCTTGCAAACGGTGAAGACATCGCAGATAACGCAACGCCGCTCGCAGGTCTTGGCACGGGCGCTTGGGCACTCATCAACCTGATCCTCACCATCGTGACGACCCTCCTTTCCATCCTCCTTCTCATCGGCTATATCGGCAAGAAAAAGAAGGCGTTGGAAGACGAAGACGGCAACGTGGTTCTCGATGAGAACGGCAAAGAGGTTATGGAGTACGAAAAGAACAAGAAGGGCCTTTGGAGACTCATCAGCATCATCCCGGCTCTGATTGCCATCATCGTCTTCATCTTCACCGAAGACATGACCCTGCCGATGATCTTCGTCGACAAGTGGACAATCCTCCATGTTGTAATCGCGCTGGTACAGGTCGTTGTTATGGTCCTCTGCAAAAAGAGGAAGGACGAAAACGACGAAGACGAGAACGCAGCAAACGCGTGATGGAACAAAAGCATAAGGCGTAAGCCAAAGTAAGACGGGATGTCCCCCAAAAAGGGACATCCCGTTTCTTATGCGCGTTGTGTTTTCCACAGAGTTTTTCTGTATTGTGGAAGGATCAGCTGCACGCGCATAGACCGCACGGCAGGCTTTGCGCAAAAGAATACCGCACAAGGTGAGTTTACCCTGTGCGGTATCTCTTTTTATAGCGGTTTAGTTTTCAAATTTCGCATCTGCAAGGTACAGATAACCGACGGCACGCAGCGAGGCGAACTCGCCCTTCACTTCAATGCGAACGGTGGAAGCGTCGGAAATGCTCAGGCTCAGTGCGCTTGCGGGGCTGTTCACCGTGAGCGAGGAAACTTCATACTGCAAATTGCCGTCCACATAAATGCGAACCGTGCCGATAAAATCATCGGAGGTATCGCCCTCCACGACCCATGTTCCCGTCAGGCGCTTATATTGTCCGTTCGGGGCGTATTCGGTGTAGACGGTTTTTGCGATGACAGGGTACAGCGAGAAGTTAAGGCCGTTGCTGTACGCATTGCCGTTTGCGTCATAGGCTGTCCAGTTCTGGCTGCAATCTTCGCCGCCGCTTGGAGAAAGATCTGTCAGCGAAACGGGGTAAAGCGCCCTGTATTCTTCGATTTTTGCCGCAATGTCGTTGTCGCCGGAGAGGATGTCATCGGCGTTTTGCAGCGTTTCCACCGCGTCATAATAGCGGCTTTCACCGGCCTGCTTTGCGGCAGCATCGAGAACTTTTTGCTTATACTGGTTTTTGTAGGTGGCAATCTGCGCGTCGATGCGCTTGTCGTTGCGTGTGGCGTCCTGCAGCACGTTAACAGCGCCGGGCAGGTCGCCGTCATCCGCGAGCGTTTTGGCGGTGCTGAGCAGCGTTTCCACGTAGTTGTTGAGCTCTGCGTCCTTAATCTCTTCCAGCTTAGCCTGGATGTCTTTATCATCGCCGAGGATATCGGCGCTGTTCATCAAAATGGCTTCGGCACCGAGGAAATCTTTCTCGTCCGCGCGGCTCTGCGCATCGCTTAACACTTTTTCTTTGTACGCGGTGCGGATGTTTTGAATTTGCGTCTGCGCGTCGTCGTGGTTCACATCGGCGTGAATGACCTTCTGATATTCCGTAATGGCGCGGCCGTCTTCGCCCTGTGCCTGCAGGCTTTTGCCGTTTTTGTAGGCCTCTTTGGAGTCTTTCAGCGATTGAATGCCGTCGAGCTGATCGTCGAGACCGATGTTCGGGAACAGCTTTTGCAGGCGGTCGAGCAGCTCATAGGAGCTGTCGTAGTTCGCTTCGTTTTTATTGTATCGGTCGATGACCGTCTGGGCATATTCCTGCATTTGGTCGGAGACCGAAGCGAGTTCGTCCTTTGAAAGCGTGGGAAGTACCTGCGCCGCAGCGGAATAATCGTAAGCGTCAAGCGCGCGGGTGAGCTTTTGCATGGGTGCATTGTACCACCAGAAAATGCCGCCGATTGTAGCGCCGATGGCGATAAGAATGGGCAGCACGATGAAAAGCCATTTAAAAGAACGCTTTTTCTTCGGCTTTTCGTCGTATTCTTCATAGGCGTAGCCGTCGTTATACGTATATTCTATGGGTTGCACGCGCGGCTCCGGCCCTGAAATTTCCTCCGGGGTGGGGGAAACGGTGAATGTGCCCTCGTGCTCCATGCCTTCGGGTTTGTCGCCGAGCGCATCGCCGGAGGAAATATCCTCCGTGAAGTCCGTCGGGGAATGGCTGTAAATATCTTCGTCGTCCGGGTTGTTTGAAGGGGTATCTTCAGCTTCGGGTGTCGGTTTCCGCTTCGGAGAGGCTCTCTGTCAAATTTGAGGAGATGTCTTCCACGGCAGGCTCCGTGGGCGTTTCCGGTGCGGGGGCAGATTCCGACTCCGGTTCGCTTACGGGTTGTGCAGTGGCTTCCGGCGGGCGCACAACAGGGTTGCCGCAGAGCGTGCATTTTTTTGCGCCCTCCGGCAAGGTGGCGCCGCAGTATATACAAAACATAAGTGACCTCCTGATGTTTGTGGTCCCGCAGGGAAAATTTGCGGTGTTTTCCATAGCATACAATATTCCGGGAAATCTGTCAAATGTTTAGAAAAAATGTGGGAGATAAAGCAAAGAGAGGGAACGAAGCGTTCCCTCTCTTATCCCCAAAAGTGCCGCTAATCGGCTATTTTAGTCTCCCAGATATGTTTCTGTTCCGGCGAAACGGTCTTCAGCGCAGCGAGCGAATACGGTATCCCCAGCGCGTCCCATTTCGTTTTGCCGATGTCATGGTATGCCATGATCTCGGCCTTTTCAATACAGGTATATTGATGCTTGAGCGCACAAATCGCCTCAAAGTGCGCGTCCGTGTCGTTCACGCCCGGAATGACCGGGCAGCGCAACCACACATGCGCATGCGCGTCCTCAAGGGCTGCCAGGGACTCGAGGATCGGCGCAAGCGGCACGCCTGCCCATTTTTTGAGGGCATCGGGGTCGCTGTGCTTAAAATCGAACAGAAAAAGATCGGTGAGCGGTATCAGTTCTTTTAAGTGTGCGGCAGAGATCAAACCGTTTGTCTCCAGCGCGGTGTGGTACCCTTTTTCGCGGCAGGCTGTAAGCAGCTTTTTCAGGAGTTCAAAGTGCAAAGAAGCCTCGCCGCCCGAAAAGGTGACGCCGCCTTTTGACGAGCGGTAATATTTTGCGTCCTTGTCGATCTGCTTCATCACGGCTTCCACCGTCATTTCGCGCCCGGAAAGCTCCAGGACATCATTCGGACATACTTCGGCACATTTGCCGCACGCCGCGCATTTTGCACGGTCAAAAACATGTGTGCCGTCTGCTTTTATTTCATGCGCTCCGTTCGGACATACCGCAGTGCATGCCCCGCAGCACGTGCATTTTTCGTGGCGAAACAAGAGCTCGGCATCGGTTGAAAAGCTTTCCGGATTGTGGCACCACGCACAGTGCATGTTGCACCCTTTGAAAAACACGGTGGTGCGAATGCCCGGCCCGTCATACACGCAAAAACGCTGAATATCAAAAATAAGATCCCGCATATCGGCCTCCGCTTACGCGCCGTAGGTCGTACGCTCAATAATCTCGCGCTGCACAACAGGATTCAGCGTGACGAATCTCGCGGAGAAGCCGCCGATACGCACGAGGAGGTTCTGGTAGTTTTCCGGGTGTACCATGGCGTTTTCAAGGTCATCCTTGCCGATGACGCACAGGTTCGTCTGCACGCCGTCGTTGTCGTAAAACGCCTTTAAAACGGCTTCTACTTTATCCATAGAGCCCTTGAAGAGCTCCTTTGTGAAGCGCACATTGTTGATAACACCCACGTGCTTTGTATTGTCAAACTTCGACATGGAGTTGAGCAGCGCCGTAATGCCGCACTTATCCGCGCCGATGGAAGCGCCGTTGGCGTTTGCCATGGGGCTGCCGGCCTTTCTGCCGCAAGCAGATGCCGCACAGAAGTTGCCCCATTCTGCGCTCATGGAGTTGTTGACGCTGACAATATTGTAGTGGTCCAGCCCCGCAGCTTTACCTGCCGCCATGGTAAGGTCGGCAATATCGGTGAAAAGGCGCGTTGCGATGTCGTCAGCCGTGTCGTCGTCGTTGCCGTATTTCGGTGCGGAAAGGCACATGCGGCGAATATCGTCGTGCCCCTCAAAATCGTGATCCAGCACATCGATGAGTTCCGGCAAAGTGAGCTTCTTCTCGTCGTAAACGAGCGTTTTAATGGCCGTCAGGCTGTCTGCACAGCTGATGATGCCGAACATTTCGCTGGAAGCATTCAGGTAACGCACGCCGCCTTCAAACGTAGCCTTGCCGCGCGCGATGCAGTCGTTCAAAAGCAGGCTGAGGTGCAGATACGGCGCGTTTTCGCCCGCAATTTTATAGTTGAGGTATTTGTGTACAGCAAAGCGGTCAATGGTCGGCTTGAGCTGTGCAAGCACGGCGTCATACAGCTTTTCAAAGGTATCAAACTGCGCCGGGTCGCCGGTCTTTTCGCCGCAGGGAACGTTCTGGTAGAAATCAAGGCCGTTGTGCAGTGCAATTTCCAGCGCTTTCAGCGCGTTGATGCCGTTGTTCGGTGTGCCTACGCTGTAACCGACCATGACGTATTCGCCACAGCCGAACGGCACATATTGCTCGGCTTCCTCATGCGAAACGCCAAAGACCTTTTCCACAGCCGGTACATTCGTCTCATCGGAGTAAATAATCGGGAACGTAGTGCCCTCCGCATTCACTTCCATCGCCTTGCGGAAAACGGTCTCGTCCATGTCGCTGTAATAGCGCAGGGTGAGCTGCGGCACAGTCTCGCGGAAGCGGCGGGAAGCTTCCATGATGACGATGGCGAGGCGGTCGGCTTCCTTCTGGTGCTTTCTGCCCATGCCGCCGATGATTACGCGGCAGTCATGGATTTTGTTAATCTCTTTAAAGTGCTTATAGAGATACAGCACGGTCTGCACGGCTTCTTCTTCCGTGATGTGCCCCGCGTCGATATCCGCGGCGTAGAGCGGCCCAAGGTAATCGTGAAGTGCCCCCAAAAAGTTAGACAATATTCTGAAGTAAAAATTGTTCAAGCAGCCGAAAGGGCTTGCTGTCTGTGAATTGCAGGCGGCAAGCCCTTTAGCTTTGCCTTGATCCTGCGGTTGTTGTAGTAATCTAGATATTCGATCAGTTCCAGTTTGAAGTGTTCCATGGAGCGGAACTCCTGCAAATACAGCAGCTCACTTTTGAGCAGCCCGAAGAAATTTTCTATCACAGCATTGTCCAGACAGTTTCCCTTGCGGCTCATGCTCTGGCGAACACCTT
>ENA-OQKL01000377-OQKL01000377.1-human-gut-metagenome-genome-assembly--contig:-NODE-377-length-14824-cov-2.610261_pt1 | contig 14824 bp, 15 predicted proteins | sample MGYA00242779_ERZ504800 | MGnify/ENA primary metagenome ERZ504800 (study PRJEB26092, sample SAMD00036410) | human gut metagenome | host: Homo sapiens | study: EMG produced TPA metagenomics assembly of... | reverse complement strand
GGGGGCGCTGGCAGCATTTTATCAGCAGGTTGCAATAGGACATGTAGAAGCTGGACTTCGGACACATAATAAATATTCAACCTTTCCTGAAGAGATGAACCGGCAATTTGTAGCGCTATGGCAGAGTTTAAACTTGCTACCGACGGAACAGAGTAAACAAAATCTGTTGAACGAAGGAAAGATCCTGAATCTATCTATGTTACCGGAAATACAGCAATTGATGCTTTGAACCTTACCGTAGACAAAGAATACAAGGATGAAATTATCAATTGGGTGGGAGAAGATCGTCTGATTGTTCTGACTGCACACAGAAGAGAAAATCTTGGAGAACCGATGTTACGGATGTTCCATGCCATTCGACGTATTATTGAAAAATATGATGACGTTAAAATGGTATACCCTGTTCATTTGAATCCGTTAGTAGTAGATGCGGCAAATAAAGTATTTGGAGACTGTGATAGGATTAAATTGATCAAGCCATTGGAAGTTGTGGAATTCCATAATCTTCTTAGCAATTCTTATTTGATTTTGACAGATAGTGGAGGAATTCAGGAAGAAGCTCCTGCACTGGGAAAACCGGTACTGGTCATGCGGGATACAACAGAGCGTCCGGAAGGTGTGGAAGCAGGAACCTTAAAGCTTGTAGGCACGAAGATGGAGGATATTTACAGAGAATGCAGGCGGCTTCTTACAGAGACCGGAGACATACAGAAAAAATGAGTGAGGCTAGAAACCCTTATGGTGATGGGAACTGCAAGTATCAAAAATCAGAAAAAATCCTGGAGGATATAGATGCATAAGCATAAGCAGAGCCAAATGCAAAAGAAAAGTGAAACATCGAAAGAATGTGATGGGACTTATTATATTTTGCATAACTGTGTGCATTGTGTTTATGTTTGCTTATTATCAGAACCTGAGAAAAGAAATATCTGTCCGGCAGGAATGGCTGGAAACCGTCCTGACCAGAGAAAAAAAGTGGATCCTTGAGAATCAGGGCCCTGAAGGCGAAATCTATATGAATGGAAGTAAAGCCGGAGATGTTAATCCATACTTTGCATGTATGGCTGCACTGGGGCTTCTGGCAGAAACAAAGAATTGCCCCATGACTGAAACAGAGCAAAAAGCTGTTGGCAGGTATCTGGACTGGCATACTGGGGTTTTGCTGGAAACAGATGGAAAAATGGGAATCTACAGGAAAGAGGGTGGGGAACTTATTTATAAAGAAAAGGCTGATTCCGAAGACGGATATCTTGGTATGTACCTTTTTCTTATGGGAAAATATCTGGAAAAGACAGAAAGTACAGACCTGCCGGAATCCTGGAAAAATGGAATCAGCCTTGCATTAAAAAAGATTCAAAGCCTGATGCAGGATGGAATTACACAGGTTTCAGAAGAAAACACAACAGTTTATCTGATGGATAATCTGGAAGTATGGAAAGGCCTGTACGAATTGGAACTTGCAGGACTGGAAGATACGCAGGCGATCAGTGAAATTCGTAAAAAGATACAGAAACAGATAGAAAAGATATTCTGGGATGATGCGAATCAAAGATGGAGAATTATCGGAAACAGTGATCGGTATCATCAGACAGAATTTTATCCGGATGGTGTTGCTCAGATTTATCCGCTGATTTATGAATTTCCGGTAAAAGAGAAGAAAAAGCAAAAGGTATTATATGATCAGTTTACGGAAAGGTTTCAGTGGCAGAAACTGAATAAAAAAGAACTGGCTTTTTGTGGGCAATGACAGGAATGGCTGCTGCGCAGATGAGGGATATCAATAACCTTGTGGAATTAGTAGGAAATTATGAAACAGAATATTGTAAGGAACGAAAATATCCGCTATATACAGGCGAAGCAGGATGGATATGCATGGAATGCGAGAAATTGTATGGATTATATGAAAGAAAAATAAAAACAGCATTTATACCATGTATATGATCTTGTGCAGAGTGAATAAACGAATACTATCGCAATTTTCAAAAATAGTGCCTGTCAAAACAGCATATTTGCAATATGCAGTTTGCGGATGTTGATGAAGCCCAAAGAACCCGAATCTGATTGTAATCAAGTAAAACGCCGGTTGCGTGAATTTCTGAAAAAACGTGAGGAAGAATTAAGCTCCACGCATGAAAACCTCCAGTTTATTGCCGTGAACCAGGAAGGATACTATTATTCCGATGAGGGTCTGCAGGGCGTGTGGTACAGATCTAAAGATCTGCAGGATGCGGATATCAAAAGCTTTCTGACATCGGACTGGATCACCAATGAAAACCAGATGGTATTTGCCAGAAAACTGCAGAGCCAGCTGGTGGTCGACGGCAGTATCATCACACACTTTATTCTGATCCGTTCGATGGAGGAGATGGCACCGTATTTCAGAAGCAGTGCATTCAGCAACCAGAGCACGACGTATGTGGTGGACAGCAACGGAACGAAGATGTTCGAGGATACCGCTGTCGAGGAGCTGAGGATTCTGGCAGTAATTCTGCTTCTGATCCTGGCATCGGTTCTCTTTGTGACGAAATTCCGGAACAGCAGCCACCCGCTGGCAAAGAAAATCCCGATTCTTGCGATGACAGACAACGCATTTTCAGAAGATGTGCAGAATGCCTTCAATGCGGGCATGAACGCACACATAGTAAAACTGGTGGATATGAAGGTACTGATAAAAACAGTGTGGAATCTTCAGACGGGCGCCGGAGCGGCAGGAACTTTAAATTGAAAAAATCCGGCAGAGTGTTTATAATGGATGGGAAAAACAAAACAGAAAGGCAATGCCGTTATGCGTAAAATTACAGAATTAAAAGAAAAACAGGAGATTGCGCTTGGAATATTACTGTATCTGGATGAAGTCTGCCGGAAACATCACCTGATCTATTTTGCAGCAGATGGAACTCTGCTCGGGCTGATCCGGCATCAGGGGTTCATTCCGTGGGATGATGATGTGGATGTCTGGATGCCGAGAGCGGATTATGAAAAACTGGAACAGATTGTAAACAGCGAAACGGATACACCGTACCGCGTCATGAATTTTCATAATACAAAGGGTTTCACACTGGCATACGGAAAGCTGGTACACACCGGAACGAGTCTTGTGGAGCACGTGGCAGGAGCTGTGGATACCGGTCTTTTCGTCGACATTTTCCCGTTTGACGGACTGCCGGAAAAAGATACACCGGAGTACGACCGTCACTGGAAAAAGCTGCTGTTTCTGGAAAGCCAGCGGATGAATGCATTCCGCACCTACCGCCAGACCTTAAAAGGAAACAAAGGAAGCTTCGCAAAATGGTGCAAATGGGCGATCCGGAAATGCTATGGAAAAGAGCGGATTCTGCGCGAGATGGAAAAAGAGTGCAGAAAGTACCGCGCGGAGGACTCAAAGTGGGTGGCCTGCCAGTGCGGCGGTTACCGCAAGTCGGACGCGATTCCCAAAACAGCGATCGAAGAGATCGTGCGCCTTCCGTTTGAAGGCCATCTGATCAATGCCCCGGCGGGATACGAGACGTATCTTCACACCCTGTACGGCGATTACCATCAGCTTCCGCCGGAGGATCAGCGTCATCCTGCGCATGTGGGAGATGCCTACTGGCGTTAGAACAGAGAAAAAAGCAGATGAGAGGTAAGCAATGAGTAAAATACTGGTGCTGGGACGTACCATGGACATGGGCGGAACGGAAGTTGCCATGGCAGCGCTGCTGCAGAAACTGGTGGAGAAAAAAGAAGATGTAACGCTTCTTCTGGTCGAAAAAAGAGGCGTTCTGCTGGAGCGGATTCCGAAGGAGGTGGAAGTGCGCCAGATGATCTGGGACAAAAAGCCGCATCCGGCTTTGGAACGGATTGTGGGAAAACGGGAGACACCGGCAGAACGGTCTTTCTATGCCAGAGGAATGGGCGTATTTCTGATGCGCGTCGTGTATGGAAAGAAACGGTATGGAAAACTGTATGAACGGATTCTGGAGTGTGTGGAGCCGGAAACAAAACAATACGATCTTGTTTTCGACTTTTTCGGATTCGGTGCGTTCACAACCGCATTCGGAGCCAGAAAGACGAATGCGCGGAAAAAAGCGGTCTGGTTCCACGGAGAAAATCTCTGGTGGCTGTTCCGGACCAGGGACTTTATTCCGGAGTATGATAAAATTTACTGCGTTTCCGAGCCTGTCCGGAAACAGGTCATTGCCCGTTTTCCGGAACTCGCGGACCGGACAGAGGTTCTGCTGAATTTCATTGACATCAAACAGGTGCAGAGACGGAGTGAGGAGCCGCTTAGCGATCCGCAGTACACAGGAGAGCTGAAATTTCTGACGGTGGGAAGAGCTTCGGAAGAAAAAGGATATGATATTGCGGTGCAGATTACGGCGGAGCTGTAAAAAAAGGGGACTTTGCTTCAAATGGTTCATCATCGGTGATGGAAGAGATCTGAACAAGCTGCGGACCATGGCAAAGGAATATCAGGTGGAGCAGGAAATTATTTTTCTCGGAATGCGCGAAAATCCTGCGCCGTACGTAAAATCCTGCGACCTGTATCTCCAGCCGTCCCGTCACGAAGGCTATCCGATTACGATTGTAGAGGCGAGAAGCCTGCAGAAGGTCATCATCGCTTCCGATATTCCGTCCATGCGCGAGCAGATCCGTGATGGGGAAAACGGATATCTCTGTCCGCTGGATGTGATGCAGTTTGCCGATAAAATCCAGAAAGTGCTGGCAGATCAGGAAGGACGCGATGCGGTCAGAAAGAAGCTGCGGGAGGAACCCATTGATTTTTCAGCGGGATATGCGCAGATAGAAGCGTTTGCAAAAAAATAAAAGAGAAACAGCAAGAAAAAACGCCAGAACCGGCGATAAGATATTTCCGGTTCCGGCGTTTCTTTAGTCCTGGCGTCCCTGCTTGCTCTGCTGCTTGTTTTCATACATATATTTATCTTCTTTGTCAAACAGCGTGCGGAGCGTACATTCGTTGTAATCGGTGGAAAGTGCCCAGCCGTGGGAATAGCTGATGCGGAACTGGGTTCCGTAGCCGTTGAACTGTTCGACTTCGTTCTGAAGCTCTGTGAGGATTTCTGTGATGCTTTCGCGGGTTGCATCATAGATGACCGCCATAAATTCATCGCCGCTGTATCTTCCTACGAAATGCTTCGCGGGAATCGAGTTTCGCAGCAGCCGGGCAAAGTTCAGAATCAGCTGGTCGCCGATGGAGTGGCCGAGGCTGTCGTTGACGCGTTTCAGGTTGTTCATGTCAAAGACGATACAGGCGGTAGGAGTTTTGATGAATTCCACATTGTGGAACAGCTCTTCGCACTTGCTCTTGTTCGGCAGTCCCGTGTGAAGGTCGATGTAGGCTTTCTGTTCCAGCTGGCGGTTGGCACGGGAAACTTTGACTGCGGCAACCGTTTCATCTGCCATCTGGAAATACGTCTCGCTCATGTCTACCAGATCCGCCGTTCCGTTTTCTCCGGATCTGACCTTCTGAATTTCATTTTTCAGTTTATCCCAGTAGGCAATCTGGACATCCAGTTTTTCTTGATAATCCTTGTCGGAAAGACTCACGAGATCGTAGTCGGCCGTCCTCGTATTTCAGTCCGCTTAAGATATCGTCCAGGTAAGGTCTATCTCAAATCCGGAAAGATCCCAGACTTCAATACTCTTTTTTCCCTTCCTGAAGCTCCTTTTTCTCCCCTCGTCCCGCTGAAACATGCTTTCCGCATCCTGAAACAGAAGCCTTCTTTCATCTTTCAGACGGATTACCGTTTCTAAACCGCATTCCTTCAAAGTATTGATAAACGGGGCATTCAGGTACAGTGCATCTGCCACAATCACATCTGCGAAATGACCATGCCTTTTCTTTAAATGCCGGATGAGCCTTTTCGCTCCTGTCAGTTCCCCTTCATCTTTTTCTGAACCATCTCTGGGTTTCAGCATTTCCTGCCCAAAGATCACATGCGGCGATTTTCCTACCGTCATACATACCACACTTCGATGAAAGTATTCTGTCTTCCCCGTCCCGTTCTTCCGGCTCAGGCAGTCTGGACAGGACTTTTTTGTACTGCTGAATAATTCCACCCCATCAATACCTGCCGCAACATATCCGCCTATGGTTCCTTCCCGAAATACGCGGTTGCGTTTCAGAACATCAATCGTCTGCGCGTGAATTTTCTCGATTTCTTTTGGATCAATCCGGGAAAGAAGATCCCTGACTGCATCAACTTTTGGGATTTTTCCACGGATACAGTTTTTCAGTCGTTTCTCCATGCTTTCCGGCGCTGAAAAAATGGTGTGAAAACTTTCATACTGAAGCATCAGGAAAATCAGCACTGGCATAACGATATTAAACAACGGGATGGATTTTCTTTTTCTTTCATCGGATAAACCCTTGATTTTTTGTGGAATTTTGTATACACTTTTCATATAAGTTAGCAGTTTCTTCAATGCTAATTTTTCATTAAGGACACCTTCTTTCGTATGTTTGTGGGGTAACATAATTATACAATAAAAGGTGTCCTTTTTGAGTGTTTATCCGGACTGCGGCACAGATGGCCCGGGCATTTGGTGCTAATTTTACAGCACTGTATGTGCAGACCGCGGAACCGGCAGAGAAAACGCCGGAGGATCAGGCAAGGCTGCAGAAGCATATCCGCCTGGCAGGACAGAGCGGGGCGGAGATTGTAACGACGCACAGCGAGGACATTGCCCTGCAGATTGCAGAATATGCGAGAATTTCCGAAGTAACGCGGATTGTCATTGGAAAAAGCATGATGGATCAGGGATTTTTTCGAAAGAGAAGGGGATGGACCGAACGGCTGACCGATCTGGTGCCGGATTTGGAAATCCATATCATTCCGGATTCCAATATCATTACCATATATCTGGTCGGCGTTATGATGACGTCCATTCTGACCAGCGGTTATACCTGCAGCGTAATCAGTTCTGTGATCAGTGTAGTGCTGTTTAACTACTTCCTGACAGAACCTTCTTTTCAATACCAGCCAGCTTCTGCAAAAGGTAGAGGATGCGTCGGAAATTTTTGATATTACGGCAACGCAGCTGATAAAGCTTCTGGGAAGAAATCTGGTTGTGGCGCCGGCAGGGGCACAGGAGAGCAGAATTGTCCGCGGAACACTTTACAGCGCGCAGACAGGAGGAAAAGCGGAAAAAAATCTTTGACCCAAGGGAACAGGAAATCATTCAGTGGGTTCTCGACAGCCAGAAAAGAGGAGAAAAATATCTGGATCGCGGTGGAGGACAACGGCCCCGGAGTTCCAAAAGAGTCCAGAGAGCATGTGTTTGAGATGTTCTATTCCGGGAAAAATAAAGTAAGCGACAGCCGCAGAAGCCTTGGCCTTGGACTGGCACTCTGCCGTTCGATTGTAAATGCGCACGGCGGGGAGATAGCACTTTATGACTGCGATCCACAGGGCTGCTGCTTTCGGTTTACCCTGCCGCTCAGTGAGGTGAATTTGAATGAATAAGACATTAATTCTGGTTGTGGAAGATGATACGCCGGTTCACAACCTGATTACTACGACGTTAAAAACACACGATTATAAGTATATTTCTGCAAAGAACGGTGCGGGTGCCATTATGGAGGCATCCACACATAATCCCGACATTGTTCTGCTCGACCTTGGCCTGCCGGATATTGATGGCGTAGAGGTGATTGAAAAGATTCGAAGCTGGTCGAATATGCCGATTATCGTAATCAGTGCAAGAAGTGAGGACAGCGATAAAATCGAGGCATTGGACGCAGGAGCGGATGATTATCTGACGAAACCGTTTTCTGTGGAGGAACTGCTGGCCCGCCTTCGAGTCACACAGCGCCGTCTGTCCCAGATGCAGGCAGAAAATGGAGTCCAGTCGGCTGTCTTTGAAAATGGCGCACTGCGGATCGAGTACGCAGCGGGGTGCGCATATCTTGACGGAGAGGAACTTCATCTGACCCCAATCGAATACAAGCTGCTCTGCCTGCTGTCGCAGAATGCAGGGAAGGTGCTGACGCATACGTTTATCACACAGAAAATCTGGGGAAGCAGCTGGGAGAATGATATCGCTTCCCTCCGTGTTTTCATGGCGACGCTTCGGAAAAAGCTGGAAAAGAACGGAGAGCAGACGCAGTATATCCAGACGCATATCGGGGTTGGCTACCGGATGCTGAAGGTAGAGTAAAAGAAGAAAAATTTGACTTTACAGGCCTAAAATGATAGCATAAAGGACAGAGAACGCAGTTTTGGGAGGACGAAAAAACGGATGATGAAAAACCTCGAAGTACTGGAGGAAATAAAAAACAGGGAAAAAACCTGATTGGGACAAAACGGGATGAATTTGTAAAGCAGAATCTTTTATCGGATGAGTTTATTGAGATGATGCAGAAGAACAAAAAGCCGTTCGATCTTCTGATGTCGTATTATCAGTGCGCCATTATGGAAATCGAGACAAAGTTCCGGGTGCTGAATCAGGAATACTCGCTTTCCTATGACCAGAACCCGATCGAAGGAATCAAAACAAGGGTCAAATCGTATGAGAGCATTATGCGGAAAATCCGCGTGAAAGACATCCCGGTCACACTGGAGTCTATCGAGAAAAATATCCGCGATATCGCCGGTGTGCGCGTGATCTGTTCTTTTCCAAACGATATTTATAAGCTGGCAGACAGTTTTCTGAAACAGGATGACATTACGCTGATTGAGCGGAAGGACTATATTCAGCATCCGAAGGAGAGCGGCTACCGCAGTCTTCATCTGATCGTTCAGGTGCCGATCTTTTTACAGGATACAAAGAAACTGGTCTACGTGGAAGTACAGTTCCGTACGATCGCGATGGATTTCTGGGCGAGTCTGGAGCACAAGATGCGCTACAAGAAAAATATTCCCGAAAATCATGTCAAATATCTGCAGGATGAACTCTACGACTGCGCAAGACAGAGCGCGGAGCTGGATAACCGTATGCAGAATATCCGGAATCTGATTGCAGAGGAAGCAGAAGAGGAAGAGTGCGATACGCTTGCAATGCTGCCGATGAAATAGAGAACGGATTTGGGAGTTGGAGAAAAAGAGCATAAAAATACGCCGCAGGTCTAGTGATCAGATCTGCGGCGTATTTTTGCTCATGCTTCTTTCGAATAATGAATATGCTGCAATTTCCATTTCTCGTCCTCTTTGACGGCGACCTGTGTCTCGAGTCCGCGGATGCCGTATGAAGTGCCATCCTCACGGCGGATGCATTCGGTGTGGTAAGAGAAAAGGATGAGAGCTGTGTTTTCGTTGATCAGACGCGGTTCAATTTTATCTGTGCGGAACAGGATGGAAAAATCAAGCGAAGGTTCATAAGCGGCTTGCGCGGCTCGATTCGGTTAAAAAATCAGCTCCTGTTCCCGAAAGAGCGAATCAACGGCCTCTTCATACTCGGCAAGGCGATTTGCTTTTTTGATCTTTTTCAGATACTTCTGGGGATTCGTAAACGATGTTCCGAGGTAAATCCACAGTGCCTTTAATTTAAACAGCACATTTTTATCCCCGGAAATAACGCGCGCATAGCCGGCACAGAGATCTTCGCAGAATGCGCGCAGCAGCTCCTTATCTGCCGGAGCTAAATTTTCACTGCTGGCAGGATCTGTACTGCGCAGCATCCCGATCAACCAGGGGTTCTGCAGCACCCCGCGGCCGAGCATGACCTTTTCCGTCAAGGGAAAATCATGGCAGAGCTTCTGAAAATCAGCGGTTGAGAAAAGATCCCCATTGTAGCACAGCGAGTGGCGGCTCGTCTCATATGCTGTCCGATAACACTCCATGCGCGGCGTATATTTGTAGAAATCTTTCTGAATCCGCGGATGAATAATCAGCTCTTCCAGCGGATATTTGTCATAAATCGCAAGCAGCGTCTCCCACTCATCGGTGTCGGTTGTGCCAAGTCTTGTCTTGATGGAAATCCGGCAGTCGCAGGACGAAAAGATTTCATCGAGAAATGCATCGAGTGTATGCGGCCACGCAAGCAGTCCGGAGCCGCGCCGCTTGGCGACAACCGTGCCGGACGGACAGCCAAGGTTCAGATTGACGGTATCGTAGCCGTACTCCTTCAGTTCTTTTGTCAGAGAAAGAAAGTCCTCCGCCTGGTTTGTGAGAATCTGCGGGAGCACCGTCATCCCTTCGTTATGCTCCGGGAGAATGTCATTGCGCTCGCGGGAGCTCATCTTTTTATTTGTAATAAATGGCGTGAAATAACGGTCAGCCGCCGGAAAATATTTGTGGTAGGCGCTCCGGTACACATATCCGGTCAGCCCTTCCATCGGGGCGAGATAAAATTGCATGATGATAAAATCCTTTCAAAAAAATCGGTTTTCCAATACGAAAAGTGTATCATAAAACTGCCGGAAGGGACAGAAAAAAATGAAAGTAAAATAATATCTACTAAACAAGTAAGAGGTTAAAAGAAGAAGCCGGTGCGACGTCTGTTTTACAATGTGTGATGAGATGTAGAAAAAATCCGATACAGAATCGTTTTTTGAGGGGTCCTCAAAGCTTTCTGTACCGGATTTTTCTAATTCTGCATATGAATCTGCTCGCCCGTCACCGGCGCAAAGCAGCGAAGCGTTTCGCCATCGAGATTCTCGCGGTGCATATCAACCGCAGAAATCTGATGATTGTCATACGTCGTATAATAGTAAATTCCCTGCGTCGCATTGCAGCAGGAAGTATAGAGCGTGATCTCATACTTTCCGTCCGCCACCTCGCAGCATCCTCTCTGCTGGTCAACAGAATTTAAAATATGGAAAAACTGGCTGACACTCTCCGCTTCGCTGTTTCCCGAGATCGAGTTCTGCTTTACAAACGCCACGCGTGCAAAGCGGGAAGCAGACGAGAGGTCGCCCGGCAGTCCAAGACCGCCCATGCCACGGCTGTACGTAGAAAGATCGAGCTGGTTGGAAAACGTGTTGGCCGGCTGTTTCGGTGACAGATGCAGGTAATTGTTCAGTGAGAACATCTGCATTGGAAACGGCGGATTGTTTGTCAGAACGCCGACCGGATTGTCGTAGACATGCAGACCGTCCGCCGTGGATTCCACGGTGATGGCACCCGATGCATCTGCGATGATCCAGTGAAGCTGTGCGAGCGGAAGATTCTTTTTAAAAAGGTGTGCTGATGAGATTGATACGGGAGAGGGTATTCTTTTGCTTCCGCAAGCGAAGCACATGTACCGAGAATCCACGGGATCAGCTCGAACTGCGCGATATTGTCTTTCTCCGGTTTCGGATCGAAATAAACGGCATTTCCTACAAAATTAAGGCCGGCGATACCAAGCCCTTTTTCATTGAACGCCTCATAATAGAGCGGGTAATCATCCATCACACACGCCATGCCGATCATTGCATAGTGATGGGAAAGGGACGGCATATGAAGAAAGGAAAACGGGTAATTGCGAGGTGTAACGGTGATCTGGTCGCCATAGGAAAATTCATAATCGAGTGTGCGGCCCATATAAAAGTCGCGTGTTTGATAGGTTGCTGCTGTACACATAGAAAAACTCCTTTCAATGGATGATTTGTCATTGCTGTAAGGTATCATAGCACAGAAGCGAGGAATGAACAGAGAAAATATGAAAAAGTATAAAAAAGGATCCTGCCAGACCGAACCCTTCGAGTGTAAACAAAACCCTGCTTTTGCAGGGTTTTGCTATGGGCGTTTTAAGGGATGACTTTTCAAATACGCTATGGGTCTCTGACCGGTGCATGTTTCAAAACAGCAGATCAGCCATAAATTCTGTCATTTGAAAGGATGCTGCAGGAAGAGGTGGAATTACGCAAGATGCTTCCGGAAGTGTTCTATGACAGCAACGGATTCTGCACTGACAGGTTTCGGAACAGCGGACGGTTTTGCAAGAAAATAGCCCTGCAGGAGATCAACATCCAGTTCCAGTACCTTCAAAAGTTCAGCTGGAGTTTCCAGACCCTCGGCAATGATTTTCATGCCTCTTTGATGTGCATAGGAAACAATATTTTTTACGATCTGCTGCTTGTCCGGATCGGAGTCGATATCGCGGATGATGGAAAGATCCAGCTTGATATACGCCGGTGCAAGCTCCAGAAGCGTTTTTTCATTGCTGTAGCCGCTGCCGTAGTCATCCAGGGCAAATACACCGGAAAATCCCGGCATCTCACGTTTTTTCAACAGAGCTGTAAGATCCTGTGAATCCTCCTCTGTGATCTCGATGACAATCCGATCCTGAAGAAAGCTGTATTGTTCGACGTAAGCCACTGACTCATCGTGATTCATGTATTGGCTTGCAATCGAATTGACAAAGAGAAGCTCATCACCGCGTATCTGATGGGTGGAGAGGAATGTGGCATAGGATTTTGCAGAGAGAAACATAGTCAGACGTTCTATTTCATGCAGGCACTCTTCCTCGTGAGCCAGCTGCAGGATCTGATCCGGACGAGTAAGTGCCGGGAGATTTCCGCGCATCAGCGCCTCGTAGGCGTAGATACTGCCGTCCGCAGCGGAAACAATTGGCTGGAAGTAATACGTAAACAGCTCTTCATTCAACATTTTATGGAACAGGCGGCGCATCTCGGTTTCCTTTGCGTTTTTTGTTAAAAAGCTCCAGATCGAATTCGGTAATGTACCCTTTTTCTGCTTTCTTTACCTGGTACATTGCGAAATCCGCATATTTTTTCAGCGTAGACAGATCTGTACTGTTTTCCGGATACCAGGAAACTCCGCCGGAAAGGCGAAGGGGCAGTTTACGACCACTTGGCAGCTCCAGGGCTGTATTTGAAACCGCAAGGGAAAGATTCTGCAGAAGTGCTCGAATTTCTTCCTGCGATTGGTAGCCGTAGAACAGAAGATTAAATTCATCGCCGGAAATACGGGCACAGAGCGTTTTAGCCGGCACAGAGGAGATAAAACCACTGTCCTGCCTGCCGGATATAGGCATCGCCCCAGTCGTGGCCGAAGGTGTCGTTGGTGCGTTTTAGATTGTCAAGGTCGATCATCAGAAGGGCAGCGTGACCGAGAACTTCCGAATGCTCAAAAACGAGCTTCACTTTCCCGCTGAAACGCGCGTCGATTGTAGAGACCGGTCAATGCATCGTAATCACGCTCGTGCTCTATGCGCTGCCGTTCCAGCATAACGGAGGTAAAATCTTCGACAAGTCCGATCTGCGCATAGCCCTCGCGGGAGGTCTCCATACGGATGTAGCGGATTGTTCCGTCAGAAAATGAAATTTCATACACCTTAGAATGCCCGACCCATACGGTATGAGAATGTGTCTGGTCAAATTCACGCAGCATCTGCTGGAAATACCGGGTGGAAAGCCCGGAGACATCTTCAGATGGAAGGTTGAGCATGGGAAAAAAGTTCTTTGTGACATAGACCGTGTTGAGATCAAAACGCATCTCATAGCCACCCAGTTCAATACTTGCCATTTCCATGATACGCAGGAATTTTGTGGAGGTTGTCAGAATATCCTGACTCAGCTGTGTAATTGCCTGCGAAAACTGATCGAGCTCGCGAATTCCCGTGCGGGAGAGAGTCGGCAGCTTTTCCCTGTTTTTTTGTGCGACAGCCACCTCTGCGGAGAGCTGGGAAACAGGATGCGCCAGCAAACGGCTGGTGATCAGGCTGGAAACGAGTCCAACGAACAGAGTCAACACAATGGCGGTCATCAGAATACATAGCAGTTGCCTGGAAAAATGAAACAGGTTTGATGCTTGTACGGTACCGGCCAGTGCCCACTGTTCATCGGAAAATGGCGCATTCCTGCTGTAAAGCGTAAGCGGTGTGACGGAAACGTAATACGTGCTTCCGTCACTTCGCAGCCAGAAGGAACCGTCAGGATGTTCTTTAAGCTTAAATGCCTGCTTTTCCTCTTCAAAAAGCGTCATACCGTTTCCGGTAGAGCAGACAGCTGTGCGGCAGATGATCTGGGATGGGGGTTCGCTGTTCAGTGAAGCGGCAGACGCGGAAAAGAGAAGATACGTTCCATTGCTTTCGTTCTGCAGCTCGGAATAGGGAAGAAGCGACTGCAGATAGGAGACAAGCATCTCGATACCGACAACGCCGTAAATGGTACCGTCGGATGTGATAAGCGGAATTGTGTAGGCAATGGCAGGACGGTCATCCCCGGAAAGCGTGTAGGGCAAAATCGTCCAGCGACCGTAATTATCCGCGTCCAGCGCACCGTGATCTGCCCATGTGGCAAGAAAAACCGGTGTGAGGAAAGCACTTTCCGGCTTCTGCGTCAGGTCAAAGGAAGTTGTCCAGGATTTATCTGTAGAAATACCCATGGAACGGACAAGCGCTATGGGAGAGCGTTCCAGAAAAAGATCGTCGTTGGCTGCGGAAGCAGGGGAAGTGGGATCCAGATCCCGCAGATACATGCCCGGAATTGCGGAAACCGTACTTGATTTTGAGAACTCCTCCGTTGTAAAGGCAACGAAAACCCCGGTGACGGATTTACTGCGCAGTGTGGAAATCATAGTAGAACTGATTTCTTCCAGAAGAGGAAGCGCCTCGGCGGAACTGTCTCCAATCCTGGAAAGATCCAGCTTTTGGGCAGCGGAGAGTTCAGAAGCTTTTTCGTTGATACAAGAAGAAAGCCTGGAGAGATCCTGGTTGAAAAGCAGTATGCTTTCCAGATAATCGGCGCGGTTGCTGGTCTGCATGTCGAGAAGATCCATGGCGTTCTGATTCAGTCTTGTACTGACATTGCTAAGATACAGGGCAGAAACAAGAAGGACAATTTCAATGCCGAGTACGAGAAGCATGGCGAACAGGATCGTCCGAAAAATTGTTTTTACTTCTTCTTTTTTCATTGTCATTCTCCTGTCAGAGTTTC
>ENA-OQKL01000376-OQKL01000376.1-human-gut-metagenome-genome-assembly--contig:-NODE-376-length-14824-cov-6.280601_pt1 | contig 14824 bp, 16 predicted proteins | sample MGYA00242779_ERZ504800 | MGnify/ENA primary metagenome ERZ504800 (study PRJEB26092, sample SAMD00036410) | human gut metagenome | host: Homo sapiens | study: EMG produced TPA metagenomics assembly of... | reverse complement strand
CTGCAATAATTGATGCCCAAAGCCTTCCCCCAAGGGGGGAAGCCATACAAACCAAAAACCGACAGCCCTTTGTCCGGACTGTCGGTTTACGCTTATTCCACCTCGATCCCGCAGGCTCCCAGTGCGCGGGTGAAGGACTTCGGGTTCTTGTACAAAATGCCGGTGATCCCCAGATTGTACGCAGCCTGGGCGTTGGCCTTGTTGTCGTCAACAAAAATCGACTCATCGTAGGCCAGGTGGCAGGTCTGCATCAGCGTTGTAAAAACTCTCCGGCTCCGGCTTGCACAGGTGTACATCGCACGAGGCAATGCCGCCGTCAAACAGCGAGAACCACTCCCGCTGGCGCAGCTCGTCCATAACGTCCGTCGGGATGTTCGTCAGGTAGTACAGGCGGTACCCGGCGGCCTTCAGCTTGCGCATGATCTGCACGGTGGTCTTATTGGTTTCCAGCATCGTGAACCACTCGTCAAGGCAGGTCTGCACCTCAAACACGCGGTTGGCGTGGGCGGCCTTCTCCAGCATGATCTTATTGGCTTCCTCGCGGGTGATGATGCCGCGGTCCAGATCCTGCCACTCCTGGCTGCCAAAGACGATGTCGTAGGTCTCCTCCTCGGCGCGGCGGTTCATGAAGTGGTCCATCAGAAAATCCTTGGGATTAAAATTGACGACAACGCCGCCGAAATCAAAAATAATATTCTTGTACATAAAAACCTCCCTGCGGGGCAGTGTGTGTTGCCTTTATTATACACGCCCCGGGGCGATAGGGCAAGGCAACAATTTCACTTTCCCGGCATAGAATAGACCGGAAATACCGGAAAGGGAGGCACGCCATGACCCTGCGCGATCTGTCAGCCAAGGACGTCATCCAGCTGAAAACCGGGGAGAACCTGGGCCGCATCGACGATGTGGTCTTTGACGAGCACGGCGGCCAGCTGCAATCGGTCATTCTGCGCGGGCGGGCGCACTGCTTCGGTTTGCTGGGCTGCGACGATGACCTAATCCTCCCGTGGGAGAGCATCCGCACCATCGGCACCGACGTCATCATGGTCGATGCCGGGCCGCTGCCCGGCGCGCGTCGCCGCTGATGTCTGCAAATCGTATATTTTGTGTAAAATTCCGCAAAAAACGGCTGTATTTTTTGGGATACTATGCTATAATTAAAATTCAACAGGCGGAAAGTGAGGAATCGGCCATGCAGACCACGCGCAGACTGGCAGTGCTGACCGTGCTGGCCGCGGTGCTCATCGCGGCGGGGGCGCTGTTCCTCATTGCTCCGGTCTGGCAGCCGCAGCGCCCTGCCGCTGCGTATGTCCCGGCGGCGGTACACACTGCTGCGCCGGAGGCACCGACCCTCATCGACATCAACACGGCCACGGCGGAGGAACTGACCGCCCTGCCGGGCCTTGGCCCCCGGAAGGCCGCTGCGCTCGTAGCCTACCGCGAGGCGCACGGCCCGTTTGCCACGCTGGCGGACGCCGCTGCGGTCAAGGGCATATCCCTGCGCATGACAGAAAGCTGGGCGGGCTTGGCCGCTGCCAATCATTAGGAGGAGATACACTTGGAAAAAAAACTGTTCATGGTATTTGACCGTGTGATCTGTGCATCAAGTGCAGGATTTCGCAACAAAATCAAATAGGAGGATGGAATTATGAAATTATCAGAGTTAAAAACCAGATTGAAAAATAAATATGTAGTCCGTATTGTGGCAGGTGTGCTGACCATTGCACTTCTTGGAAGCAGCATGACAGCAGTTGCCGTGCAGGCAGATCAGAAGAAAGATGCTGCAGTTCAGACAGAGCAGAAAGAGGATTCTTCCGATAAGAAGGATGATATTGAGGATCTGCTTCAGGTATCTGTCAGTGATAAAGAAATCGGAAAAGATGAAAATGTTTACCTTATTTCCGATGCAACGGGAAGTGTGTATGATACCATTGTCACCGATCATCTGATCAATAAAAACCAGTCCGCTACACTGGAGGATCAGTCCAATCTGACAGATATCAAAAATGTGAAGGGAAGCGAGGAGTTCTCACAGAACGGAGAGAAGCTGACCTGGCAGGCAGATGGAGCCGATATTTACTATCAGGGAAAAACAGACAGTGAAGCTCCGGTTTCTCTGAAAGTTACTTATTATCTGGATGGAAATGAGATTGCACCGAAGGATCTGGCTGGAAAATCCGGAAAAGTTACCATACATTATGATTACACAAATAATTCTTCTTATGAAGAAACCGTAAACGGAAACAAGCAGACGGTAAAGGTTCCGTTTGCAGCAGTAACGGCACTGGTATTGGATGACAGTTTCAGCAATGTGGAAGTAAAGAACGGAAAAGTTTCCCAGAACGGGGACAGCAATGTGGTTATCGGCTATGCATTGCCGGGAATCAAAGAAAGTCTGAATGTGAAAGATTCTGATTTCATCGATGATCTGGAACTTCCGGAAGATTTCGAAGTGACTGCCGATGTAAAAGATTTCAAGCTGGATACGGCAATGACGATCGTGGCAAATGCCGGAAGCATGATTTCCATGAAGAGCGGGGATTCTTCTTCTCTGGATGATATGATTGATGACATGCTGGATGCAAGCAGCAAGTTAAAAGACGGATCAAAAGAATTATCCGATGGACTGGACACGTTACAGAAAAATCTTGCGGATTATGCAAGCGGCATGAATGAGCTGAATTCAAAGAGCGGAGATCTGGGCAAAGGTGTGGAGACATTAAACACCAGCGCAGAATCCATCAGCAAGGGAATCCAGACACTTGATAAAGCGTTAAATACAAAGATGAGTGATACAGAGAAACAGGCAGCGTCAAAGACCGCTTCCGAGACGGTGGCAAAAGAGTTTGCAAACGGAAAAACGCAGGAAGTCGCAAACCAGATCTATGCCGCACTCCGTTACAGCACAGGAAAAGATGGCAGCACAACGGATGGCGCATTATTTACTTCTCTTTATGATGGCGCTTATAGTGCAAATGCAGCAGAAACCGTGTATAATGAAGTGGTAAGACAGGTATTGCTGAAAGCTGCAGGACAGGCGGCAGACAGCAAACTTACTGCAGATCAGGCGGCTGCCGGCATTAAAGCAGCGTGGGCAAAGGGCGCACAGGCAAACGATCAGACGTCAACGGTTATGTATGCCGTATCGGATGGTATGACAAGTGCACAGCTTGCGGAACTGCTGTATGCAAAGAGCGGGGCAAAGGACACACTCTTTCACAAGACACAGAGCACAATCAAGGCACAGCTTGCAGCAGGAAGAAACAATGAGCAGGTGACAGACGGTGTGGAGAGCAGCTTAAAGACGCTGTCGGAGCAGCTGGCAGGAGCATGTCAGAATGTGGCCGTACAGGCAGCAAGTGCAGCTGCTGTTACAGGAGCAGAGAGTGCAAAGGCTACAATTGCACAGCAGATTGAAGCAGTACAGGAAAACGGTTACAGTCTGGTTACCGGTTCCGCAGCACTCAGTAAGGGAACACAGTCTCTGGCAGACGCAGTTCCAACACTGACGAAGGGAATCAAGGCACTCAACGATGCCACGGTAAAGATTGTGTCCGGTGTAGATAAACTGGATGACGGGTCCCATACGCTGGCAGATGGCATGGTAGAATTCGACGAGAAGGGTATTTCCAAGATTGCGAACAGCTATAACGGAGATATCAAACCGCTGACCGACAAACTGCAGGCAATGCTTGATGCGGGTGAGGATTACCAGACATTTACAAAGGTTGCAGACGGTGTAAACGGAAGCGTAAAATTTATTTATAAACAGGATGCGATCAAGGCAGACAGTGAAAATAACAAATAATTTTGATGGTCGGAGGAAAAAGGATGAACTGGATGGAAAACCTGCTGATAATAGCAGGGGTATCTCTGGATATTTTCGCAGCAATGGAATGTCAGGGATCACTGGTTGCAAAAATAATAAAAAAATCTGACAGTGATCTGTGGAATCGTTGCGCTGGCACAGCTGATTACGTTATATCTGGGGCATTTTTTGTCCTCCCTGTTCTGCCATTACCGGTCGGTGCCGGACGAAAAGCTGCTGGGACAGATTATATCCATGGTGATTTTTATGATTCTTGGCATCCGGCTGATGGTAAAAGCAATCCGCAACGAACATGTGGAAGAACATCTGGAACATCATCTTGGAATCCGGAGATTTGTCCGCATGGCATGTATCAGTGGAATTTACACGCTGCTTACGGGAATTGCATTTGGATTTCTGGAAACGAATGTGCTTATGATTCTGATCATGATTGTTGTATGTACCGTTGCATTTGTGATCGGCGGCATCTATACCGGATACCGTGTCGGATATGAAGCAAAAACCAAAGTATATATCGTTGGCGCACTGTTGCTGTGGGTGGCAGGACTGGATGTATTATTTGGAAGAATTTTATAAAGAGCGTTATTGTGGAAGAAAACCGGCCATATTCTGGCTGGTTTTCTTTTCTTATATGTGTATAATAAACATGTATGAAAGCGTAAGGCAGGTGCATAAAATGGATTATACGGTTCTTGATCTGGAGATGACGGGACTGGCTCCGAAAAGGGACAAAGTAATAGAAATCGGGGCGGTTCGTGTACGGAACGGAGAGATTGCAGATACCTATGGAACGCTCGTGCGTCCGGGAATGTCAATTCCGGAAACGGTAGTACAGCTGACCGGGATTACAGATGAAATGGCGGCTTTGGGGAAAGAAGAGAATGTAGCAATGCAGGAACTTCTGCAATTTATCGGGGATGATATTCTTGTGGGACATAATCTGATTTTTGATTACAGTTTTCTGAAGCAGTGGGCCGTCAATCAGAAAATTCCACTGGAATTGTCGGCCTGTGATACCCTGCGGATTGCGCGGGCACTCCTTCCGGGGGCACAGTCGAAAAAACTGGAAAGCCTGTGCGAATATTTTCAGATTGAACGGGAACATGCACACCGGGCACTGGATGATGCAGTAGAAACCTATAAGGTATTTGAAAATTTAAAATCCATAGAAGGTGCTTCCATGGAACTGTTTGTCCCGAAACCTCTGGTGTATAAGGCAAAGAGACAGACGCCGGCAACGGAGCATCAGAAAGAACGGCTCAGGGAACTGATGGAACAATATGGAAGGAAAGACAGTATCAGCTGGGAGACTCTTACACGCAGTGAAGCCTCCCGGCTGCAGGATAAGATCAGGGCTGGAAACTTTTAAGTTTTTCCAGAATGATTTTTTGCGGAAACGGCGCAAGCTGCGCAGCTGCTTCCTGCAGCTGCAAGATTCCGGAGAGATTGCCCCCGGTCTGATAGATGGCTGCCAGCTGTGTGTAGATGCTGCTGTTATCGACATGACAGGAAACTGCAAATTCCAGCAGCTGGCGTGCCTGATCGGTATATCCGGCATCACTCAGTTCCTGGGCATAGATGGCAGCATTTCGTTCAAATGTGGAAAAACGGTCATCACATGCGCTGAGTTCATCCAGGTTTGCAACACCATATTCAAGTTTCAGGTCGGTGTTACTCATGGAAGAAAGATTCAGCATTTTCTGACCGCATAGTGTTTCCAGTGATTTTTTGGCATCGGTCGTAAGGTTTTGTGGTATTTTATCTTCTGTTATGATAAGATAATTAAGATTGCTGATATCTTTTTTGCGTGTGAAATTCGCACTGTGCTCCCGGTCCCAGAACTGTTTTTCGAGATTTTCCTGGGCGCGTTTATTTTTATGCATCAAAAAGTTAATATACAGCAGAAAAACGATAAAAATAGCAAGAAATACAAACATAATGGAAATCCTTTCTGATATTGTTGTGTATTCATTATAACTGATTTTGCGAAAGAGGTGAATAGTATGTATAATTTTAATGGTTCAAAACGAAAAAGACAGCTGATTGCACTCATATCGTTGGTTGTTATCGCTGCAATGGTTGTTACAACACTGGTTTCAGCGCTGATTTATGGGTAGCGGCACTTGAAAAAGTGATTGTTTATGTTAAAATACAAGATAACGCTAAAATTATTTTAAAGGAAGAATATGAAGAAGATAACAAAGTTAGGAATGGCTGCAGCAGTGCTTTTTTGTGTGGTGGGACTCGGTTCTCATACACAGGCAGCGATGGCAGCAGAGGAGACTACCATTGAAAATGGAATTTCCATCGGAAATGTAAACGTCGGAGGAATGACAGAAAATCAGGCGATATCTGCGGTAGAAGAATACGTGGATGGGCTGATGGATACAACTTTTACGCTGAAAGGAGAAACCGGTTCCATTCAGATGACTGCGGAAGATATGGGAGTGACCGCGGATGCGGATACTGCCGTGCAGGAAGCTTTGGCGGTGGGACACGCCGGAAGTCTGATCAACCGGTATAAAAACCCTGCAGGATCTCTAAAAAGTAAAAAACTGGTTCTCGATATGCATCTGAGTGTAAACAAACAGGCGACGGCCGTAAAAGATATATGAGAGCGCAGATGATCTTGCCGTCGGGGCTGTTGATAATGGATTAAAGCGTGTCAATGGAAAATTTGAATTTGTAAAGGGAAAAGAAGGCGTCGAGGTGGATGTCGTAAATTCCGTGTATGCAATCAATGATTTTCTTGCACAGGGCTGGGACGGCTCCAATAATGAGATTGATCTGGTAACAAAGACGGTAGAACCGCGCGGGGATGAGAAAGAACTCGCAGAAATTACGGATCTGATCGGTTCTTATACGACAAACTTTGCAAGTTCGAGTGCAGGACGTGCAAAAAATGTCATAACCGGAGTGAGCAAAGTAGATGGTACAATCCTTTATCCGGGAGAGGAGTTTGATCTGGCAAAAACGGTCAGCCCGTTTACACAGGAGAACGGATATGAACTGGCCGGTGCCTATCAGAACGGAACGGTAGTGGAATCGTTTGGCGGTGGAATCTGTCAGGTTGCAACGACTTTATATAATGCAGTTATCCGGGCAGAACTGGAAATTACGATGCGTTTTAATCATTCCATGCTGGTTCATTATGTGGAACCGTCCATGGATGCGGCAATTGCCGGAAATTATAAAGATCTGAAGTTTAAAAATAATCTGGATGCGCCGGTATATATCGAAGGATATTGCAGTGGCGGTATCATTTATTTTAATGTATATGGAAAAGAAACGAGACCATCCAACCGGGAGATTTCGTTTGAAAGTGAAACCGTTTCAAAGACAGATCCAAAGGTGCAGTTTACAATGGATGCTTCCCTTACCGCCGGTTCGGTTTCTGTTACCCAGTCCGGACAGTCCGGATGCATTGCGCAGTTGTGGAAGATTGTGAAGGTAGACGGAAAACAGCAGAGCAGGGATCTGTTCAACAAGAGTAATTATCAGGCAACTCCAAAGCTTATTACCATTGGAACCAAAGATGCGACAAGCGAGACGCTTTCTGCTTTAAAGGCAGCAATTACAATCGGGGATGAAGCAAAAGTAAGAAGTGCGGCAGCCGGTTTAAAGACAAACGCGCAAAAGAAAGAAGTAAGAGCAGAAAGAAGAAGAAAAGAAGGACGATACCGATAAAAAGGAGGACGCAGACAAGAGCGATACGAACAAGAAAGAGGATTCCTCCAAAAAGGATGAAAATAATAAAAAGGAAGATACGAAGAAGGAAGATTCCAAAAAACAGGATACCAAGAAAGAAATAACATCTTCAACAAATACATCCACGAAAAAAACCACAATCGTCCAAAGAAAGCGAATAGAAAATAACAGTATGAAAGCAGGAAAATTATCCGAGTCGATATTAAAGCGCTCGGTTCTCCGACAACTTCATAATTCTGCGGTCCGGGCACCGGGAGTGGGAATAGATTTCGGTGTAGTGGATGCTTCTGCGGGAAAGCAGATCGTTACTGCGGAAGCCTGCCGTGCATTTGACACGTTTCCGGAGGCTGGCGTTTATGCGGCATTGAATAATCTTGCATGCAGTGGGGCAAAACCATTGGGGATTACGATGACGCTTCTGCTCCCGACATCCGCAAGCGAAAATGATCTGCGTGCATGGATTTCGGCAGTATCCCGTGTAAGTGAGAAAGAGCAGATTCCGGTTCTCGGAGGACACACGGAAGTTCTTCGGACAGTGACCTCTCCGCAACTGATTGTTCAGGCAGTGGGAGAAGCTGACAGGGAATTATTTGTCACAGCAGCAGGGGCGCAGCCGGATATGGATGTGATTGTGACCAAATGGGTCGGGCTGGAAGGAACAGCGATTCTTGCAACGGAACACCGGGAAGAGTTATCGGCCAGATACGCACAGCCGTTTCTTGACAAAGCGGCAAAATATATAGATTATCTTTCTATCCGTTCGGAGGCCGCAGTCGCCGCAAAGTCTGGCGTTGCTGCAATGCACGACCTCTCAGAGGGAGGCGTTTTCGGAGCTCTCTGGGAATTGGGGCAGTGTTCCGGCGTCGGACTGGAAATTGATCTGAAGAAAATACCAATTCGTCAGGAAACCATAGAAATCTGTGAATTTTTTGATTTAAATCCTTACAAGCTTCTGTCGGGAGGCAGTCTTCTTCTGGCAGCGGCAGATGGCAATGCACTGGTGCATGCGATCCGTCAGGCTGGCGGGGAAGCTGTTATTATCGGAAGGACAATCGACAGCAATGACCGTGTACTTATCAATGGGGAGGAACGCAGATTCATAGAAACAACACAGACAGACGAATTATGGAATATGGTAAAACGTAATTAGGAGAACAATAAAATATGAGAGAGAAGATTTTAACTTTTATAGAAAAAAACAGCCGCATCGATACACAGGAGCTGGCCGTAATTCTCGGTGTAGATGAGACAGCAGTCATGAATGAGCTGGAAGCTATGGAGCAGGAGGGAATTATCTGCGGATATCATACGCTGATTAACTGGGACAAAGCCGGTGTGGAAAAAGTAACTGCACTGATTGAAGTGCGTGTGACACCGCAGCGCGGCATGGGATTTGATAAGGTTGCAGAGCGCATTTACAATTATCCGGAAGTAAATTCCGTGTATCTTATCTCCGGCGGATTTGACCTGATGGTTACATTGGAGGGGAAGACACTTCGTGAGATTTCCCAGTTTGTATCCGATAAGCTTTCTGCCCTGGATCAGGTACTCAGCACAAAGACAAACTTTATTTTAAAGAAATATAAAGACCACGGAACTGTTATGGCTCCGAAAGCAAAAGATGAAAGGATTATGATGGCATAATGAGAAATCCATTATCAAAAACAATTACAACCATTGAGCCATCGGGTATCCGGAAATTTTTTGACATTGTCAGTGAGATGGATGATGCAATCTCTCTCGGCGTCGGAGAGCCGGATTTTGACACACCGTGGCATATTCGTGATGAGGGAATTTATTCCCTTGAAAAAGGAAGAACTTTTTATACTTCAAATGCAGGTTTAAAGGAATTAAAAATTGAGATTTCCAAATATCTTGACCGGAGATTCGGGCTTTCCTATGACTATAACAAGGAGATGCTTGTGACAGTCGGAGGCAGTGAGGCAATTGATATTGCCATGCGTGCCATGTTAGATCCGCAAGATGAGGTACTTATTCCGCAGCCAAGTTATGTATCCTATGTGCCTTGTTGTGTACTGGCAAATGGAACACCGGTTCCGATCGAACTGAAGGCAGAGAACGAATTCCGCCTGACGGCAGAAGAACTTGAGGCTGCAATCACGCCGAAGACAAAGCTTCTTGTTATGCCTTTCCCAAATAACCCGACCGGGGCGGTTATGGAAAAGAAGGATCTGGAAGCAGTTGCAGAAGTGGTAAAGAAACATGATCTGTTTGTCCTGAGTGACGAGATCTATGCGGAACTGACCTATCTGGACAATCATGTATCCATTGCCTCCATTCCGGGAATGAGGGAGCGGACAATCGTGATCAACGGATTTTCCAAATCGCATGCAATGACCGGATGGAGACTCGGTTATGCATGTGGACCGGAAGTAATCATCAAACAGATGTTAAAGATCCATCAGTTTGCGATCATGTGTGCGCCGACCACCAGCCAGTATGCGGCGGTAGAGGCACTGCGCAACGGGGATGAAGATGTTGCCATGATGCGGGAAGAGTACAACGGCAGACGCCGTTATGTACTGAAGCGGTTCAAAGAGATGGGACTTTCCTGTTTTGAACCATTTGGAGCATTTTATGCGTTCCCTTGTATTAAGGATCTGGGTATGACCAGTGATGAGTTTGCAACAAAACTTCTGCAGACGAAGAAAGTTGCGGTTGTTCCGGGTACGGCGTTCGGTGCCTGCGGAGAGGGATTCCTTCGTATATCCTATGCATATTCCCTGGATGATCTGCGGATTGCACTGGATCGCGTGGCTGAGTTTGTAACGGAGATTCGGGAGATTAAGAATTAAAAAATGGCAGAGTTAAATATTGTATTACATGAGCCGGAAATTCCAGCAAATACGGGAAATATCGGCAGGACCTGTGTCGCAACCGGTACAAAGCTGCATCTGATTGAGCCGCTTGGTTTTTCTTTATCGGAGAAACATTTAAAGCGTGCCGGCATGGACTACTGGAAAGATCTTGATGTCACCGTATATGAAAACTGGGAGGATTTCTGTAAAAGAAATCCGGGTGCAAAAATTTATTATGCGACAACAAAAGGACGTCATGTGTATTCGGATGTCCATTATGAACCGGACTGTTTCATTATGTTCGGAAAAGAGAGTGCGGGAATTCCGGAAGAAATCTTAAAGGCGAATCCGGATACCTGTGTGCGTATTCCGATGATCGGGGAAACCCGTTCTTTGAACTTATCGAATTCTGTTGCCATTGTGCTTTATGAGGCACTGCGCCAGAACGATTTTGACCATATGAAGCTGGAAGGACAGCTTCACAGACTGAGCTGGGACGATTAAAATGGGAATTATCAAAGCAAAAAATGTTGTACACGAATTTTTCCGCAGAGATGAGGAAGGCAATGTTGAGTCTATTACGACGGCACTCGATCATGTAAATCTGGATGTAAAAGCGGGACAGTTCATTGCCATTCTCGGACACAACGGATCGGGCAAGTCGACACTTGCCAAACATATCAATGCGTTGCTGACACCGACAGAAGGCGTGATCTGGGTGGATGGAATGGATGTACTCGATGAGGACGATACCATTCCGATCCGGAAAACTGCCGGGATGGTATTTCAGAATCCGGATAATCAGATCATTGCCAGTGTGGTAGAAGAAGATGTGGGATTTGGTCCCGAAAATATCGGGGTGCCGACAGAGGAAATCTGGACGCGTGTCAATCAGAGTTTAGAAGCTGTGGATATGGTAAAATACCGCAAACATTCTCCAAATAAACTTTCCGGTGGACAGAAACAGCGTGTTGCAATTGCCGGTGTTGTGGCAATGGAACCGAAATGCATTGTCTTTGATGAGCCGACAGCGATGCTTGATCCGAACGGACGCAAAGAGGTTATTGCTACCGCACATGATCTGAATAAGAAAAAGGGCGTTACTATCATTCTTATTACACATTATATGGAAGAAGTGGTTGACGCAGATTATGTGTACGTCATGGAGAAAGGAAAGATCGTGATGGACGGTACACCGCGCGATATTTTTTCGCGTGTGGACGAGCTGAAAGAACATCGTCTGGATGTACCGCAGGCAACGCTTGTGGCAGATGAACTGCGCAGCGCGGGCGTACCGATTCCACAGGGAATCCTTACGAGGAAAGAGCTGGTGGATGCGATTATGTCCGTGGCAAATGCATAGGCAGGAGATAAAAGATGGCAGAAATCATTTTAGACAAGATCAATTACACATACAGCGACGGTACTGCTTATGAGATTCAGGCATTAAAGGATGTCAATCTGCAGATTCATCAGGGCGAATTTATCGGAATTATCGGTCATACGGGATCGGGAAAATCGACTCTGACTCAGTTGCTGAACGGACTGCTGCGGGCATCATCGGGAAGCATCTATGTGGATGGGCAGGACATCTATGATGAAGGGTATGATATGAAAGCCCTGCGGAGCAAAGTGGGGCTGGTTTTCCAGTATCCGGATCATCAGCTGTTTGAGACCACCTGTTTTGAGGATGTCTGTTTTGGACCGAAGAATCAGGGACTGGATCGCAGGGATATAGAACTGCGGGCGTTTGAAGCGCTGCGCAACGTCGGGTTTCCGGAAGAGTTATTTTATCAGCCGCCGTTTGATCTGTCCGGCGGACAGAAGCGCCGTGTGGCAATCGCCGGAGTACTTGCAATGAAACCGGATGTGCTGATTCTGGACGAGCCGACAGCAGGACTTGATCCGGCAGGGCGTGATGAAATCCTTGGACTGGTTTCTAAGATGCACAGGGAACTTGGAATCACGATTCTTCTGGTATCGCACAGTATGGAAGATGTGGCGGAATATGTGGATCGCATCATTGTGATGAATCACGGTGCCGTGATGTTTGATGCTTTGCCGAAGCAGGTGTTTGCGCATTATAAGGAGCTTGAGGCGGTAGGACTTGCTGCGCCGCAAGTGACGTATCTGGTACATGAACTTGCGGAACGGGGACTTCCTGTGGATACACAGGCAACCACGGCAAAAGAAGCAGCACAGACAATTCTGTCGGCACTTCGGGAGAAAAACGTCATTTAGTGTTTGCAGAGCACAGGAGAAATTTATGTTAAGAGATATTACTCTGGGCCAGTATTATCCGGCAGATTCTGTCGTACACAAACTGGACCCGCGTGTAAAATTATTTGCGACAATGATATATATTATTGCGCTGTTTACGTTCCGGGGCATTTTGGGATTTGCGATCATAACCGGTATGCTTATTTTTATGATCAAAATTTCAAAAGTACCGTTTTCGTATATCGTAAAAGGGTTAAAAGCCATTGTGGTGCTGCTTTTGATTACGGCAGTGTTTAATCTGGTCTTTACACCGACCGGTACGGAGTACTGGCACTGGGGACCGTTTCATCTGACCAGTACAGGTATTATGAATGCGGTGCTTATGACGATCCGGCTGATCTATCTGATCATTGGAACGTCTCTCATGACACTGACCACGACGCCAAACCAGCTGACCGATGGACTTGAAAAAGCATTGTCTCCGCTGAACCGGATTCACATACCGGTGCATGCGATTGCGATGATGATGTCCATTGCCCTGCGGTTTATTCCGATTCTCATCGAGGAAACGGACAAGATCATGAAGGCACAGATGGCGCGTGGTGCCGATTTTGAGGACGGCAATCTGATCCAGAAAGCCAAAAGCATGGTGCCGCTTCTGATTCCGTTATTTGTATCGGCGTTCCGTCGCGCGGACGATCTTGCCATGGCCATGGAAGCCCGCTGCTACAGTGGCGGAGAGGGACGAACAAAGATGAAACCGCTGCGCTATCAGGGAACAGACCGCAAAGCCTATGTGATATTGATTGCATTTCTTGTGCTTGTGATTGTTGCACGAGTGCTGCTGCGCTGGCCACAGTAGCAGGACGGTGACCGCCGGTAGCAGCATATAAATCATCTGAAAACAGGAAATTTGACAGAACAGGATTAAAAAATATGAGAGTAAAAATGGTCGTCGCATATGACGGAACCAACTATAGCGGCTGGCAGATTCAGCCCAACGGTGTGACCATTGAACAGAAATTAAATGAAGCATTGCAGGCGCTTCTTGGGGAAGACATCCGCGTGACCGGCGCAAGCCGCACGGACGCGGGGGTACATTCTCTGGGAAACGTCTGTATTTTTGATACGGATACCCGTATGCCGGCGGAGAAGATCAGCTACGCATTAAACCAGAGGCTGCCGGAAGATATCGTGGTGCAGGATTCCTGCGAAGTGCCGGATACCTTTCATCCACGTTTTTCCAGAAGCCGAAAGACCTATGAGTACCGGATACTAAACCGGCGGTTCCGCATGCCGACCAGGCGGCTGGATACATATTTTTATCATTATCCGCTGGATGTGGAGAAAATGCAGGAGGCCGCGGATTATCTGGTTGGCGAGCATGATTTTAAAAGTTTCTGTGCGGTCAATGCACAGTCGAAAACCAGCGTACGGACGATCTATGCATGTACGGTCACGAAAGAAGCGGATATTATCACGATCCGGGTGACGGGAAATGGGTTCTTGTATAATATGGTGCGGATCATTGCAGGAACACTGATAAAGGTGGGAGCGGGAGAGTTTGCCCCACAGGAGATGCAGACGATTTTAGATGCCTGTGACCGGAGTGTGGCAGGACCGACGGCTCCTGCACACGGACTGACAATGATCGGACTGGAGTACGAATAAACCACGGAATAGGATCATTTTTGTGTTGATTTGTTGAATATGTCGAAAAACAGATTTCCATTGTGGACAGGAATGGCACTTTTTACAGAACCTGTGGATAAAGCAGGAAAAAGCGGTATTTGAGGGACAAATCTGCTTGACAATAAAAGACCCGGGTAATATAATATATAAGTCTGTGATAGTACGTAAATGTGAGCCAAAAGCCCCGGCGAGCATTTAAACTATATAGAAAAGCAGAGCAGGAAAGAGCAGCGTCCGGACATACGAGGCTTGAAACTGTTCGCATTTTATTGATTTGAATATCTATCAAGGAGGAAAACCCATGAAAACATTTATGGCAAGTCCTGCTACCATCGACAGAAAGTGGTATGTAGTAGACGCTGAAGGCAAGACATTAGGACGTTTAGCATCAGAAGTTGCTAAAGTATTAAGAGGAAAGAATAAACCAATCTTCACACCACACATTGATACCGGTGATTATGTAATCGTTGTGAACGCTGAGAAGATCAAAGTAACTGGTAAGAAGTTAGATCAGAAGGTATATTACCGTCATTCAGGATACGTTGGAGGAATCAAG
>ENA-OQKL01000375-OQKL01000375.1-human-gut-metagenome-genome-assembly--contig:-NODE-375-length-14825-cov-3.546265_pt1 | contig 14825 bp, 20 predicted proteins | sample MGYA00242779_ERZ504800 | MGnify/ENA primary metagenome ERZ504800 (study PRJEB26092, sample SAMD00036410) | human gut metagenome | host: Homo sapiens | study: EMG produced TPA metagenomics assembly of... | reverse complement strand
TCGAGCCGAGCCGACATAACCGGTATAGCCTTCACGCAGCGAAGCTGTGGGAATAAATGCGACTTTCTTGTTATCAATTTCTTCTTTTATCAAACTTCCTACACTTGAAAAGTGCGAACATAAAAACCAGTTTCATCCATATCCTCCTTAATAAATTCCGATTTCACGATATCATTTCTAATACTAATTTTACCGTATTTTTCAGATTCAGTCCATCTTTTAATCCCAGTCGGTAGAAAAACTCTTCTGTTTCTGGCATGGGAATGGCGGAGATCATGAAGTCGTATCCGCTTTACACCAGACCGCTCAATTCCGGTAGGGCTTTTTAAGGCCCTAAATGCGTAGGTTGGTGCTTTGTTGCGATATGCTCCACGGTTACGGTGTATTGTTCATATTCTGTTTTCGGGAATCTTTATGAAATCTTCAAAATTGCCCGGTATGCTATCCGTAAAATCAAAGAAAGGACTTGATTATATGGATATGATTTTGAAAACGACTGACCTCTGCAAAAATTTCAAGGGGCAAATGGCGGTAAACAATGTGTCACTGAACATCCGGCGCAACTCGGTTTATGGTCTGCTGGGGCCGAATGGGGCTGGCAAATCCACGATCTTAAAAATGCTCACCGGCATTTTGCGCCCCACATCGGGAAGCATCGAGTTTGACGGCCACCCGTGGAAGCGGAATGATCTGGAGCATATCGGTGCTTTGATTGAGATGCCCCCGCTTTACGAAAATCTGACTGCATACGAAAATCTCAAAGTCAGAACTACATTGCTCGGCCTGGACGATGCACGAATTAACGAGGTATTGCAAATTGTCCAGCTCACGAATACCGGCAAGAAACGGGCCGGGCAGTTTTCTCTTGGTATGAAGCAGCGGCTTGGTATTGCTATTGCATTGCTGAACAGTCCCCAGCTTTTGATTCTGGATGAACCGACTAACGGCCTTGACCCTTTAGGGATTGAGGAACTTCGAGAGTTAATTCGCTCTTTTCCCTGCAAAGGGATTACAGTTATTTTGTCCAGCCATATTCTGTCAGAAGTCCAGCAGATTGCAGATCATGTGGGTATCATTGCTGGCGGCGTCCTTGGATATGAGGGAGAGCTTCGCGCCGGTGAAGATTTGGAACAACTCTTTATGGATGTTATTCGCAGAAATGGTAAGGAGGGATATTAAATGGAGATGGCATATATTCAGGCAGAGAACCTAAAGCATAAGAGAACTTTCACAAAAACGCTGATCGTTCTGGCCCCGTTTGTAACTGCGCTTATGAACTTTTTTGCCCCTCTTTGGTTCCAGCTCAATTCTTATAACTGGTGGTATATACTGCTCTATCCCGGCTTTCTCACGCTTACCTGCGCTTTGGTTGAACAGCGGGATAATGGCAAACTAAAATATCGTGCCGTTGCTTCATTGCCTGTTTCGCAGAACAAAGTCTGGAAAGCAAAAATTGGAGTGGCCGGTATTTACTCCTGCGTGGGGAATTTCATTTTCCTGGCGTTAAATCTGTTGGGCGGTTTTGCAATATTAGTTATCAACGAAATTCCCCTGACAATCGGAATTTGGCAGGCTGCGGCCGGAACAGCTTGTATTGTCATTGCAAGCCTATGGGAAGTTCCGCTGTGCTTATGGTTATCAAAAAAAGTTGGTATCTTTGTCACGGTTATTCTTAATGCCGGACTTGGAAGCGTTTTAGGGATTTTCACGGCTACAACCTCTTTGTGGATGATCTGCCCGTATAGCTGGGTGCCGCATCTTATGATTTCCGTGTTAGGTATTTTGCCTAATGGTGAGCCGGTTGCAGATCAGAGTACGGCAATGGCATTTTGGATGATTATACTTGTATTGGTCATTTCGCTGGCCTGGTTTGCGGCGCTGTCATTTTTAACTGCAAGATGGTTTGAGAAAAAGGAGGTGGGGTAACTATGGTATCTGTGGTTCGCTGCTGGAAAGCAGAATATCAGAAGTGTAAACATAGCATTTTGCTCTATATGCACAGCATGATTCCGATTATATGTGCGGCGATTTTTGCGGGTTACTATCATATATCCAGATGGGAACTGGCAACCAAAATCAGTGCCTATCTGGAAGTGCTGGCCGTTGCGTTCCCGTTTCTGATCGGCATTATTGTGGGCCTGGTTGTTCAGATCGAAAATCAGGCCGGGCATTATCAGCTTTTGTTGGGAACAATCCCATCTCGCATGGCAACGTATATTGGTAAACTTGGTTTTCTGATGATCTGTGCTTTTGGCGCAACATTTTTAGCGTTAGGAACATTCGCTGCACTATATAGGGATGCTCCGGCAAGCCTTTACCTGAAAGCAGGGATTCTATTGTTGATTACCATGCTTCCCATTTACCTGATTCATTTGTTTGTGGGAATGAGCTTCGGAAAAGGTGCATCTATGGGATTGGGAATTGCAGGGAGTTTAATAGCTGCCCTTATGATAACAGGGCTTGGTGACGCTACATGGAAATATATTCCCTGGGCCTGGGGCGTTCGTGCTATGGATTACACTGTGCTTGCATGGGATAGCCCCCAACTGTATGCACAGGTAAAAACCGATTTTTTCAGCGGTATGATTATTTCTGTATGCTGCACTGTTTGTCTGCTGATTGCCAGTTTGGTTTGGTTTCATGGTTGGGAGGGAGGTAAAAACAGTGAATAAAAAGTGCCTGTTTGCCGTGGTAATTGTGCTTGTAAGTCTTATATGCTTATCGGCCTGCGGTGCGCTCCGCGATACCGCCGATAAAAATAAGGCGTTAAATGAATCTCTGCCGTATTATGAGCTGAACGCCGCAAACTATGATGAAATTTCATATAACGGCCTGACATATACCATAACGGATGAATGTCTTGAAATGTCAGAACTGCAAGAAGAAATCGGGCAGGTATCGAAACGCTTCAAAAATGTGGCGGGGGAAGATTTCAGTTTCGGCTACGTTTACAGTATTGTGGATGTGGATATAAGCAATGCCGTAGCTGTAAATATCAACAATGAATATCGGAAAGCTGACATTAAAAATAATGATGAGTAACCTCGACAATGTGGTATAATGGGGCGGGAGGTGATTTTTTGACCCACTTACTTGTAGTTGACGATGAAGTTTCTATCTTGGAATTGATTAAGAACAGTTTGGGGAAAGATGGATATTTGATAACAGTCTGTCAAAATGCGGATGATGTAGACATCAAAAAGCTGCATTTCTATGACCTCATTCTTTTGGATGTGATGATGCCTGGCACAGACGGGTTTGAGTTTTGCAAACAGATCAGGAATATGGTAGACTGCCCGATTCTCTTTCTGACCGCAAAGACATTAGAGGAAGATATATTGTTTGGATTGGGCATCGGTGCGGATGATTATATTACGAAACCTTTTCGTATTCAGGAGCTTCGCGCCCGTGTCGCGGCACATTTACGCAGAGAAAAAAGGGAGCATCACAGCACACTTTCATTTGGGCCTGATATAAGATTTGACCTTTCCGCAAAGGTACTGTATGTTTCAGAACAGCCGGTTCCCCTTACCAAAAGCGAGTATTCAATCTGTGAATACCTTGCGAAAAACCGGGGACAGGTTTTTACAAAAGAACAAATCTATGAAGCCGTTTTCGGGTTTGATGGAATAGGCGATAACTCTACGATCTCAACGCATATAAAAAATATTCGTGCGAAATTGGAGCATTTCAAAATAAGTCCGATCAGCACCGTATGGGGGATAGGATATAAATGGGAGTGAAAAAGAAACCTACATTGAAAATATTGTTTCGCCAGTTTGCTATCTCCCTCATTGTCATGCTGGTAGCGGCAATTATTGTCCCTTCTGGTTTGGAGGGACTTGCTGTAAATGCTGGATTAGCTACAAGAGCAAATCTAAGTGAATTGCAGGTAAAAGAGATCATTCCAACGCTGACGATTGCCCCGGATATTACAAAGGTTGTGATTCCACAGGGATGCGGCTACTTAATTCTGGACAAGAACTTTAATGAGCTTTACAGCAATATGGACGATGATGAAAAAGAAATTGCCCTGCTGTACGCAAAGGGAGAATATATTGAATATGCTACGGGGAGGCAGTTTGCACTTGTTGTCCGGGAAAACGAATTTTGCGTTTTAAGGTATTATATTGGTTCTCAATTTACAGTGTCATGGCTACCGGAATATTTTCCATCTCCTGACACGCTTGCGTTTATCCTGATGGCTGTAAATTCGCTGCTGGTCATTATCATACTGACCGCCAGATTTGCTAAGAACCTGCGTACACAACTGACCCCGCTTTTTGAAGCAACTGCGGAGGTTTCAAAGCAAAACCTTGATTTTGAAGTAGGACACGCCAAAATCAAAGAGTTTGAAGATGTCCTTGCATCTTTTTCAGATATGAAAGATAATCTGAAAATTTCGTTAGAACGGCAATGGAAAACCGAACAGACACAGAAAGAGCAAATCGCCGCGCTTGCCCATGATTTGAAAACGCCTCTGACGGTTATTCAAGGAAATGCTGATTTACTCACAGAAACAAATCTTGATGATGAGCAACGATTATACGCTGGTTACGTCGTGGAAAGCTCCGGCCAGATGCAGTCATATATTCAAACCCTGATTGATATATCACGGGCGGCGGTTGGTTATCAGCTCCATATTGAAAGTATAGACTTGCCAGCGTTCATGCAGCACTTGTTCGGTTATATGGAATCACTATGCCGGACAAAAGAAATCCGGCTGCAAATGAATACTGTTTCACTCCCTCAAATGCTGAAATTTGATAGGGTGCTGATAGAACGTGCTATTATGAATGTTATCAGTAATGGGCTGGACTACTCCCCGCAAGGCGGAACGCTTTATGTGGATGTTCAGAGTAACAACGGTTTCGTGGAAATTTCAGTCACAGACGAGGGAACGGGGTTTTCTAAAGAGGCATTATGCCACGCACAGGAACGGTTCTATATGGGCGATCAAAGCCGCAATTCAAAGTTACACTTTGGTATGGGTCTATATATTACAAATTCGATTATGGAACAACATAATGGTCAGCTTATTTTAGAAAATTCAAAAGAAACCGGCGGCGCAAAGGTTACTATGAAACTTCCTTGCTGATTTTCCGATAGTGTAATGGACGTCTTTTATGTCCGTCCATTTTTCAAATCTTTATGGAATCTTCAAAAATTCCTCTTATCATGTATCTAAAGAAAAAACATCTGCCCAGCGGCAGAAAAGAAAAAAACCGCTGCTGGGCAGACCCATTTTCACACTTAATTTATATTCACTGGTGGCGGTTTTGAGAAATCAAGGCCGCTGCTTTCTTTCTGTCATTCCCAGCAGTTAAAGACATGGCGGCCCACGGGAGGACGCCGCCATGCTGTTTTACTATCATTATAATCTAATCCACTTCTACCGCTTAAAAAAAGCCTTGCCCCGCCACGGGAATATTCCGGCTATGAGTATGAACTATACCATGTAAGAAAACAACAAAACGCTTCAAATCGTCGCCCGGTAGGTTTACGACCTGCCGGGCGATTTTGTCGATTTTCGCGGATTGTCATTTCCGGCAAAAACTCAGATGGAAAACGGAGGCGGTCAGCAGACCAGGGCCAGCATAGGCCCCTGACAACGGACAGGATCATCCTGCTCACTCCCCACGGAAAGGGGGTGAGAAGATGAAAGTTACCCCTGATGATTACGGGAGGCGCTGCCAGTTTGACCATTTTTGCAAGCTGGTACTGTACCATGAAGCCGTTGACTACTTCCGGGAAAGGAAGCGTCAGCGTGGCTGGGAAACATCCTTTGAAACGCTGCCGCTTTCGGAACTGGACACGCTATGCACGATAGATCAGTACCCCAGCGACAGTTTTATATTTCCGGCCTATGGCTGTGAGCTTCAGATCAGCGACGGGCTGGTGGCCGCTGCCTTTGCCAGCTTGCCCCAGCCGGGACAAAGCATCTTGATACTGCATTGTGTCCTGGAACTGACGGACAGCGAGATCGGCGCGGTGGTGGGAATGTCCCGCAGCGCCGTCCAGCGGCACAGGACTAAGACGCTGGAAACCATGAGAACAAGACTGACGGGAGGTATTGCAGAATGAAGCAGGCCAGATATAAGGAGCCTTTGCCCCTTGCAGTGATCGAGGCGGCCCGCGCCGGTGACGCCGGGGCCGTGGAACAGGTCTTGCAGTATTACAACGGTTACATTTCTGCCCTTTGCAGTACACGGTGGAGGTAGGTAAAATGCAGAAATACCGATCCTGTAAATAGTTTGCAACCGGTTCGCTGCTCTCCCCCGTCACACCCATAGCATGAAAGAACAGCACCGCAGGATGATTCCTGTTGCCATAAGTTTGAAACATCATTGATATCGCCTCAGCTTTCCATAAGAAACATCATAATTCTCGCAAGTACCGCCGCTATGACTGCCATGCCCACCGTGCCGAACAGCCACTTTTTCTGTTTGTCTTTTGCGGTGATGCGGATGATCGAGGACACGAAGAAGTGGGTGCTGTCCCCTGAACGCAAGGCTCCGCAGTCCACGAGAGAATATGCAGCCCATCGGTTGGATACCGTGTTGGACAAGTTTCTCAAGACCATGCAGACCACCGCTGCCCGCTTGCAGGAGAAGCTCCTGAAGCCGGAGGCCCGGCAGAAAGGCAAGGAACAGGTCAAGGAGAAAGCACGGGATTCCGTTCTGCAACTGTTGAGCCGTTTGCAGGCAGAACAGGCGCAAAACAAACCATCGGCACAACCCCGCACACAGGAGGGGTACTCGGAAATCTGAACTCATCGGGAACGTTTGGGGCAGAAAGTTGGCACTTTCTGCCCCGGCACCCGGTTACAAGGAATTGGAGGTCTGCCTATGAATATGAATCGGCCTGACATGACCGAAACTGTGAAATATGAAAATTATACGAATAAATCCTTGCAAATGGACTCGAACCTCGCTACAATGGAGATGTCTAAATCCCCTGCCATTGAATCTTCTGACCAGACCAAAGCAGCCAAGCACGAACCTCTTGTTTACCGGGTGGAGGAGATTGCCCAACTTTTGGCGATTTCTCCCCGTGCGGCGTACAACCTGTGCAACACCACGAAGGATTTCCGGGTGCTGCGCATCGGCACCAGCATCCGGGTGAACAAGCAGAGTTTCGACAACTGGTTTGCGGCGGTCTGAGGGAGGTAACCTATGGCATCTATTCTGAAGCGCGGAGATTCCTACTCCGTCCGTTACAAGTACAAAGACCATTCCGGCAAGCCCTGCGAGGGATGGGAAAGTTTCAAGACCAAGAAGGAGGCGCAGGAGCGAAAGATCACGGTCGAGAAAGAACTGCTGGACGGCACATTTCTCGTCCCCGATACCATGACGGTAGAGGAAATGCTGTACAAGTGGATCCCGATCCAGTCCACCAAACACAAATGGTCCCCCAAGACCTACACGCAGTCCGTGGCGATGGTGCAGAACCTCATTGTTCCCTATATCGGGAAGCGGAAGGTGCAGGAGTTGCGCACCTATGACATTGAGAAGTTCTATGCCACCCTTGCCAAGACCCCCTGCGGGCAGTACGTCCACGGCGTAAAGCAGACCCTGACCGACAAGCAAAAGAAGCGGCTGCTGTCCAGCACCTCAATCCACGAAGTCCACACGCTGCTCAAGACCGCATTTTCCTATGCGGTGGAATGGGACTTGATCCACAAGATTCCCCTGCCCCGTGATGCCCCCAAGGTCAACATCGAGGAACGCACCATCTGGGACGAGAAAACCATGCTGGCAGCCTTGCAGACCATCGAGAACCCTGCCCTGCATCTGGCGGTGCACATGAGCATGATCCTTTCGCTCCGTGAGGGCGAAATTCTCGGCTTACAGTCGAGTGATTTGGATTTTGATGCCGCCGATGGTCGTGGTACCATCTCGGTCAGCAAAACCATGCAGCGAGCCAACAAGGACGCTCTGGAAAAGCTCGACCCCAATCAGGTGTATCACACCTTCCCGGACAGGCGTGAGGGCAGCAAATCCTCTCTCATCCTGAAGAAGCCCAAGACCAAGAAGTCCAACCGTGTCCTGTATATGACCAAACCTCTGAAAGTGGAGCTTCTGGCATGGCTTGAAAAGCTCAAGCAGGACGAGCAGAACGCCTCGGAGAAGTACAGCAACTGCGGGCAGCTGTTCCGGCTCCCGGACGGCTTGCCCATCGCGCTGGAGCTGCTGACAAAGTGGTACCGCCTGTGGAGAGCCGAGCACCCGGAGTTTGAACAGATCGTGTTTCACGACCTGCGGCACTCCAGTGCCACCTACCAGCTCTTGCAGTCGGACGGTGACTTCAAGTCGGTGCAGGGCAACACAGGTCATGCAACGGCATCTGTCCTGATGGACACCTACGCCCACACGCAGGACAAGCCCCGGTTGGAGCTGACCGAGAAGATCGAAGCGAACTTCTATTCCCAAGACCTGACCCCGGCAGCACCCCAGCCCCGGCAAAATGAAAAGCCGGCGGCAACAAAAATCTCCGGCAGGGAGATCCTTGAAGCCATCCGGCTGATGGACGCAGACGAACGCAGAGAATTGACGAGAGCCTTGTTCGCCTAAAATTTCTTCTTTTTATGCAAAGGAAAGCAGGCTGTGCAAACCTTGCGCAGAAAAGCCCCTGATTCGGGCAAATGTGCAAACGGTGTGCAGAAAGTGTGCAGCCGCTTTCCTACATAAAGAAAGAACGCCAAATCTTACGATTTGACGTTCAATATCTGGTGCACCTCCAGGGACTCGAACCCTGGGCCCACTGATTAAGAGAGCAAGCCGCCGGTTCGTCTCAATTTATGGAAGTTTCGAGTCATCGTTATTTTTAATCAAGACAACGTGATTTTTCACCCGGTAATTTCTGCACCCTTTATCGGATTTTGCAACGAAAAGCACCTTCTGCACGTTTTGAAACCGTGCAAAAACCGTGCAGAAACCGTGCACTTACTCCCAGACAAACTAAAATCCACTTCATCCGACAACGACTTGACGGCATTGGTTTGGGTGGCCATTCTCTTATTTTTAGTACTTGCTGCATCACAAGCCGATTGGAAAGCATCTGACCTCATTCTCAGTATAACCCGTCGTTTTGTGTTAGAAAAAAGCAACACAGCACGATATGGTCTGTATGGCCTTGTAGTGGTATCCTTTTGCCAACAAGAAAACAACATAAAACGAAAGGAAAAACAAATGATGAAACGTATCTTTACCCTGATTGCCTCTATTGTTCTGGCCACCAGTCTACTGGCTGTCCCCTGCTTTGCCGCTGAGCCTGAAGACTTGCCAGTACCGCAGCCTGGTGTGACCGAAACGGAACAACCTGACGGTTCTGATCAGCCTGAGAATCCGGACAGACCTTCTATCCAGCCATGTGATGCTATGCCGGGCGTTGGAGACATGGGTTAACTCATAAAATCGATGTTCAAGTATTCTTTCGCTTCTTTTTTGACAACCTCTAACCCGATTTGATATCCAATGACTTTGCAGAGATAATACGATTGGTAGTACAATTCTTTGCTGATTTCGTCATCGCCCATAAAATGTCGGCATTCCGCTTCAATTTCCAGACATCGGGGCAATACTTGGTAATGTCCATATTGAATACAGGCTTCTCGTCCTTCTTTAGCGAGTGCAGCTCCTTCCTCATAGCGACCGCACAAATCCAGTACCCGAGCATAATTATAAAGGACCAAAGGCAACACCCCTATAGATGTTATGGTTTCCTTAAAATGCTTACGCACATACTTAAGCAGCTGATAGTAGATTTCAGCTGCGTTTTTTATTTTGGCCAGCATCAGAGTAAGCAAGCCCAATCTGATTGATAATTGTGATTTCATCTCTTGTATAAAGGAAACTTTCTATACTCTCCAGGTCAAAGCGGGGCACAGTCAGCTGAATTGCCTGCATTAGCAGATCGATTTGTTCCAGCGGCGTGTAGCGTCCTATCTAAGCGTCCCAGAAGTAACCCTTGAACGCAGGGCAAATTGCTGCGCAATTTGATCATCCGGATCTGCCAGCTTTTCAAATTGTGCGAGCTTCTCAAAGCCCTCCGGCACCTTTTCGGTCACATTGCAGGCAACAATTTCTTTCTGAAGAGCTTCCATCTCCAGTTCATTTTTACTCAGCAGAGCAAAATAGCGGTCATCCGGCAGGCCCAGACGCTGCAAAAGGGCATTGATCCGGTTGCGGCTGGGGGTCTGTTTCCCATTTTCCAGTCGGGAAAGAGTCATAGGCTCACAGATTCCATAGCAGAGCTGCTTCTGGGTCAAACCCAGATCCAGCCGCCGCTGCTTGACGTACTCGCCAAGAAAGACATTCTTCATCCCTAAACCCTCCTATAGAAGTAATATCTCTATTATTATAAAGGATGGCACAGCGGATTTCCAGTGAACGGTTCAACTTTTACTGAAAACTTATCGTTTTGTGTTATTTTCAAGTAACTCGGCACGATATGTTCAGAAGTGCGTCGTGCTGCTACAATATAGTCACAGCGATGAACCAAACATCCAGAGCTGAAAAAAGAAAGGAGAAACAGAAAATGTATACCGTAACTTTTTCCAATGAAGAGCTGGAAGAGATGAAGGCAAACGACGCGGTTGTTATCGTTAGCTGCGATGATGACAACGGGCACCGCCTCTACTGATCAGTGACGGTTTCCCAAGGAGCAAATGTTTGCTTCTTGGGATTTTTCTGTATAATGGAACCATGTTTTATGAATTGAAAAACGGAACGCTTGTGGAAACCAAAGACGCACAGGGGAATTTTGATCTGACACAGGTCCTTGGAAATAAATATTTAGAAGATGTTGATTCCGAAAAATGTGTTATTGTTGATACGTACAGCAATAGATGTTTCCTCATCTCAAAAGATCTCCTCCACCATGGTGTGAGCGAAGAAGTATACCACAAAATGCTGGATAGCGATGAAACCGACTCAAACAAGTCAAGCGAAGAAGTCACTTTCATCTTAACAATTACGTATAAATGCAACATGCACTGTACTTACTGCTATCAGCAAAACGATAAAACCTTGGAAAAGAAACTTATCAGTGATGAAACTCTGGATAAAATTTTAAGTATCATTGCACAGTATATGGAAGCAAATCCGAACAAGACCGTTCGACTGGGTTTATTTGGTGGCGAACCCTTGCTGATCGAGAATGAGAAAGTAATTGATAAAATTCTCCAATTTTGCAAAGAGCACAAAACCACTGTTCATATCACCACAAACGGAAGTTTCCTTTCGTATTATTTGAAGAAATTTATCATCAATCGTCGCTTCATCAGCGGTATTTATCCCACAATCGACAGTATGGCGTTAAATTATATGACGCGATACGATCTTGATCCGAGCCGGAACAATACAAATGAAACTTTCAAACTCCTGTGCTGTATTAAGACACTTCTGCATTACGGCATCCATGTGGACTTAGGAACCAATATCGATAGGCACAATCATAAAGAAATCTGGAATACACTGGATGACTTGAAGAAGTTACAGCTTTTGCAGGATAAAAACTTTGCGTGGACTATTGGTCGAGTAGATGATCGTTTGTATGAAACAAATTTCCCTGACATCATGATGGAAAGTGAGATTCTCGCTGAGCTTCAAAGCAAGCCTCTCCCGGACAATGTTCACGCGGCATTTTTAAAGACCTGCTATAACTTTGCCGACAAAATGGGCCTAAAGTTGAATTTGCGGGAGCATAAACAAACACATAGTTATTGTTGGAGCACTTCGTCATCCAGTAATGTTTTTTATGTTGATATGAATCTGAAAACATATCGTTGTACTTGCACAGTTGGTAGATCTAGGTACAGCCTTTTTGATTTTTCCTATGAAAATTTAACAAATTATCGGCCCGTCGCTGTAACCTGCAATTCTTATGCGGAGTGTAAGGATTGTAAAATCGGTGGCTTCTGCGGTGGCGGATGTCAGCTGTCCCACCAAATCGATTTCAAAAAGTGCTGTACATATGAAGAAGAAGTTTTTTCTCACTTCATGAAAACACTGTTTATTCCTTATATTAAATCCAAATATAACGAGGTGAATCAAAATGAACGCAAAGCTGAAAACAGATGCACTTGACCTTACCTCTCTGCTCAATGGGCTGGTGTTTTTCTCCCCAGTCTCTCTACTGGTACGAACCACTGCAGGAATCTCTCTCAGCCAATTCTTCATTTTGCAAGCAATTATGGCTACTATGGTCCTCCTCACAGAGATTCCTCTCGGAAAGCTGACCGATCGCATTGGCTATAAATCCACGTTGGTACTATACCAGATCGCGCTGCTCATTTCGAGAACCTGCCTCTTGCTGGCTCATGTAAGCTGCAATTATAGTCTGTTTATTTTACAGGCTATCCTCGAAGGCACAGCGGCTTCCTTTTCTTCTGGGACGCAGAGCGGCTATATTTATATTATGTTTTCAAAGGAACATTACGCTGAAAAATCTGCACATGTCGCCAATTATGGAACTGTCGGATTTTTTGCCAGTACCCTAGCTTATGCGGTCCTGTACACGCTGATTGGCATCAAGGGTCTGCTTCTGGCAACGATTGCCGCAAACCTTGTTGCTGTCTTTACCTCTTTAAAAATCCCCAAGGAAACAGTGCAGCCCAGAAGTGAAACGCGCCAAAAGAAAAACATTCCCTATCCGCAGTTGTTTCAGCAGAAAAAGATATGGATGCTTCTAATGATTTTGGCAGCTTTGAACATTGGCCGCATTCTGATCAATTTCTTCTATGCGGAGAAGCTGCAGTTGTGCGGGATCAATGAAACCTGGCTCGCCGCAATTATTATGGGTTATTCTGCAATTCAGTTGCTGTCCGAACGGATTCTCGCCCGTACCAAGCCTGAACACTATAATCAAATGATGGCACTGTTTTTACATTCTGAGTGGAATAGCCCTTGGTGTGTTGGGCTTGGTCAATGTGCCGGTTTGGACTATCCTATTTATGCTGATCCTTCCGCTTTTTTTAGGATATTCCATCCTATCTGCTGGGAGAAGTCCAAAACAGCATTGTAGATGCTGCCGGCAGGGAAGACAATCGCGCCGAGCTGCTTTCCGTCTTCAACATGGGCGTCAATGTTACTGAAAGTTTTTTATCTGTTTGGCTCATCACTACTGGTGAGCGCCGGGTCAACGGCTTGTTTTGTCATCCTCGGTGCTTTTATGACCGTAGTTGGAATTGGCATCTGTCTTTCTGTGAAGAGCGCATGGTTGCTTTCACTTCAAGTAAAAAAAGAACGGCAACTAATTTTAGTCTACAATATCAAGAGGGCTTATATATGATGTCTGGATACATCTCCGATTGCCTAGGAGAAAATTTCAGTTGTATTCAACCCAAGCCAATATTACCTCAAAAATTCAATTGGGATGTCTTCATGGCCACACTGATTCCTACTGAAGGGTGTAATTTTCAGTGTTCATACTGCCACAAAAACCACCCGGCAGCCAGTATGACTCGTGACACACTGGACCGAATTGAGGAGTATATAACTGCACAAGCGCCGCGCTATAAACAGGTCATACTTGCATGGTTTGGAGGTGAACCTACTCTTTGCAAAGACACTGTGCTGGAAGTGTCCAACATTGTGCAAAATCTGCAGAAACAGTATGGCTTTCACTATGCTGCCAATATGACCACCAATGGTTATCTGCTGAATGACAAGCTATTTCGGCAGTTCTATCAGGCAGGGATCACCAGCTATCAAATTACAATTGATGGTTGGAATCACGACAAGACTCGGCCCCATGTATCCGGCAAGGGAACCCTGCAGACCATCATTAACAATCTGGCCTCTCTTTCCAAGTTGCCGCCGGCAGAGTATTCCTTTCATATCACGCTGCGCCACAATATTCTGGCCGACGATGAGGACTACAGTTGGTATGATTATCTGTACCGTCTGTTTGGGCATGACAAACGCTTCGCCGTACTTGTTCGTGCTGTTGGTGACTGGGGTGGTGAAGGCGTCCACAGTCTATCCATCCTTCATCAGGATACAAAAGATGTGTTGGTAGCAAAACATGTTGCATATCTGGATAAGATCGGGATGTCGTGTCATAACCACAGAAACGGAGCCCTTGCACAGGTGTGCTACGCTTCCTATCCACATAGCATGGTATTCCGGGCCAATGGAAAAATTGGCAAATGCACTGTGGCGCTTGACCACCCGCAAAACCAGTTAGGTTGGGTTGATCCCGAAAAAGGTATTGTGATCGACCCGGAGGTTAACTGCCGGTGGAGCTTTTCTGATCTGAAGCCCGAGTGTCGTAGCTGCCGGAATGTTTTGCGCTGCATGAATATGCAGTGCAAAAAGTCTGAAATTATTGATGGAAAGACAGTTTGCCTCTATAGAAAATCAGAATGTGTGTAATCAGTTAACTAACGCAAAACGATATGTTTATTCCTCATCCTGTGTGCTACAATTTGAATCAGAAAGAGCAAAGCACACAATCCACTGTTCATAGAGACAGATGGAACGATCACAGAAGAGGTGGAAATCATGAAGTATTATCTCAAAAAGTGCTGGCCCACTGTTACAGCGGCCTCCATCTGTATGGTTGTTGCCTATGGTTTGCAGGTCTGCACCAGTCTGGTACAGATTCAGATCACCCAGGGACTGCTGGACGGTGATCTGCGGGCTTTCACCATTCGGATCATTCTTCTTCTGCTGGAGTGCATAATTTTAAGTGTTAAATGACACATACATGGACGCACAGGAGGTTATGCACATGACTGATTATAGCAAAATTACAGCCCTTTACTCCCGCCTTTCCGTAGGCGACGAGGACAGGGACGGCGGCGAGAGCAACAGCATACA
>ENA-OQKL01000374-OQKL01000374.1-human-gut-metagenome-genome-assembly--contig:-NODE-374-length-14846-cov-3.642639_pt1 | contig 14846 bp, 13 predicted proteins | sample MGYA00242779_ERZ504800 | MGnify/ENA primary metagenome ERZ504800 (study PRJEB26092, sample SAMD00036410) | human gut metagenome | host: Homo sapiens | study: EMG produced TPA metagenomics assembly of... | reverse complement strand
CGCCACGGTTACCGTGCGTGTGAGCGGTGTCGATGCCGCCGCGGCCATCGCCGCCATCGACGTCGTCGCTCGCCCGCAGGCAACGCTCGACCTGCATATTGCCCTAGACTCTCCTGTTACCGGCGAGGGTGTCGTGGGCTCCGTGCTACGCGTGTGCGCCCACGAGTACGCCACCGTCAACGTGACCTGCACGCAGACACTCGACGACAGCTGGATCGCACTCGACGACACCGGCCTGTTCCTGGACGAGGGCGCGCGCGTCAACGTGCAGCACACCGTCCTGGGTGCCGGCGCCAGCGCCACCGGCCTTGCCGGCGACCTGCTGGGCGACACCGCCAAGGTGACCATCGATACCGATTACCTGGGCGCCCGCGAGCAGGTGCGCGACTTTAACTACGAGCTGCGCCACCGCGGTCGCAAGACCGAGTGCGAGATCGACGCCAACGGCGTGCTGACCGGCACGTCCAAGAAGGTCTACCGTGGCACCATCGACCTCGTGCACGGCTGCAAGGGTGCAACCGGCACCGAACGCGAGACGGTGCTTTTGGCCAACAAGGGCGTCGACAACAAGACCGTTCCCGTCATTCTCTGTGACGAGGACGACGTCGCCGGCAACCACGGCGCCACCATCGGTCACGTCCGCGACGAGCAGCTGTTCTACCTCGCCTGCCGTGGCCTTGACCAAAACGCCGCCGAGGACCTGTTCATCCGCGCCAAGCTGGAGGACGCCGCGCTTTCCGCCACCGACGAGCGCACCCGCGCCGCCGTCGTCCGCCTAGGCAACAACCTGATCGACAACTTTGAAGAGGAGCTCGCATGATCGACACCGAGCACGTTAAATGCGACACCTGTACCGCCCCCGAGCCCATGGAGCTCGACGCCAGCGACGAGGCTTCGCGCGGCTGGCCCACCGTGGACATCGAGACCAACCCCTACAAGGGCCAGTTCCCGCTGTTCCAGCAGCACCCCGAGATCGCTTTCCTCGATAGCGCCGCCACCGCGCAGCGCCCTGCCTGTGTGCTCGACGCCGAACGCGACTTCTACCAGCGCATGAACGCCAACCCCCTGCGCGGCCTGTACTCGCTGTCCGTCGAGGCCACCGACGCCATCGCGAAGGTCCGCCAGCAGATCGCTGACCTCATCGGCGCCTCACAGGCCAACGAGGTCGTCTTCACCCGCAACACGAGCGAGTCGCTCAACCTGGTCGCTAAGAGCTTTGCGCCCACAGTGCTCGAACCGGGCGACGAGGTCGTCATCACCATTATGGAGCACCACTCCAACCTGATTCCGTGGCAGCAGGTCTGCCGCGAAACCGGCGCCAAGCTCGTCTACCTCTACCCCACCAAGACCGGCCAGCTCACCACCGAGGAAGTTCTTGCCAAGGTGGGCCCCAAGACCAAGATCTTGGCCGTGGGTCAGGTTTCTAACGTGCTGGGCGTCGAGAACCCGGTCAAGAACCTCGGCAAGCTCGTCCATAAGTACGGCGGCTATCTGGTCGTCGACGGCGCGCAGTCGCTGCCGCACATGCCGGTCGATGTGGCCGACCTGGGAGCCGACTTCTTTGCCTTTAGCGCACACAAGGCCATGGGCCCCATGGGCATCGGCGTGCTGTGGGGCAAGATGGACCTGCTCAACGCCATGCCGCCCATGCTCACCGGCGGCGAAATGATCGACTCGGTCACCGAGCAGGACGCCGTCTGGGCGCCCGTCCCCGAGAAGTTCGAGGCCGGCACGCAGGACGCCGCCGGCATCTTCGCCACAGGCGCCGCCCTCGACTACCTCGTCAACACGGTGGGCTACGAAAACATCCAGGCACGCGAGCAGGCACTCGTCCACTACCTGATGGGCGAACTCATGCAGCTCGACTTTGTCCAGATCATCGGCTCAATCTATTGGGATAACCACCACGGTGTCGTGAGCTTTAATGTCAAGGGCATCCACCCGCACGATGTCGCGAGCATCATGGACATGGACGGCGTCTGCATCCGCGCCGGTCACCACTGCGCGCAGCCGCTGCTCACCTGGCTGGGCGTCGAGAACCTTGCCTGCTGCCGCGCCAGCGTGGCCTTCTACAACGACAAGGCCGACATCGACAAGTTCATCGCCGGCCTGCATCACGTTTGGAGCACATTCAATGGGTAATCTGTACACCTCCACCACATTTATGGAGCACAACTCGCACCCCGACTATAAGTACGAGATGGATGCTCCCACGCACGAGCACGACGGCATCAACCCCAGCTGCGGAGACGAGCTCACCTTGCAGCTGCGTGTCGAGAACGGCGTGATCGAGGAGGCCTCCTTTACCGGCCACGGCTGCGCCATCAGTCAGGCCAGCGCCGACATCATGGCCGACCTCATCACCGGCGAGACGGTCGAGGAAGCGCGTCGCTTGGCAGGGCTCTTCCTCGCCATGATCCGCGGCGAACAGCTCTCCGAGGAGGACCTGGAAGATCTGGACGAGGCCGCCCAGCTCCAGGACATCTCGCACATGCCCGCCCGCGTCAAGTGCGCCGAGCTCGCCTGGCGCACCCTCGACGGCATGCTCGAGGGGCAAACAAACCAGTAGTTTATGCCCCGAATCCAAGGTTTTTGATTGCCGAGCCGCCCGATACGGGCGGCTCTGTTTTTACCTAATGAGCGCGAACGCACAAAGTCCGCGCGTCCGGCGCCCCGTCTGACATTTGCCACACAGCCAGACGCGAGCACGGGCGTTTTCCACAGCACCAAAGGCCTGCGGCAGGGCCCCGGGCCCGCCAAGCAATGCGCCAAGCCCCGTTCTGCGAAGCTCCGACTCGCTTCGCGCCTGCCGCAGACGGGTCCCATAGGGAGCGGCGTGCATATTTGCGAGTATTCAGCACGCCAAGCTGTGTGTATACGCATCGAAAGCGTTAATCAACGTCTTTAGGCGCATATATATTGTGTTTTAGAACAAGCATCGCGGTCTCAGGGATCACATACATGCGCTTCGGAGGCGCATCGGAAGGCATAAATAGCTTCGGAACCTGTATGTTGCAAGATTGCGGCAATGCCGACAGCACCACGATGCTGAAAACTCCGTTTTTTGCACGGCGCAGACGGGGGTAGGCACGGGCAAACCCGGACTGAGCTGTTATTTTATGCAAGATGACGATTGTTCTATGCATATTAAGAAGTGCAGTTACCGTACCAAGCTTTTAGAACAATGGTTGTGGCATATGGGCGACCCCAGCTGCGGTGCACAGGCAGTCCTACGCCACGTTTCGGCCAGTCTGCACCGCCGTTCGTGCACAGGCACGCACGATACGAGAAACGGTACTTTTGCCAATCCCCGTATATCGCTCAATCTGACGCACCGTAAAACCGGCATCGTGCAATCCAAGAATGACGATGTTGCGCTGCGCCGACGGCGCTGCTTTAACCCCGTGGAGCGGAACCCCGAGGCTCTTCGCCATCTTGTCGGCAAAGGCGTGGCGTTCCCACTCTGTCTCTTTCATATCGCACAGCGCCGGCTCGCTACCGTCGGGCGTCGAAAGCGAATAGGCAATAAAGCCCTCGGCAGAACCAAAAAGTTCAAGCACGCAAGAAGGATCAGAAAATCCCCTCGCGGCATCTGCCGCATCACTGTCGTAAGCGCGCAGATGCTCCGCAAAGCTGCTCCATGGGTAACGCTCGATTAGGCTCATGCCCGCCTCCTGCGGATCGGCGTGAACGGAGCGAATAGCCTCCATCACCTGCCAGTCGGTATCGAGCGAGCGCCGGTCAAAACGGTTCTGGAACAGATGCCCTGTGCGCCCCGTGCGTTTATTGAACCGCCGCGCGTACGTCAAAAGCAGCCGGTGCATCGCCGCGCTCATCGCGTCCTCGTAATCTGCAAGCACCAGACGCACGTGATTGCCCATAAGGCACCAGGCGATAACCGTCACGCCCGCCTTGCGGCAGCACTCACGCATCAGCTCCAAGAACTCCCACCGGTCTTCATCGCCCTCAAAGATGAGCTGCTTGCCCGTACCGCGGGCACAGACATGGTAAAAGCCGGTAACCGTTCTCCAAACGCGCTGCATGGCGCTCCCTTCGCCGGGATCTGCTTGCCATCCAATACAGCACGATTGAAGCGTGCCATCAAAACATTCACGCAAAACAATACACTCGCGCGGCCAAAGGCAGTAATCAGGCGGCGAACGGCATCGTTGCAACAGGTCAACCCCCGCAATGCTTACAAGAGCTGACCAATAGCTTGCCCAAGACGGACCCCCTCTACGGAAGTTCACGACCACAGAACATAGAGTTAAACCGTTTCAATTAAAACTTCAGGACTTCTCGATGCGAAAACTGAGCCGTTCGCCGAATATTCCGTGCATTTCGCGGTATTATAGGGGCTGCATGTCATGTCCCTTTCGAAGGGTCGCCCGGCAATCGCCAGCCACGACCCCCAAACGGGACGCCAACACGATAGAGAGGAGAGGCATGCAGTACTCACAGGAAGTGGAGAACATGTGCCCCGTTGCCAAGGGCGCATACCACGGCCCCGCACCCATCCCCGAGGAGGGCAAGTGGGTCCAGGCTAAGGAGATTTCCGACATCTCCGGTCTTACGCACGGTGTGGGTTGGTGCGCACCTCAGCAGGGCGCCTGCAAGCTCACGCTGAACGTCAAGGACGGCATCATCGAGGAGGCCCTCGTTGAGACCATCGGCTGCTCGGGCATGACCCACTCTGCCGCCATGGCTTCCGAGATCCTTCCCGGTAAGACCATCCTCGAGGCCCTCAACACCGACCTCGTCTGCGACGCCATCAACGTTGCTATGCGCGAGATTTTCCTGCAGATCGTTTACGGCCGCAGCCAGACCGCGTTCTCCGAGGGCGGCCTGCCCGTGGGCGCCTCCCTCGACGACCTCGGCAAGGGCCTTCGCTCCCAGGTCGGCACCATGTTCGGCACCAAGGCCAAGGGCGCTCGTTACCTCGAGCTCGCTCAGGGCTACGTCACCCGCATGGCTCTCAACGACAAGAACGAGATCATCGCATTCGAGTTCCTGAACCTCGGCAAGTTCACCGACGCCGTCAAGGCCGGCAAGACCCCCGAGGAGGCCATCGCTGGCGCTATGGGCCACTATGGTCAGTGGGAGAACGCTGCCAAGTACATCGACCCGCGCACCGACGAGGAGACTCACTCCGTCGCCAGCGTGTTCCCGGTTCACGAGTAGAAAGGGAGGGAAATAACTATGACTGTTACGTTCGAAGGTTACGAGCGCCGCGCTGACAAGATCAACAAGTGCCTCGCCGACAACGGCATCGCCTCCCTCGAGGAAGCTCTGCAGATCTGCACCGACAAGGGCTTCAACCCGCGTGAGATCGTCAACAACACCCAGTCCATCGCCTTCCAGAACGCTGAGTGGGCATACACCCTCGGCTGCGCTCTCGCTGTCAAGCGTGGCGCCAAGTCCGCTTCTGAGGCTGCTGCCATCATCGGCGAGGGCATCCAGGCCTTCACCGTTCCCGGCTCCGTCGCTGAGGACCGCAAGGTCGGTCTGGGCCACGGCAACCTGGGCGCTATGCTGCTCTCCGACGACACCGAGTGCTTCGCCTTCCTGGCCGGCCACGAGTCCTTCGCTGCCGCTGAGGGCGCTATCGGCCTGGCTCTGAACGCCAACAAGGCTCGTAAGAAGCCGCTGCGCGTTATCCTTAACGGTCTGGGCAAGGACGCTGCTCAGATCATCGCCCGCATCAACGGCTTCACCTACGTAAAGACCCAGTTCGACTACTTCACGGGCGAGCTCAAGGTCGTCGAGACCATCCCCTACTCCGATGGTCCCCGCGCCGCCGTCAACTGCTACGGCGCCGACGACGTCCGCGAGGGCGTTGCCATCATGTGGCACGAGAACGTCGACATCTCGATCACCGGTAACTCCACCAACCCCACGCGCTTCCAGCACCCCGTCGCTGGCACCTACAAGAAGGAGCGCCTCGAGGCTGGCAAGAAGTACTTCTCCGTCGCTTCTGGTGGCGGCACTGGCCGTACCCTGCACCCGGACAACATGGGCGCCGGCCCTGCCTCTTACGGCATGACCGACACCATGGGCCGTATGCACTCCGACGCCCAGTTCGCCGGTTCCTCCTCCGTGCCTGCGCACGTCGACATGATGGGTCTCATCGGCATGGGTAACAACCCCATGGTCGGTGCCACCGTCGCCTGCGCTGTCGCCGTCGAGGAGGCCCTCAAGGCCTAATCGCGCTTGCGCGATGCTCATATAGTTGAGCTTTGGAGCCGCTATCCACCCGGGTAGCGGCTCTTTTTTGTCCCAAAGCTGTCAATCGGTTTGGGTCGCGCCACGAAAACGGCTCATCTACTACGTTTGGCCCGCATGGCTCGACCATAGCCAGGTTTTGGGAAAATCAATAATCCGTCTACCTGCGGGTTTGATTTTGTGATTCTCGGTATGGTTGGGGGTGACCGCCCAAACGTAGTAGATAGGCCCATTTCGTGGCGAGCGAATCGACCCGAGGCACAGGGTAGCTAAAAGAACCCCGTCCCAAATTAACTACTCTGCCATGAAAATCCAAAACGATTCGATATATCAGTTGAGATGAGCTCCGAGGTGGAGTGAGACGGATTGCCAAAATACCCCTAACGTCCACCTGCCATATTCGCCCTTTACCGATTTATCCAATCTTTGCGACACCTTTGCCGATCACCCGTGCGACAATGCGCCGGACGAGAAAGGAATCCGATGGAATCGACTGATGTACTGGTAATTGGATCTGGCATTGCGGGCCTTTGTGCCGCCATAGAAGCGGCACGCACGGGTGCAACCGTCGCTGTGGCAAGCGCCGGCAAGACCATGAGCGGATCGAGCTTTTTCCTGGGAACCTGGGGGCTCGGCCTTATTGGCCCCGTCGACGAAGACGACGAACAGGACCTCATCGATACCATCCAGACCGTCGGCGGCGGCGTTGCCGACCCCGAGCTCGTCCAGACGTTCGTCCACGGCATTCCCCGGGCAATTACATGGCTCGAACGGGAGCTGGGTGTTGAACTCCAACGTCCGCAAAGTGCCGAGAGCGCCCAGCAAAAGCAATTTATCCCCTGCTTTGACCATAAGACACGCAAATGGCGCGGCCTCACTCGCAAGCCCCTTGAGGACGCGTGTGCGGCCCAGATCGAGTCTCTCGGCATTCGCCTGCTTCCCCGCCACGAGCTTATCGACCTTATTGAGGACACGCCCGGAAAGATTGTCGGCGCCACGCTCTACGACCGCACAAACAAGCATCTCGTACCTATGGCAGCCAAGGCCACCATCATCGCTGCGGGCGGCACGGGTGGCCTGTTCGAGCGAAGCCTCACTTCAGCCGACGTGCTCAGCTCCTCGCAGGCCATCGCGCTGGCACACGGCGCAACGCTCACTAATATAGAGTTCATGCAGATGATGCCGGGCTTCATCGAGCCCAAACGCAACCTTGTCTTTAACGAGAAGACCTGGCGCTACGTCAAGTTCGACCAGCCGGTCGATATCGCCGACGACAAGCTGGACGATCTGCTTGAACAGCGCTCCGGATATGGCCCCTTCACGTCACGCTTGGCCTCCCGCGCCATCGATCTTGCCATCGATCAAGCGGGTACCGAAGGTCTGGCGCTCCACTACGATTTCCCCCGCGAGGACGTCCCCGAGTTTGTACAGACCTTTGCCACCTGGCTGCAAGACGAGTACGGCATCGCGCCGACCGAGGAGATGCGCGTGGCGATGTATGCCCACGCCGCCAACGGCGGTATCAAAATCGACAAGAGCGCGTATACGGGCGTTGAGGGCCTCTACGCTTGCGGCGAGGCGACAGGCGGCATGCACGGCGCCGACCGCATTGGTGGCTTGTCAAGCGCCAACGGCATAGTGTTTGGGCGCATCGCGGGCGCATCGGCAGCCCAGGCAGCACAGAATACACCTGAGGAGGCCCCGAAGGCGGATATCGCCCTCCCCCAGTACGGCATTGCCACAACAGTCGCCGAACGCTTGACACGCAGCCTTAAGCACACGATGAGCACCTATTGCATGATCAACCGCACCGAAGGGGGCCTATCCAAGGCACTACACGAGCTTGAGGGCTTGAAGACGGAGGCAACGACCTTGAGCACACAGATAGCTCAGGACAGCGAAATCGCAGCCCTCGCCCGCCTGCAATCGCAGATTCAACTAGCACAGGAAATGGTCAAAGCCATGCGCAAGCGAACCGAAAGCCTCGGATCGCACTATCGAGCGGACTAAGTCGATTCTCACTTTGAGTTTGATCACAATTTCTCAACATGCATCGAGCCCCGTAAGCATGATTCCCTTAAGGAGAACACGCTTACGGGGCTTTTGCCGTGTTTTCCCTAAGGGAATCACGGTGCAGACTTCGCGGCTCCGCGCCCTTTCGGGTTCGACCCCATGCGAGGTCAACAAAAAGCGACCAGCCGAAGCCAGTCGCTTTAACATGCTTTGGTGGGCCGTCAGGGGGTCGAACCCTGGACCTTGGGATTAAGAGTCCCCTGCTCTACCAACTGAGCTAACGACCCAAAGCTAAAGTCCGTTGTGGCGGACTTTAGAGGAGATATCGTGTGGTGGGCCGTCAGGGGGTCGAACCCTGGACCTTGGGATTAAGAGTCCCCTGCTCTACCAACTGAGCTAACGACCCGATATCAACACGAAGCAAGAACTGGGGTGGGTAAAGGGACTCGAACCCTCGACCTACGGGACCACAACCCGTCGCTCTAGCCAACTGAGCTACACCCACCGTGTCCTGTGCGCTTCGCGCTCGACTATTATTGCAAGGAACGCCACGCGATGCAAGCCCCAATTTTCAAGAATTTTGAAAAGAGTTTTTCGGATCCATTTCGAGCATTTCCCACCGGTTTCATAGGAGTAAACTTGCCCCACCCCGATGTTCGAAAGGACAACCATGAAAGAACTCTCCAATCGCACGGCAACGTTTACCGATTCGATCATCCGCCGCATGACGCGCATCTCCAATAAGTACGACGCCGTCAACCTCTCGCAGGGCTTCCCCGACTTTGATCCCCCGGCGCAGCTGCTCAATAGCCTGAGCACCATCGCCAGCGACCCCAAGCCGCTCTACCATCAGTACTCCATCACTTGGGGCTCCCAGGCCATGCGCGAGGCGCTTGCCGCCAAGCAGGAGCACTTTATGGGCATGCCGATCAACCCCAATGAGAACATCGTGATCACCTGCGGCTCCACCGAGGCAATGATGGCCGCCATGATGACGGTCACAAACCCCGGCGACAAGGTCGTCATCTTCTCGCCGTTCTACGAGAACTACGGCGCCGACACGATCCTTTCGGGGGCCGAGCCCATCTACGTGCCGCTCAACCCGCCCACATTCGACTTTGACCGCGAGACACTCGAGGCGGCCTTCCGCGACAACGACCCCAAGGCCATCGTCCTGTGCAACCCTTCCAACCCCTGCGGCAAGGCTTTACACGCGATGAGCTCACCTTTATCGCCGACCTCTGCAAAAAGTACGACACCTACTGCATCACCGACGAGGTATACGAGCACATCGTCTACGCGCCCCACGAGCACGTCTATATGGCCACGCTGCCCGGCATGTTTGAGCGCACCATCAGCTGCAGCTCGCTGTCTAAGACGTACTCCATCACCGGCTGGCGTCTGGGCTACACTATCGCCCCTGCCGAAATCACCGAGCGCATCAAGAAGGTCCACGACTTCCTCACCGTGGGCGCCGCCGCTCCCCTGCAGGAAGCCGTCGTCACCGCCCTCAAATTCGACGACAGCTATTACGATGAGGTCCTCGACCTCTATACCGCCAAACGCGACCTGTTCTGCCAGGGACTCGACAGCATCGGTCTTGAGCATAACGTGCCGCAGGGCGCCTACTACGTGATGATGGATATCTCAGAGTTTGGCTACGACAGCGACCTCGAGTTCTGCGAGGACCTGGCCTCAAAGGTGGGCGTGGGCGCCGTGCCCGGCTCGAGCTTCTTCCGCGAGCCCGTCAACCATCTGATTCGTTTCCACTTTGCCAAGCGAGACGAGACGCTTAACGCGGCGCTGGAGAACCTCAAGTCGCTACGTGATAAAATCAAGCCGCGCGGGTAAGGACGGCCCGCAACTAAAGCAACCAAAGAAGCCTCGCACCGCCCGCCGCGTTGCGAGGCTTCTTTCTATAGCGCTTTCTTAAATGGTTTAGAGCTCTATACTTTAGTCACGGAGCAACTCGTCCCAGAGAGAGGAATACTATGGCAGAGCAGCAGCTTATCGGAGCGCTCGAGGCCGGTGGCACCAAGATGGTCTGCGCCACGGGCTATGCGGACGGTACGGTCCTAAAGCGCGAGCAGATCGCGACCACGACCCCGCAGGAGACCGTCGAGGCCGTCAACGCATGGTTTGCAGACAAGGGCATCTCCGCCCTGGGCATCGGCGCCTTTGGCCCCACCGCGGTCAACCCCGCCTCGCCCCAATACGGCAAGATCCTGGAGACGCCCAAGACCGCATGGCGCTACTTTGACCTGCTGGGCACCATCCAAAACGAGCTCAACGTCCCCTGCGGCTACGACACCGACGTCAACGTCGCCTGCCTCGGCGAGGTCACCTTTGGTTGCGCCCAGGGCCTCACTGACGTTGTCTACCTGACCATCGGCACCGGCGTGGGCGCCGGCGTGCTCTCGGGCGGTCAGCTCGTCCACGGCATGATGCACCCCGAGGCCGGTCACATCCTGGTCACACGCGACCCGCGTGACACCATCGGCGAGCACAGTGCCTGCCCCTTCCATGACAACTGCCTGGAGGCCTCATCGCCGGTCCCGGCGTCAAAAGCGCTGGGATGGCAAGAGCGCCGGAGACATGGCCGATGACCCGGAGGCCATGGATCTGCTCGCCGGCTATCTGGCGCAGGCGCGTCATGACCTACATCCTGTGCTATGCGCCGCAGAAGTATCGTCATCGGCGGCGGCGTGGCCGACCACACCCCCGATCGTGCCGCTCGCGCGCAAGAAGTGCGCCGAGATGCTCAACGGCTATATCGTCACGCCCGAGGTCAACGACATCGATAACTACATCGTCAACAACAGCCTCGAGGGCAAGCAGGGCATCATGGGTTGCCTGGCCCTGGGCGCACAGGCGCTTCAGTAGCAGACGCACCCACAGGGCGTGGCGCGCCCGGTAAATCCGACCTACGGAACGACGCCACCACGCCTCATATAAGCCCTCAAATAAAAAAGGCCGCCTAGGACCAAACAATACGTCCTAGGCGGCTTTTTTGGCGTACATCAGCGACCGTAAGAAATATCGGAGCACAACGCCCGTTGCCGCTCCACAGCAGTCGATCATCACATCGGTGATCATGCCGGCGCGTCCCGGCACAAAGAGCTGAATCGTCTCGTCGATCGAGGGAATCAGCAGCAGGAACACCGCCGTGGGCAGCAGCACGTCAAAGGTGCGCCGGCCCTCAAAATCAAAGGCGTGCGTTGCCAGAATGCCGAGCACCATATACTCGGTAAAATGCGCACACTTGCGAACAACAAAGTTGGTCACCCATTCATATGGAAGTCCCACGCCGTGCAGGAAACCGCGGATAGCTTCCATGACCGTTAGGCTCAGCGAGCCCGACCCCGAGCCGGGAACCAGCGAATTGCCCCAGATCAAGAGCGCCATCAGGCAGGTCACGACCGCCCATTTTCGATTGATCTTAACCATGCAGAAGTTATGCCTCCGCGCGGAGCGGCGCGAAGCTGGCGGTACCGCCCTCGATAACGCTCAGATAGGCACGACCCGTACGCTTGGCGGTAGAGGACTGTAGGCGCTCGATCTCTTCCTCGAGGATCTGATTGACGCGCTCGTGACGACGATTTTCCATAATGCCGACGGCAATAGCCTCGGCCCGCTCGATGCTCTCGCGCGAGATGCGGGCGGTATCCTCGGGGAACACAGCGCTGTGACGGCCGATATAGGCGGGGGCAGCAGGCTGAGGGGCAGCGACGGGAGCGGGCGCTACAACAGGAGCGGGCTCGTCAATCTCATCCAGAATCGCGGTGGCGGCGGCCCACATGTCCTCGTGGCCCGAGTAATCGGCCATGGGGACATCAACCTCGAGCGAGGCGTCCGGAAGGTCGCCGGTGTCGATGCGATCTTGGGCATCAATCGATGCGGTGATGGCTGCAGGCTCATCGAGGTCATCGAGATCGATGTCCGCGGCACCGGAGATGATAGGCATGCTGGCGAGGTTTGCGTTGTACGGCGCAGCCTCGGCCGCCTGCTGCTGGGCAGGAGCGCCCCAAAGCGAGCTTTCGGCGGCACGGCGGGCGGCAACGGCCTCCTCGTCCGCGGCCATGGCTTCATCAACGTACGAATTGTCGGCAAAAGCGTTCGCGTCCGCCGAGGTAGCGCTGTAGGCGTTATTGGCTGCCGCGTTGGCGACGAGCGCCACGAAAGCCGCCGTGCTGCCCGCAGGGGCGGCCTGGGAGCCAGACACGGCGCGTGCCGCGGCGGCGATGTCGTCGCGATTGAAGGAGCCGGTCTGCCCGCCGTTGGTGAGCTCGTCGATGGCGACTTGATAGACGTCGCGCGAGCGCGCAGGGTCGCAGCTAACCGGCGAATCGTCGTCGAGCATGCTGTCGATCATGGACCAAGCCTCGGCCTCGTCCATGGCATCTGCGGCTCGAGCGATGGTAGGGACACCATCGTCGGCATGACGGCGTTGGAACGCACCGGTCAGGCCGGAAAGGAATGCCGAGGTAGACTGCTCCGACTGAGCCTGAGAAGCAGAAGCGGCAGCATATGGAGTCGCATCCTGCTGCTGAGCTGGAATCGAGGCGGTCTTGAACTCGCTTTGATGCTGATTGAGATTGGCGGCACCGCCCATGGCATCGGGCTGGAACAGACGCTCTTCACGCTGCGCACGGTACTCGGAGATACCCAGCGAGGCGGCATAGATGCCCACGCCCGCCACCGCACCGACGGCAAAGGGAACAGCGCCCGCGACAACCGTCTCGTTGACCGACGAGAACGGCAGCGTCGCGGCATACATCACCACGGGGGCGGCAAGGCCGATCCCGCAGGAAAGTCCGGCAAGGACTGCTCGTTGTGTTGCATCAGAAGAAGCCATGAGCTCTCCCCATCTTCCAGCACCCAAATCGCATCATTCAGTTGGCTGCGCGAGAGAAGATGAAGCGGGGCTATGCCCCAAAGCAACGGTATATGGTTCGTTTCATCTGCGTTTTCCGTCGCGAAGCTTAAAAGCTATTATGCGAAACCGCCCTGTCGATTGCAAGCGACGATGTCGGATTGAAACGGGAAACCTGCTGCTTGCCAGTCTTATGGTCAAAAAAGCGCTGAGCGGCGATATAGAAAAGGGCCGAGGCTCAAAGCCCCGACCCTTTATTGCATTGATGACTATCGCTGCGTGTGGATGACAACCTAGAACGTCTGCTCGTAGTCGCTGTGCTTTTTGGCCGAACGCACCAGGAACTCCTGGTTGGTGTTGGTGCCCTTAAGACCCTTGATAAACGATGCGGCCGCGCGCTCGGTGTTGTTCATGCCGGCAAGAATGCGACGCAGGCCAAAGACAAACGGACGCATCTGCTCGTCGACCAACAGGTCCTCGTTGCGCGTACCGGAGGCAACGGGGTCGATAGCCGGGAAGATGCGGCGGTCGGCCAGGTCGCGGTCGAGCTTAAGCTCCATGTTGCCGGTACCCTTGAACTCCTCGAAGATGACCTCGTCCATCTTGGAACCGGTGTCGATGAGGGCGGAGGCCAGGATGGTGAGCGAGCCACCGTTCTCGATATTACGGGCTGCGCCCAGGAAGCGCTTGGGAGGATACAGGGCCGCCGAATCGACGCCGCCCGAAAGGATGCGGCCTGAGGCGGGCGCCGCCAAGTTGTAGGCGCGGGCAAGGCGCGTGATGGAGTCGAGCACCACCACGACATCGCCGCCCAGCTCCACGATGCGCTTGGCGCGCTCGATGACGAGCTCTGCCACACGAGTGTGGTTGTCGGCGGGCATATCGAAGGTCGACGCCACAACCTCGCCCTTGATGGAACGCTGCATATCGGTGACCTCTTCGGGGCGCTCGTCGACGAGCAGGCAGATGAGGTGCACCTCGGGGTTGTTAATCGAGATAGACTGGCAGATCTTCTTGAGGATCGTGGTCTTGCCGGCCTTGGGCGGGGACACGATCAGGCCACGCTGACCCTTGCCAATCGGCGACACGATGTCGATGGCGCGACCGGTAATGGAGTCCTTGCCGTGCTCCATGCGCAGCGGCTCGTTGGGATAGACCGGGGTGAGGTCGCCGAACTTGGGACGGTTGCGAATCTGCTCGGGGTCCAGACCGTTGACGGTCGTGATTTTGGCGAGGCCGGCGCGCTTGTCGCCGCCGCGCGAAGGACGCAGCGAGCCCTCGATGACGTCGCCCGTGCGCAGGCGCGCGGAGCGGATGAGGTAGGCGGGCACGAAGGCGTCGTCGTTGGACTTCATGTAGCCATGGGCGTGGATGATGCCGGAGCTGTCCGGGCGAATCTGCAGAATGCCCTTGATGTCGCGGAAGCCCTCGGCCTTCGCAGCGGTGACGTAGATTTCCTCGACGAGCTCAGCCTTCTTTTTGCCGGTCGTCTCGATCTCGAACTCTTTTGCCTTCTCGCGCAGCTCGGCGACCTTCATGGCCGCAAGCTCCTCGCGCGAAAGCGTTGGCTCGGTGGGAGCGGCATTACGCTCCTTGTTGCGTTGCTTGCGATCGCGCTGGCGGTTGCGACGGTCGTTGTTGCGCTCGTCCTTGCGCTCGTTGCGCTCCTCGTTGCGCTTGTGCTGGCGACGGTTGGGGCGAGCGCCGTCTTCGCCCTCGGCGGGGGCGGCACCATCGG
>ENA-OQKL01000372-OQKL01000372.1-human-gut-metagenome-genome-assembly--contig:-NODE-372-length-14930-cov-2.492265_pt1 | contig 14930 bp, 9 predicted proteins | sample MGYA00242779_ERZ504800 | MGnify/ENA primary metagenome ERZ504800 (study PRJEB26092, sample SAMD00036410) | human gut metagenome | host: Homo sapiens | study: EMG produced TPA metagenomics assembly of... | reverse complement strand
CTGATTGGATTCTCCAAGTTCTTACCATAGGAGTTTACATTCTGTCCAAGAAGCATGACTTCCACAACACCCTCGGATGCTAACTTCTTCACCTCTGCTACAATATCTTCCGGCTTTCTGCTTCGCTCTCTTCCTCTTACATAAGGAACGATACAGTAACTACAGAAGTTATTACAGCCAAACATAATATTTACGCCAGCCTTAAATCCAAACTTACGGTCACTTGGCAGGTCCTCAATAATCTGGTCTGTCTTCTCCCAGACATCAAATACTCTCTTTCTTCCAGAAAGGCATTCATATAAAAGCTCTGCCAGCTTAAAAATATTGTGAGTTCCAAAAACCACATCGACAAACTTGAATGTTGTCTTTACCTTTTCCTGTTCCTCCGGCTCCTGCATCATACAGCCACACATGGCAATAACCATCTCTGGATTCTTCTTTTTATAATTCTTTAAAGCACCAAGTCTTCCATAAACACGAACATTCGCATTCTCACGAACTGTACAAGTATTATAGTAGACAAAGTCAGCCTTTTCTGTGTCCGCTTTCACATAACCGATATCCTCAAGAATACCATTTAACTTCTCAGAATCCTTAAAATTCATCTGGCATCCAAAAGTCTGATCATAGAATGTCAGCTTACGTCCAATCTCTAATTCTCTTTCCTTTATAATCTCTCTACACTTTGCAATAAAATACCGCTGTCTCTCCGGTTCCTGTTCCGGTGCAGGCGCGGTCGTATCAATTAATTCATAGTTTATATTCGTCATTATAATTATTTAACCTCCAAGTGTGTAAAATCAACTTTTTACGCAGATAGAGATATTATAGGATAACTTTTTTATTTTTCAAGAAAAAAGTACTTGATTTTTATTTTTGTCTGTGCTATATTAGACAAGTCGCAACGATATGGTCGATTGGTCAAGCGGCTAAGACGTCGCCCTCTCACGGCGAAAACAGGGGTTCGATTCCCCTACGAACTGCTTTTAAACGGAGCCTGCATGGCTCCGTTTTTTGCTGTGCTGATTTTTTTCTTCCTATCATAAACGCCAGCAAAAAAGCCCGGCAGTTTTCTGCCGGACTTTTCCTTTTTTCTGACAACTCTTTTATTCTGCGTAGATCTTAACCAGTTCTTTCAGCATTGCCATCGTCTTTTCCATCCCCTCAACGGTAATGTGCTCATACGGTCCATGGCATGCATATCCGCCGGTTCCGATGTTCGGGCACGGCAGACCCATGAAGCTTAAGCGTGCGCCGTCTGTGCCGCCGCGGATCGGAAGAACAATCGGCTCCATGCCGGCTCTTCTGGCTGCCTCTTCGGCATTCTCAATCAGATGGTAGCAAGGACGGATCTTCTCAGCCATGTTGCGGTACTGCTCTTTGATCTCCAGTTTTACCGTTCCCTCGCCGTATTTTTCATTCATTGCTTTTTCAATCCGGCGCAGATTCTCTTCTTTTGCTGCAAATTTCTCTGCATCGTGATCACGGATGATGTACTCGGACTCGGCATGTGCCACATCGCCGGACATACTGGTCAGATGATAGAAGCCTTCATATCCTTCGGTATTTCTCGGGGACTCTGCTTCCGGCAGAAGAGACTGGATCTCGCTTGCAACAGCGATTGCATTGATCATCGTGTCTTTTGCTCCGCCTGGGTGGATGTTAAATCCGGTCACCGTGAATTTCGCTCCGGCTGCATTGAAGTTTTCGAATTCGATTTCTCCCTCTGTGCCGCCGTCCACGGTATAGGCAAACTCCGCGTCAAAGCCTGGAACATCAAAAAAGTCAGGGCCTTCACCGATCTCCTCATCCGGTGTAAATCCGATGGAAATCGGACCGTGCGGGATTTCTCCGGCAAGAAGGGCTTCTGCCAGTGTCATAATCTCTGCCACGCCCGCCTTGTCGTCTGCACCGAGCACCGTTGTTCCATCGCTTGTGATCAGCGTTCTGCCGGCCAGGGATGGAAGATGCGGGAATACCGAAACCTCCAGTGTTCTTCCGCTGTCAGCCAGCTTCAGATCCTTTCCGTCATAATTTTCATGTACGATCGGATTTACCGCATGATCTGCAAAATCAGATACCGTATCCATGTGTGCGATAAATCCCAGTTTTGTCTTTCCTTCGTATCCTTTTGTTGCCGGAATTTTTCCATAGACGTAGCATTTATCCTCTACACGGACATCCGATACACCGAGCGCTTTCATTTCTTCTGCAAGCTGGTCTGCCAGGACTCTCTGACACTCGGAAGACGGATGGGTTCCGCTCTTCTCATTGCTCGGTGTCGGCACTTTAACATAATTCAGTAATCTTTCATATGCTTTCATTTTCTTCTTCTCCTTCTTATTTCATCAGCTTCTGGATGGTTTTACAGAGCTCATCCACGGCGCCTTCTTTTCCCTGCCGGATATCCTCCACAACGCAGGATTTGATGTGGCTGGAAAGCAGTACCTTGTTGAAGCTGTTTAATGCAGACTGGATCGCGGATACCTGGGTCAGGATATCGACGCAGTAGCGGTCGCTCTCCACCATTTCCCGTATTCCGCGCACCTGGCCTTCAATTCTCGAAAGACGGTGGATCAGATCTTTGTATTCTTTTTCGTCCCGCACTTTTTTCCGGTCGCATTCACTGCAGTGTGTACAACATTCACCCATGAGGTTTCCTCCTTGTGTTCCGTCACTCTATATACCCCGTCTGGGTATGAATTTATGATACTCTTTTGCCCAGACTTTGTCAATCTTCGATTTTTGCCGCAAGCGCGCCGTACAGCTTCTGGTTTACCAGACTTGCCGCGCTGCACTCCGCCTCCGGCGCGTTCGCCGACGGCTCTCCGCAGAGATCGACCGCGAGCACCTTTCTCCCCGCAAGACAGTCCTTTGCAAGGGACAGCAGCTCATCCACACGCACATTTCCCTGATCCCAGTTCGTATCAAGCTCCTCCTTTGACAGAATGTCCTTATCGACCGACAGATATACCGGAAATGTTCCCGCATGGGATGCAAAAATCTCTTTGATCTTCGCCGCTCCGCTTCCGTCGTCGAGCTCTTCCTGTGTCACAAACCAGACATGCTCCATCGCTTCTGTCTCCCGCACCGACGCCTCCGGCGGGCCGATCACACAGATTCCTTTGATGTTTTGATACGCCCCGGCAGCATCCCGGATCCAGGAACCGCAGGAGAGCACCGGAAGAAGCGCCGGCGGCTGCATATCGGTATGGTGGTCGAATACGGCTAAAAACAAATCTTCTTTTTCAAGTCCCAGCAGCAATTTGCTCATATAGTGATAATTGCCGGAATCCAGAAGGCGGATCCGCGGCAGCTCTTTCGTTTCTTTTTTTCGGCCAAGTTCCGCTTCCAGAAACTGCTCCGTCTCTGGATCGAGATAACCGTCAGTTCCCCGGAGCTCTCTTAGATCCCAGATCTTTCCCGCCTGCTCCCAGGCATATCCTTCGGACTCATAAATTCCGGAAAGGCTAAAACAAAATGGTTTCATCTTCTCTTTTACTCCTGTTATTTATTTAATGGATTCAGCTTTCTTCCCGCCGTCACAAGAAGAACGGCTGATATCAGAAGCTGCAGAACGGCACTCGCCTCCGGCAGATAATGGATCAGCGGATTCTGTCCGTAATTTCCAAGCAGATAGCAGAGCTGTTCCATCTCTCTTCCATTCCCAAGCTGGCGGCTGATGATCCCCGCAAACGAGGTAAACGGATTGAAAAGAAGAAGGTAAATTACACCTCCTACATCAATCTGCTGATAAGCTGCCGTCATCTCCTGCTGCAGCAGTCCTGCGTAGTAGGCAAGCCCCGTGCAGGCGCATATTCCTACGACCAGAAAAACGACAATGACATAGGAAAGAACGGTCGCCAGTGTGGTCCGCTTAAAAACAACCGAACAGAAAATGCCGATACTGCCGACAAAAATCCCGGTCAGAAGAAGGCCTCCCGCCATCAGAAGCAGTCCGCCAAGGCCGATACCGCCGAACACCACAACAAGGGACAGCACCGGCAGTGCCGAAACCGTCAGTATCAGAACAACGCCAAGCGATGCCTCCAGCTTTCCCGTAATGATTCTCCACGGGTTCAGGTTCGTCGTCAGCAGCACATCCAGCGTTTTTTTTCTCACGCTCCAGCGAAATGCTTCCTCCCGCAACCGCCGGAACCGAAAGGACAACGAGAATAAACAGAAGATACGTCATCAGAATATAGCAGTTCATCGGAACGCTGTAGCTGACCGGTGCCAGATAGCCAAGCTGGCTGCTCTCCCCGAAATAGCAGACAAACGCAACCACGGCAAGCAGCAGATTGCAGACAAAATAATCCAGGAAATCCGCGATGACCGCGAGTTCCGCTTCATTTCTTTTTCAAATACAGGATTTAACCGCACGTTTCGTTCCCTCCTTATCCGATCGTGTTTCCGAACGTTTCTGTGTTTCGGCTCTTCTGTTCCGTTTCCCCGGTCAGATGAAAGAACAGGGACTCCAGGCTGTTGTGTTCCCGTGCAAATGAAACCACAAGGATTCCGGCATCCACCAGTTTCTGCAGCAGATACGCCTCCTCCTCCCGGCTTCCCGAAAACCAGGCCGCAATCTTGTTTTCATCCACAGAAAGGCGGCTGACCTGCGGATCCTGCCGCAATAGTTCCAGCGCCTTTGGCACCTGGTTCAGCACAGTGATGCGCAGCGGATTGGAGCTGTCGACCGCAAGCATAATGTTTTCCAGCTTTCCCTGCTGTACCATGACACCTCCGTTGATGACACCGATGCTGGTGCACAGATCTGCTAATTCCGAAAGAATATGGGAGCTGATCAGAATCGTATAATCCTCCCGCGCCAATCGCTGCAGGAGAAGCTGAAAATCCTTTCTCGAACGCGGATCCAGACCGGAATTCGGTTCGTCCAGCACCAGAAGCTTCGGTTTATGGATCATCGCGCGCGCCAGACAGAGCCGCTGCTGTATGCCCCTTGAGAGCGAATCCACCATCTGCTCCTCTTTTCCCGATAGTTCGACCATCTCCAGCACTTCCCGCGCACGGACGGTTCCTGCCCGCCCGTAAATTCCATACGATGCGGCAAAAAATTCCAGATACTCTATCACGTTTAAGTTTTCATAAACGCCAAAGAAATCAGGCACAAAGCCGATCAGGCTTTTCTGCTTCAGAATATTTTTTGTCGTCCGCACGCCGTCCAGCCACAGATCGCCGCCGTCGCTCTTTAAAAGCCCTGAAATAATGCGCAGCGTCGTTGTTTTTCCCGCACCGTTCGGTCCGACAAAGCCGTAAATATCGCCTTTTTTACTTCCATATCAAGACCGTTCAGGGCATATGTTTTCCGTATTTTTGGTCAGTTTCTCAATTTTCAGTATCGGCATTTGGCTCCTCCGCTAACAGGTTCTCCAGATATTGCTCCGGTGGGATCTCTTTCGCCTTTACGATCAGATTCGGTGCCTCATAGTATCCATAATTTTCATGATACTCTTCTCCCTTTTCCTCTTCGGAAAGACGGTACCGCACACGGATCTGGTTGTCCGCATTCACATACTGCGCCTCCAGCGCCGGATCACTCGCAAAATCGATCTCCCAGTCGGAAATTTCATCATACGTTCCCGTCTGAAAATTGTACAGCTCAATGATTCCATTGAAATTCCGGATCTTGGTCCCATCCTCCGTGCGGGCTTTCTCGAAAGCAAGCGAAAGAATGGTTCCCCGTTTTCCTCCCCCGCCGGTTTCTGCCGCCTGGATCTTATCTTCTAACGCCGTCATCGCATACGGCCAGAATGCAGGATCATAGATTCCCTCGGAATCCGGCTGCATCACGCCTTTAGCATACATTCCATACAGACACCAGATGTTGTTGTTTTCAAAGACACCGTTCAGATAATACGTTACTTCTGTTTCCTCTTCCGAGATTCCGCCGGAATTCGGTCCCATTTCAAAGCTTACCGTGTTTCCGCCGTCCCATCCGCTGTACTCCTGCGCATACGGACAGTACACAACGCCGGCCTCTTTCATGTCCACAAACACTTCCTGATAGTAATACGAGATTCCATACGCTTCGTATCCGCTGTCAAGCTGGAACGTATCGTCATTGCCTGCCAGCTTTCCAAAGAAAAGGCAGTTGTCACTCCGGTTCGGCATGTGATTATAGATGACGCCGTCCAGATAATTTTTCTCTATCTCCGGCAGATCTTCTGCCGCACTCCAATTTCCGAAATCCCGCACGCTGTCCGCTTCTATTCCATCCAGCGTGATCGTCTCCCCGTTTTTGATGTCTCCAATGAGGGCACAGTAACCTGGAACGGCGATCACACAGCTCTCCAGATCATAGCCTGTCTTATTTTCCACGGTTCCGCTGATCTTCTGATCCCAGAAATGAAACGTGCCTTTCAGTCCTTCGCCTTCGTCCAGCGTTTCCATCCGCTGCATGCCGAACTCATTCAGGGCAAATGCAGCCTGATTGGAAATTTCTGCCCTGTTTTTCTGTTCTCCGAAACTGATCTCCGTCTTTTCATATTCCGCATCCTCCGTTTCCGGCTGTGCCGTGCTGTTGGACATATAGTCCATACGGTTGTACGTCACCAGATCGTAGGACGGATCCAGATACAGCTCATAGGAAGCATTGTACGGCGCCTGTGCACAGAAATTAATGTAATCTTTCTGGTATGTATCGTACTGCCAGATTTCTCTTACATACGTCAGCACCGGGGCCTTGAGCCTCGTGCTCTGGCCAAACAGACTGATCAGCATAACAAAGACGGCCGAGCAGGCACAGATCGCCCCCCAGAGATACTGACGTTTTCCTGTTTTTTTCAAAAAGAAATACAATCCCGGCCCTGCCAGAACCAGATAGACCAGAATCAGGCCGCCGTACAGCACCGTATTCGGACGGTTCCGGATCCTAGTGTTTTCCAGAAGATCGGAAATCGTATAGTATTTCTGATAATTCGTATTTCGTTTTGCCAGAAGGCGGCTGGTGGTCTCTTCGTCCAGAATATTTTTCAGAAAATCTACCGGCGCTTCTTTAAACGCACTGCGCTGGCTTTCCGCAAATGTCTCGTTTCCCGAAAAGGTAATCAGAAGACCTCCCTCTGCCTGCCAGAGATCAATTTCTTTCTGGAGTGTCTCATCCAGTTCTTCTTTTGACTGCTCCAGAAGGATCAGCACATCCGGCGAATACGACTCCGCAAGCCCGACAAGCTCCTCTGCCCGGACAGATGCAGCTTCCACCTCATAAATCCCGTCGTTCAGCGTAACTCCATTCAGCTGCTGCCCGTAATTAGTTTCTTCTTCCACAACGCAGACTTCCACCTTGGACTGGAAGAAGCCTTCACTCGAAATCGTTTCTTCCCGACTGTACACCGTGTCCCTCTGGCTGTTCTCCAGGCGCAGGACACAAAAAGACGTATTTTCCACCAGAAGCCCTGCCGAAAAAGTCTTTGTAACGGTTCCGTTCGCCGGAATATAGATTGGAAAACGGTACGTAAAAAGGCTGTTTCTTCCATCGCCCGACCGCTTGACCCCCAAAAACAGTTTTGAGAGAATGCCTTCTCCACTGTTTCTGCGGTAAATCGATTCCGCGGCGTTTTTTATCTGAAAAACAAAGTATCCTTCAAATTCAACAGCGCTCTCATTTGTGATTGTCACACGAATCGGTACGTGATTCCCATCCTGATAGTTTCCTTCGAATCCATAAGAAAAATCAATCTGGTATTCCCCTGCGTAGCTGTTGGCAAGAAGCTGCTTTTCTTTCCCGTCGCTTCTTCCGCCATCCGACGGCGTGTTCTGATAAAGTTCTGTCCGCGTTGTCATCGCAGACACCCTCTGCTACCCGCCAGAAGCAGAATCAGCAGCAAAATACCGGACAGACAGCAGATTTTGCTTCTTCTTTTCCTGTTCATCGCTTTTCGTCCTCTTTCTTCCCCTTTGGCATTCCGACCGGCAGTTCCACCTCAAAGACGGTTCCCTGCAGATCACTTTTTACCCGCACCTGTCCGTGATGCAGTTCCGCAATCTGCTGTACAATCGCAAGTCCAAGTCCCGTCCCGCCGGTATCGCGGCTCCTCGACTGCTCTGTCCGGTAAAATTTCTGGAAAATATGATCCAGTTCCTGTTTTGGAATGATCCGTCCGTAGTTAATGACACGCGTGACCACATATTCGCCCTCTTTTTCCATTGAGACGCGGATCTGTTTTCCCTCTTTTCCGTATTTGACAGCATTGTTCAGCAGATTTCCAAAGAGCCGTGCCAGCAGCTCACCGTCCGCCTCGAGAAAAATCGCATGTTCCGCATGCAGAAATTCCACCTGAAGCTCATTTTTCACAAAAGACGGCGTCATCTCGTCGAGCATCTGCTCCATCAGCTGCACCAGATCAAGTTTTCCGAGATGCAGCTGCATCTCTTTGTGCTCCAGCTTGACGAATCCAAACAGTTCGTTCGTGAGCTGCTCCAGACGGAGTGCTTTCTGATAGGCAATATCGATATAATGATTTCTCGTCTCCTCATCCAGATCCGTCCGCGTGCGCACCCAGCCGAGATAGCCGATAATCGAAGTCAGCGGCGTACGGAGGTCATGTGCCACGGATGAGACGAGATCGTTTTCGTATGCTCCGCGATCCGTTCCCGTTCCATAATTTCCTTGATATTCTGCTGCATCGTATTTAAGTTCTCCGCCATCACAGAAAACTCGTCATTTCCCTTTACCTCGATCGGATGATCAAAATCCCCTGCTGATATCTCCTTTACCTTTTTCCAGAATCTTCCCAATGTATCGGATGGTTTCGCGCATCAGGAAATAAAAGGTCAGGCAGAACGAAAGCAGCGCAGCCGCCGTCAGAATCATCGTCCGCACCGATGGGCGGAGGCCTCCCGGTCCGATCCAGGCGCTCCGGTAACCGATGTTCATCAGTCCATTGCCGAAAAAGGTCAGAATCCCGTCGGTAAGCGTCACTACAAGCACCGTGACAAGTGCACTTACAATCAGATCAAAGACCATCCTCTGGCTGAAGTTTTTTATAAAATCAGGCTTCAATTTTGTATCCCACTCCCCAGACTGTTGTAATAATCTTATCTTCTCTTGTGTCGTCTTTCATTTTTCCGCGCAGACGGCGGATATGTACCATAACCGTGTTGTTCGCCTCATAGAATTTTTCATGCCAGACGCGCTCGAAAATTTCGTCTGTACCGAACACGCGGCCCGGGTTGGAGGCCAGCAGATACAGAATATCAAATTCGATCGGTGTCAGCTTGATGCTTTCTCCGTAGCAGACAACCTGATGGGTTACCTTGTTGATTTCCAGATGCTTTAAGGAAATCACTTCCTGGCGCTCGTGCGGCTTCGACGGATTCAGTTCGCGGTAGCGGCGGAGCTGGGATTTTACACGCGCCATCAGCTCCAGCGGATTGAACGGTTTTGCCACGTAATCGTCTGCTCCCGTTGACAGACCGACGATCTTGTCGATATCCTGCGTTTTGGCACTTACCATGATGATCGGAATGTTGTTCGTCTCCCGGATGCGGCGGCACATCGCAATACCGTCCATATCCGGCATCATCACATCGAGCAGCACCAGGTCGATTTTTTTCTCCTCCAGAATGCGGAGTCCCTCTTTTGCACTGTACGCTTTTAATACCTGAAATCCATCGCTGATCAGATAAATTTCCAGCAGATCCGCGATTTCTTTTTCATCATCCACAACTAAAATATTTGTTTCTTCCACGTCGTTTCCATCCTCTCTGTTTTTAACTACCGTAATGGTACCATGAATATTCAAAAAAATCTTTACTTAATTCTTACGTCTGTATTATCTATTATAAAAAGAAAAGCCGCCTTCCACAAGAGGCCGCTTTTCTTTTCTTCTTATATTTTTTATCTTCGTACTGCGCGGCGGTATACCACAAGAGAAACCGCTGCGGAAATGACCTCTGTGATCCAGAAGGCGTGCCATACGAAAACGCCGCCTCCCAGATGGGACAGCAGGTAAGCTGCCGGGAGAATGACAATGACATTTCGGCAGAGGGAAATGATCAGGGAAGATCCACCTTTTCCGAGTCCCTCCAGCGCACCGGAGGATGTGATGGAAACTGCCGAAATCAAAAAGCCCGCGCTGATGCGTGTCAGTGCCTGTCCGCCAAGACGGATGGTCTCCGGATTGCTGCTGAACAGTCCGATCAGCTGTTCCGGAATGGCAAGGCAGATGCCGGTTCCAATAAGCATGATCACCGCACACATAATCAGGGTGATCTCATAAATCTTCCGCACACGCTTATGCTCGCCTGCGCCGTAGTTGAAGCCGATAATCGGGCGCATGCCCTGTACAATGCCGTTTGCTGTCAGATAGATGAACGTCTGCAGCTTGTAGTAAATGCCGAGCACGACAACGTAGCTCTGGGAATACACGGCCAGGATTCCATTCAGTGCGGAAATCAGAAGAGACGGCAGCGCCAGGTTCAGGATCGCCGGGACGCCGATCGCATACAGTCTTCCGACCAGATTTTTTCCTTCTTTTAAATATTCCGGATGGATTTTGACCGAAATCGGGCGGATCTTGTAAATGATCCAGTAAATCACGACCGGTGTCACCTGACCGATGCCGGTTGCAAGCGCCGCACCCTCAATTCCAAGACGCGGGAACGGTCCGATTCCGAAAATAATGAGCGGATCCAGAATGATGTTGACAATACAGCCGACCATCATACCGGTCATCGTCACTTTCATCCGGCCGACTGCCTGAAAAACCTTTTCAAAGTAAAGGTTTGCCATGATTGCTATGGTAAACAGAAAGATAATCCGTGAATACCGGACACCAAGATCGATGACAGTTTCGGAAGAAGAAAACATCCGCAGGAAACGCTCGATGACCAGAAGGCTTCCGATCGTTAAAATAACCGCATGCAGCATGGTAAGGGCAAGGCCCTGTGTTGCAGCACAGCCGGCTGCCTTTTTGTCACCCGCTCCCAGATAATACGAAATCACCGCATTCAGTCCGATTCCAAAACCGATGGCAACGGCATTTACAAAATTCTGTACCGGATAAACCAGGGAGAGCGCCGTCATGGCATCTTCGCTGATCTGTGCGACAAAGAAGCTGTCCACAATGTTATATAAGGAATTGACCAGCATCGAGATTACCATTGGAAGCGCCATCGAAACCAGCAGTGGAAATACTGGCTTTTCTTTCATAAAGTTTTCGTTCATTATTACCTCCATTTGTGATCTTTTCTGTTGGTGGGCTTACGTGCAGGCACGGACTTTGCTCCATTGCCACAAAAAAAGCCACGCAATTATCTGCTTTCGATAATTGCGTGGCGAAAAGAACTTTATTACAAGTTGAAAAATCCACACCAAGTTTGAGAGCAATATACCACACTTTGCCCGGGCTTGTCAAGATTTCTCCTGTAACGTTTTTTTATTCTACATTTTTCAGTGCCTCGTCCATCGGAATCTTTTGGATGTGGCGGAACTGCAGCACAGCGATAACAGCATACGCCGCAAGGCCCATCAGATACATTTTTCCGTAAATTGCCGGATCAATATAGTATGTCAGCCAGCCGCTGTACTCGGAAAGCATAATGACATAAATCTGGCGGATCAGCGCGGAGGCAATGATCAGGCTGACACCGATTGAGACGATCACAACCCAGGTTGTCGCCGTCAAATACAGACTCAAAATTTCCCTGTTCTCGTAGCCGAGAATCTTTACCATCGAAATCGAAGTCGTATTCTTCTCGATGATCAGCTTCGTCAGCAGATAAATCAGCAGCATGAACAGTACAATCGAGAAAACATTGATCAGCTGGAACATTTCTCCCATCGACACATTGAGCTGCCGTGAAATCTTTGTCATATCATCTTCCGTAATTTTCGTCGCGATATACGATTCCTCCAGGTCCGTGATCGGCTCGTTAGAGAAATAGCCGTTAAAGTAGTCCTCTGGATGATCGAATTCCTCGCAGAAGACATCCATCTGCAGAAATACCGCAAGGGCTCCCGGGTAGGCATAAATGCTTTTTACTTCAAAGCTGTACGTTTTGTCCTCATATGGCTCTTTCAGTTCCAGTGTATCGCCGACTTTCATTCCATATTTTTCGGCATAACCGTCGGAAATCGTCACGCCGTCCTCAAACAGTTCAGCGGAAACATATTTGCTGTCTTTCTGAATTCCATATACCGAAATGCTCTCGCCCTCCCGGTTTTTCGGAATATTTTTCAGCGATGTAAGAGCAAACGTTTCCACGCCTTCCGTATTTGTCTTCAGCGATGGCGTCAGAAGTTTCTGCACAATTCCCATCAGCGTGTACTCATCATCCTCATCGATCGGATCCGGAACATTTAAAATATACTGGTAATCTGCCAGCATATTTTCCACCGCCTCCGTCTGGTAATGTGACAGCAGCGGTTTCATCATCATACCGAACAGCAACAGAATATTGGCAAATACGATACCGAGAAACAGGGTAAAGTAACTCGATTTGTTCTGCAGCAGGATCCGCAGACGAAACCGCGAGAAGAACCGGAAGTTCGGAAGACGCACCGCATGGCTTTTTCCTTTCTTTGCAAAATCGTGGCGCAGAAAACGCAGCGGTGACAGACGCAGACGGCCGGAAATCAGCACCGCGTTGATCACAAACATCAGAATTGCCGGAATTACGGTCGTGAGCAGAAATGCATTGGCATTCCACCGCGTCTGATATGTCGGCAGACTGTAGCTTCCATAATACATACCGGCGCAGATATCTTTAAACACGGTGTATCCCAGAATATTTCCAATCACCGCCGACAAAATCGTAATCAGTACCGGCAGGGACAGATAATGCAGCAGAAGTTCCCGTCTCGTATAGCCGGATGCGCGCAGCGTTCCGATCACCGACGCTTCTTTTACAATCGTATTGTTTGTCGTAACTGCAAAAATGAACGCCATGATGGCAATCAGGATGTACAGCAGTACCTCCACCATCACCTTGTCACCGCCCATATCGTCGCCGGTAAATTTGATTGCCTGATTGCCGTAGCGCGGCAGATAACCCGTCAGCGAGGAATGAGCCGCCAGAACCTCGACGAAATCATCGGACCATTCTTTTTCCTCGTTTTCATCTTTCGGTTCCGTATCATATTTCCAGGAATAGCAGTATTTGATATGGTCATCGGTAATGGCATCATACCCTTCTTCGGTCATGATTCCCACACCGAATTTAACCGCATCGAACATCATGTCACTCGAATTGCTGAACAGCGCACTGTAATCCGAAAGTGCCACAAGACCGGTAACCGTCAGTTCTTTTTTATCAACCGAGATCACATCACCGACCTGCAGGTCATTATTGTCCGCATACATACGGTCAATTGCAATTTCATCCTTCTGCTGCGGCATTTCGCCTTTCATCAGGCAGACCAGATTGACCTCTGTTCTGTTTTTAAAAAGACGGATCGTGCTCTCTGGTTCCGAATCCAGATCCGTGTCGGCATCTTCGTCTTTATAGAAATTCTCGTAAATCGTTACCTTCTCTTTTTCCAGCCGTGTTCTCTGGTTGTCGGTGAGCTTCTGTTCTGTTGTAAAATTTCCGTTTTCCACGTTGTATTTTTCAAAGCTTTCATCGTAAGCATACAGCATGCTCTCATCCGCAACGAGAAAACCGGACACAAAGCCAATCGTCGCCGTCATAAACAGAAAAATAACGAGATATTTTCCAATATCGTTCTTCAGTTCCCGCAGCAGGCGTTTTCGTAATGGATTTTTCATACTTCCACCCCGCTTTACCAGTCCAGATCGCCGGCGGCGATTTTGGTCTCATTGACGTAGTTTTTACGGATCTGGCCGTCGCGCAGACGAATCACGCGGTCCGCCATGTTTTTGATCGCATCATTGTGTGTTACCATGATGACGGTGTTGCCGTACTTCTGATTGACGTCCTCGATCAGCTTCAAAATTTCTTTTGAAGTATGGTAATCGAGTGCACCTGTCGGCTCATCACAGAGCAGAATGCTTGGATTTTTGATGATAGCTCTTCCGATTGAAGTACGCTGCTGCTGACCGCCAGAGAGCTGGTTCGGCAGCTTGTCGCGGTGGTCATAGAGCCCCAGTGTCTTTAACAGATCGTTGATGTCGAGCGGATGATCGCTTAAGTATGCGCCAACTTCCATATTTTCTTTCACCGTCAGGTTTGGAATCAGATTGTACATCTGGAAAACGTATCCTAAATGTTTTCGTCTATACCGTGTCAGCGTTTTTTCATTCATATCCTCAATTTTTTCGCCTTCAATCACGATCGAACCGCTGTCCGCCTCGTCGATTCCGCCGATAATATTCAACAGTGTCGATTTACCGGAACCGGATGGACCGAGGAGAACACAGATTTCACCTTTTTCCACAGAAAACTGAATTTCCTTTAAGACCTCCACACGGCTTTCACCGGTTCCAAAACTCTTCTTCAGGTTATTAATCTCAAGAAACATAACTTTCCTCCCTGCATCTTTTTTCCTCGAGTGTGTAAGAGTCTGTTTTGTGTTAGACTCTTCTAACCCCGATAATACTGCTTTTTCTAGTGAAATGAAAAGCGCTGTTAATGAGTATTTTTTCTCATTAGCAGCGCTCTTTCTTTTATTTTTAACAGTAAAAAACCATCGGATCTCTCCGATGGCCTTTCCGATATACCTTCAAAACCGCATACACTACACATCTATCATTCCATTTCTGTGAACACAACCATTCAGGTCAAGCCCTCGACCGATTAGTAACAGTCAGCTCCATGCCTTACGGCACTTCCACCTCTGCCCTATCTACCTCGTCGTCTTCAAGGGGTCTTACTTCTTTAAGAATGGGATATCTCATCTTGAGGGGGGCTTCACGCTTAGATGCCTTCAGCGTTTATCCCTTCCCGACTTGGCTACCCGGCCGTGAACCTGGCGGTTCAACCGGTACACCAGAGGTCAGTCCATCCCG
>ENA-OQKL01000369-OQKL01000369.1-human-gut-metagenome-genome-assembly--contig:-NODE-369-length-15080-cov-2.657594_pt1 | contig 15080 bp, 13 predicted proteins | sample MGYA00242779_ERZ504800 | MGnify/ENA primary metagenome ERZ504800 (study PRJEB26092, sample SAMD00036410) | human gut metagenome | host: Homo sapiens | study: EMG produced TPA metagenomics assembly of... | reverse complement strand
ACCAGCACGGCGCTGGCCCAGACCAGTGCGGTCATGACCCGGTTCCACATCTGACGGAACGGCGAAAGGCCCTTATTCATCCCGGCTTCCTCCTTCCAGCACAACATTCAGCACAACATTGATGATCATGATAAAGACGAACAGCACCAGCGCGATGCTGAACAGTGCCTGCCGCTGTAGACCGCCGGCATAGCTCATCTCCTTGGCGATGGCGGTGGTCAGGAAGGTGACGCTGCGGAAGGGGCTGTCCGGCATGTTGGGGCTGTTGCCTGCCACCATCATCACCGCCATGGCCTCGCCGATGGCACGGCCGATGCCCAGCACAATGCCTGCGGCAATGCCGCTTTTGGCTGCCGGAATACTGATCTTGAACCATGTTTCGGTGTCGGTGGCACCCAGTGCCAGACTGCCCTGCTCATACTCCGGCGGCACGGCGTTGAGGGCCGTGACCGACACGGACACGATGCTGGGCAAAATCATGATGGAAAGCACCACGATTGCGCTCAGCAGGCAGGCACCGGAAGCCTTGCCGAAGGTCTTTGCCACGGCGGGCACCAGCACCTGCATGCCCAGCAGGCCGAACACCACGCTGGGGATGCCGGACAGCAACTCGATGGCGGTGACCACCACGGTGCGCAGCTTGGGGTCGGCGGCCTTGGAGAGGAACACCGCCGTCAGCAGGCCGATGGGCACACCGATGATGGCAGCGCCCAGCGTGCCGTAGATGCTGGACAGGATGAAGGGCAGGATGCCGAACAGCGGCTGGGCTGCCGTGGAGGCCCACTTTGTGCCGAACAGGAATTGGAACAGGCCGATCTTGTGGATGGCCGGCACGCCGGAGATCACCATGTACACCGAGATAAGCACCACGCAGCCCACCGCCAGCATACCGCACAGGAAGAAGATGAAGTTCATCACCGCTTCCAGCCATTCGGCGGGGGTGCGGGGCAACCGCACCCGGCTCAGATAGGATTTTTGTTCATAGCTGAAATCCTTTATAAAAGCCGCGTCGGCCCGCAGAAACGGCAGCCCGACGCGGCAGTTTTCTTGTTCAGATGCGGGGCAGGCGGTTCACCGGGGAGTTTTCCCCGGCAAACCACCCGGTAATTACTCGTTCACCGGCACAGCGCCTGCGGTGCGGATGAGGTCGGCAGCGTCCTTGCTGGTGGCAAAGTCCACAAAGGCCTGTGCCTGCTCAGACAGGGTCACGCTCTTGTTGGTGACGAACACGAAGGGACGCTGGATCTTGTAGCTGCCGTCCTTCACGGTGTCCTCGCTGCACTCCACACCCTCCACAGTAACCATGGCAACGGTGTCGCCCACAGCGGACAGGGAAGCGTAGCCGACAGCCAGAGGATTGGCCTCCACAGCGCTGATGACAGCGCCGGTAGCGGTCAGCTCCTGTGCGTACTTGCAGCTGTCCTTCACGTCCACGATGCTCTCAAAGCCATCGCGGGTGCCGGAACCGGCCTCGCGGCCCACCAAAACGATCTCGCCGTCGTCGCCGCCCACATCCTTCCAGTTGGTGATCTCGCCGGTGAACATCTGCTTCAGCTGATCCACGGTCAGATCTGCCACCTTGCTGGCCTTGTTGACAACGATGGCGATGCCGTCCAGAGCCACGGTGGTGCCGTCCACGTCGTTCTTCTCGTCGTCCTTCAGGGCGCGGGAGGACAGGCCGATGTCCAGCGTCTTATCGGTAGCACCGGTGATGCCTGCGCCGGAACCGGTGGGGTCGTAGCTGACGGTGACACCCGGCTCCACCTCGGCAAAGCCCTCGGTCAGGGCAGCGATGACGTTCTTCATAGAGGTAGAACCGCCGGTAGCCACATTGCCGGACAGGGTGCCTGCAGCGGTCTCAGCAGCGGCAGAAGAAGAGGTGGACTCCGCAGCAGAGGATGCCACAGTGGAAGAGGCTGCGCCGCCGCAGGCGGTCAGAGCCATAGCCGCAGCAGCAGCGCCGCAGACAGTGATAAACGAACGACGAGTGATCTTTTTCATAACTCTTTTCCTCCAATAAATGCCGAAATGCAGTTTCGGCCGATGTTTCTGTTTCTCTGTGTTTTCCTTGGGTACGGCCTTATGTACCGCACCGCCGTGTGCGCTGCGACCATGTACGCGCAAAATGGAGGTAAAGCTTTTGCACAGGCTCCGGCGGCTGTGTCAAGCCTGCGTAAAGCCGGCATGAAAAGCCTGTACTCAAATTTTACAAACAGGATAAATATGCCGAAAATGCCATTTTCTGGCTGGGCAAAGTGACAAAAAAGAAGGCGCTCTCTATGGAGCGCCTTCTTTTTTGATCGCTGTCTAACGTGATCTGCGTTTAAAATCACCCTGCGGGCGTCGGGTCTGTATTCAGCACAAGGAATGTTTTACCCTTTTGTACGATATACAGCTTTCCCTCTACATTGTTGAGCTTGATCGTCACCTCCACCGGGGTTCCGGCGGCGATCTTCTCATAGGCTTCCTTTGTCGGGATCGTCATTTCGACATCGACGGTCGCCTTGCTCATGAACCAGTTCAGACCTGCGAAATTCGACATCGTAAGGCTGCCGGTCGGTTTGGTTGTATTCAGAGAAACCGCGCCGATCTTACCCGTAAACATTCCTGTACAGGGCAGTTCCTGGAACGTGCCTCCCGCATTCTTATCAAATGTAATATCTGCCTTTGCCGTGATCTTATACGAAGAGCCGCCGGTGCCCTGTACTTCTGCATGTGTATTCGCACTGTACAGTTTCACCGTATATGCGCCCAGCTTCACCTCATCCTGTGCCAGACCGCCGCCGCAGCCTGCAAGAATGCCAGACAAAGAGATTGCTGCAGCCGCAGCTGCTGCGCTCTTCATAAAGGTACGCCGGGTCATTTTTTCTGCCATAATATTGCCCTCCTCTAAAAGCGTTTTTCTGTGCTTTTAGCGTACCACTTTTTGGGAGTCTGTCAACAAAATATGACAAAAAGGCGCTCTGTACACATAATTTGCACAGAGCGCCTTCTGCTCAGCAGTATTTTGTTCCGTCCGGGCAGTAGAACTGCACGTACTTCTGCCACTCGGTCTCGCTGATGGTGCGGCGGTAGCAGTCCACCAGGGCATCCACGGCCTGCCGGTCCGCAAAGGTACCGGCACCCGGGCAGTCCAGCACCAGAATGCGGAACCATGCATCAAACAAGTGCTCGGTGAAGCCGGTGTCCCGCGCGCCGCACCGGGAGTAAAAGCCCAGCCGCCGCACAGCCATAGCTTCGTCCTCCGCCTTATCCGGGCATTCGGCCTCAATGAGGATGGCCTGCGCACCGCGCTCGTGCTGCGGCAGGTCGGCCAGCAGCTGCGCGCCCAGCCCTGCAGAACGGTATTCCGGCAGCACGGCAAAGTAATCCAGCTGGCTCACCCTGCTGCCTGCCGGGCGCACCATGAGCAGGTACGCCGCCAGTGTTTCGCCGTCGAACACGCCCCATGTGTGGGCTGTGCCGTCCGCTTCGCTGTTCAGGATCATGCTCAGGGGCTTTAGCTCCGTGGGCGGAAAGTCCCGCCGCATTTCGTCCAGATAGACCTGCGTCAGTTTCTTTTTCGTTTCAGTTTCCGCCAGCTGTACACTTTGCTCATGGTTTTTCCTCCCGTATCTGCCTTTTGAACCAGTATAGCACACTCCGCGCAGGAACGCAAAAAGCCGCCGGGAGCGGCAGGCTCTGCCCTTCTCCCGGCGGCTTTTATGGGAATGCAGGAGCAACCAGTCTCCCGCACAAACTCCGTTCAGAATGCTGTGTGCGTTACAGCATCTTCTTCAGCTCGTCGTACACGAACTGGACCTTGGTGCCGATGATCACCTGGCAAGCGTTCTTGCTGGGGCGGATGACACCGGCAGCACCAGCGGCCTTGACAGCCTTCTCGTCCACCTTGGCGTTATCCTTGACCTCAAAGCGCAGACGGGTTGCGCAGTAACCAACTTCCTTCACGTTCTCCTTGCCGCCGACAGCAGCCAGAACAGCGGAAGCGACTTCGGTATAGTTGTTGTTTGCCAGAACGACCTTCTTCTCGGCCTCTTCGTCCTCGTCCTCACGGCCGGGGGTCTTCAGGTCGAACTTGGTGATGGCAAAGTAGAACACTGCGTAGAACACCACGAAGGCTGCGATGCCCAGAGGAATGATCATCCAGGTCTTGGCAGCTGCGGGCAGGGAAGCGGAGAACACCAGGTCGGTAGCGCCTGCGGAGAAGCAGAAGCCAGCACGGAAACCGGAGTAGTAGGTGATGATGGTGAAGATGCCGTACAGAGCAGCGTACACAACGTACAGCGGGAAGCACAGGAACATGAAGCCGAACTCGAAGGGCTCGGTAACGCCGCAGACGAATGCGCAGATTGCAGCAGACAGAACCAGACCGATGGCGGCCTTCTTGTTCTTAGCGGTCTTGACCATAGCCAGAGCAGCGCCCAGGACACCGAACATCATGCAGGGGAAGAAGCCGGACATGTACATACCAAGGCTCCAGCCCACATCAGCAGAGGTCTCGCCAGCCCAGAAGTGGCTCAGGTCGCCCAGACCGATGGTGTCGAACCAGAACACGTTGTTCAGAGCGTGGTGCAGGCCGGTGGGGATGAGCAGACGGTTCAGGAAGGCGTAGATGCCGGCGCCGATGCCGTCCATGCCAGCGATGCCGTTGCCGATTGCGACCAGAGCGTCGAAGATGACGGGCCAGACGAACAGCAGAACAACGGACACCAGAATGGAGATCAGACCGGTAGCGATTGCAACGAAGCGCTTGCCGGAGAAGAATGCCAGCCAGTCAGGCAGCTGGATATCCTTGAACTTGTTGTAGCAGGCAGCGCCCACAACAGCGGCCAGAATGCCGATGAAGGAGTTGCCGGCGACCTTCTGGAAGGCGATGTAGGTAGCAGTGCCTTCTTCCAGGTGACGGACCATGCCGACCACACCGGGGTTCAGCAGCTGCTGCATCATCAGGAAGCTGACCAGACCGGCCAGACCTGCGGTGCCGTCGTTGTCTGCAAGGCCGACAGCGGCACCAATGGCAAACAGCCATGCCATGTTATCGATCAGAGCGCCGCCTGCCTTGACCAGCAGGAAGCCAACGGTATATGCTGCGCCGGAGGTTGCTGCACCGGGAACGCCCATAACGCCCGGAGCAAGGGCATAACCAAGACCCATCAGGATGCCGCAGATCGGCAGGACCGCGACGGGAAGCATCAAAGCTTTGCCCAGTTTCTGGAGATACTTCATCATAAAGCACATTCCTCCTTAAGAAATGTTTGTGTTTACAGACAGTCTCTGGTTGTAAGCCGTCCATAATTCCGTAATAGAATATTAACATACTTTTGCAAAAAAGGAAGTCCTTTCCGCGATAAGTCTATCAAATTGCGTCAAAAGTCCTTATTTGCGTATTTTGCGTGAACAGTTTTTGGTTTTCGTGTACAATCCTCGGCTTTATGTTGAAAAATCTTTTCGTTTTCTCCGACATTTTGCCCAAAGGCTTGCATCCCAGACGGGAATCGGGTACTATACTAGTATAAGGAAATACAGAATTTTGAAGGAGGTTTTCCCCATGGAATGGACCGACATCCGCCTGACCGTGGCCAAGTCCGACGCCGACAACGCCGAAGCCGTTGCCACCATGATCGCCGAGGGCGGCATCTATATCGAAGATTACAGCGACATCGAGCAGCAGGTGGCCGAGATCGCCCATGTGGACCTGATCGAGCAGGAGCTGCTGGACAAGCCCCGCGACCGGGTCATCATCCACATGTATCTGGAGCCGGGCGCTTCCCCCGTGGAGACCCTGGCCCTGATCTCTGCCCGCATGGAGGCTGCCGGCATCGCCTACACCGTGGAGACCGAGGGCGTGGAGCAGGAGGACTGGCAGAACGGCTGGCGCAAGTATTACCACCCGTTGGAGATCGGCAAGCGGCTGGCCGTGGTGCCCTCCTGGCAGGAGTACGACACCGACCGCGTCAAGCTGGTGCTGGACCCCGGCCTTGCCTTCGGCACCGGCGGCCACGAGACCACCAGCCTGTGCATGGAAGCGCTGGACGAGCGGGTGACCGGCGGCGAGCGGGTGCTGGACATCGGCACCGGCAGCGGCATCCTTGCCATTGCGGCGCTGAAGCTGGGCGCTGCTGTGGCCGAGGGCGTGGACATCGACCCTGTGGCCGTGCGCACCGCAGGCGAGAACGCCGCGTTGAACGGCGTGCAGGACAAGCTGACCGTGCTGGTGGGCGACCTTTCCGATAAGGCCAGCGGCAAATACGATATCATCACCGCCAACATCGTGGCCAATGCCATCCTGTCTCTGGCTCCTGCCGTGCCGGGCCTGATGGCGGAGGGTGCCACCTTTATTGCCAGCGGCATCATCGACAGCCGCAAGGACGAAGTGATCGCCGGGCTGGAAAAAGCCGGCCTTGCCGTGGTGGAAGTGAAGGAGAAGCGCGGCTGGGAGTGCATCGTCTGCAAGAAAGCGTAAGGAGATTTTATGCCGCACCGTTATTTTACCACCGAGATCTCTGACGGCACCGCCACCCTGCGCGGGGCCGATGCCCACCATCTTGCCCGCGTGATGCGCGCAAGGCTGGGCGATACTGTCATTCTATGCGACGGCAATGCCGTGGAATACACCGCCACCATCACCGGCTTTGGCGATGAGTGTGTGGAGTTCCGGGTGGAGCCGGGCTATCCCAGCGCCGCCGAACCCAGCGTGGAGGTCACTCTGCTGGCCGGCTACCCCAAGCAGGACAAGCTGGAGCAGATCATCAAGCACGGCGTGGAGCTGGGCGCAGCCCACATCGTGCCCTTCTTCAGCCGGTATTGCGTGGCCGCGCCCAAAAAAGAGGAGCAGAAGAACGAGCGCTACAACCGCATTGCGGTGGAAGCCGCCAAGCAGTGCGGCCGCGGTGTTCTGCCGGATGTGGCCCTGCCGCTGGCAAACTTTGGTGCCGTGTGCCGCACCTTTGCACAGTACGACCTTGTGCTGTTCTGCTACGAGTGCGGCGGCGCGCCCCTGCGCGACCTGCTGGCCGCAGCAAAGCCCGCCGATGGTGAAAAACTGAAAATCGCCATCGTGACTGGTGCCGAGGGCGGCTTTGCCGCCGAGGAAGCCGAGATGGCCGCAAAGGCCGGTGCCAGAACGGTGGGCCTTGGCCCCCGCATCCTGCGGTGCGAGACCGCCCCGCTGGCCGTGCTTGCGTCCGTCATGACCCTGACGGGAAATCTGGAATAATGCTTTGTGCTGCCCGGCAGCGCCTGCGGGCCTTCCGGACAGCAACAAGGGGCCGCTCCTGGAAAGGAGCGGCCCCTTGTTTTTTTATTGTTCCGCTGTGCAGACGCAGGGCAGATCAGTCAATGAGACCCTTGTCCTTTGCATTCTGCCAGGTAAGGCAGACGCGCAGCTTGCTGACCGGGAAGCACGGATGGAACTTGTTGTTGTCCTCGTCGAACTTCATCAGCTCCTGCTCCACCATCCAGTGTGCAGCCTTCTGGGCATCGGTGTCGTCGGCGTCAATGTCCGCATACAGGTCCTCGTCGGTCATGTTCTGCGGCTCCGGCTTGCCTGCACGCTCCCAGACCAGCTCTGCCAGCTCGATGCGGTCAGACGGCAGGGGGATGCCCTGCATGTTCATCAGACGGTAGATGCCGGTGCCGGTCTCATAGGCACCCAGGATTACAGCGCCGCCGATGATGACACCGGGCAGGACGGGGTCCACCGGGTCCACAGGGTCCACAGGGTCTACAGGGTCTACCGGGTCCACGGGGTCCACGGGGTCCACGATTTCGTACATGGCTCTGACCGTCACGTCGCCTGCGGGCATATCAAAGGTCGCCTTGGTCTGGTCCTCCTCATTGGGGAATTTCAGCAGGTCATTCTGTACAACGCCGTCCACCATCACGGTCCAGCCCAAGAACTTCAGTCCATCGGGGGCTTTGTCTGCGGTCAGGGTGACCGGGGTGCCTTTGGCGATCTCGTCATTGGGGGTAAGCACGATGACATTGTCCCCGTTCTTGATCGTTGCCGTGGCACCCTCGGCGGTCAGGGTGTAGCCGGGTTCCCGTTTGGTCAGGTAATAATAGTGCTGTGCCTTGTCATACGCCACGTAGTAGTTCTCGTTCTGGCCCTTAAGGTGCAGCTTGTTTGCATTGCCTTCGACCGTGAGCTGACGGCCTTCTGCCGGGTTGGCAACCTTGATGGTGGCGGGGGTGGTAAAGGTATCGCTGATGGTGATCTTCTTGCCGGACTCGAGGTAAATATCGCTCTCGTTATTCTCAAACGTGGCGCTCTTCAGCTCTGCGGAGGTGCTGCTGTCCGGACCGAGATAAATGCCGTATTTGCTGTTTTTGATCGTGCAGTTCTCAACGACCAGCTTGCCGCCATTGTCATACTGATCATAACAGTGCTTCGACCCTGCCGGTTCGCCCGAAGAAATGGCAGCATTGCCGCCCCTGCACTCCACAGTGGCACCATTGACGCTCAATGTGCCGTTTTCCCATACCTTCAGTGCAGGGGACGTGCAGTAAGAATCAAGATACTCGTTGGTGTTGGTATAAGTACCGCCGAAAAGGTTGGCGGTGGCACTAAGCACAAACACATCGCAGTAGGTTCCGGTGACATCAGCATTTGTGACGTTCAGCGTTGCACCTTTGGCGGCGCGCAGCGTCGGACGGTCTGGGTAATCCTTGGCCTTATTGCGGGAGTAAGAGCCGCCGACGACATCGACCCAACTGTTGTTGGTGCTCAGGACCCAGCCCGCGCCGGAGGCTGTCACACCATTGAAGGACGAGTTGGGGGAATTCTGGATCAAAAACGTCGCGCTGAAGCTATCGTGGCAGTCGTAGGTGCCGCCATTGACGGTCACATTGGCTCCATCTGTGTCAATAGCACGCCAGACGGCGTACATGGTGAGATGGTCAAACGTCCAGCTGCCGTCGCACAGATAGCATGCGGAGCTGTTGTTACACTGCCAGTTATAGGTGCCGCCGTTAAAGCACTGCGGTGCCCGTGAAGCTGTTTTCGGCATAGAAGCAGCGGCTGTAGTTCCGGCCCTCTGCCGTCTTGATGGTCTGCCCCTCAGCGTTGACGGTCACGCTCTTGGCGTTGCGGACTGTAATAAAGTTCGCACAGTCGTCTCTATTCCCACCCTTATCAAAGGTCGTTTCTCCGGTGACGTTGATGGTCACATCGTCCTCAGCAGCATCGATCACGATTCCCTCTGTATAGGTACCGCTCATGGAATAAACGTTGCTGCCGCCATGCGTTGTAATGAAATCCTTGTTGATGGTGTCGCCGCTGGTCAGGCGATCCCCCTCTCCGGAGGTCTCTGCAGGCACACTGGAATTTTCCTGTGCGCTCACATTGCGTTCAAGCTCTGTAACCCCCCCCCCTGAGCAAATGCACTCACGGGAAGGACAGAGGTCATCATGCAGCCTGCAAGTACCGCACTGATGAGCCGTGTGCCAAACTTCTTCATAAAGATGACTCCTCTCATGTTTCGCTTTTTTTCGTGCATGCAGGCTTTTTTCGCCTGCCCGCACGTTTTAAACATTTAAGTATAGCATTTCTGCAGCAAGGCGCAATCTTCATTCTGTACGAACCTTTTGGACCCCCCCAGTTTTTTCGTGCGTTCTGTTAAAAAAATGGAAGAGAGAATGCTTTCGCAGCCGCAGAAAAAACAGCCCGGAACGACCCACAGATCGTTCCGGGCTGCTGTGTCAAAAATGGTTTGGAGCGTCAGAGCTCCAGCAGAGCTTTCTTCACATTCAAAAGGTTCTGCGGGCTCACCGAGAAGCTGCGCAGGCCCAGCTGCAAATACTGCACCGTGTTGGCCGGGTTGCCCACCGCAAGGCCGCAGATGGTCACCGGCACATTGCGCACCTTTGCGGCATCCAGCACCATAGTGATGAGCTTTTTCATGGCCTTGCTGGCCGGGCGGTAGTAGTGCTCCGCGCTGGCAAGCTCCCGGTCGGCAGCGTGGGTGTACTGGGTCAGGTCGTTGGTGCCGACCACAAGAAAATCGACCCCGTGCTCTACAAATTCCTCAGCGGTCAGGCAGGCAGCGGGTACGCTGAGCATCACGCCGAACTTTGTATCTTCGTTGAACGCCACGCCGCGCTCCCGCAGGTGCTCGCGGCAGCGCTCCACCACACGCATGGCTGCGTCCCAGTCCTCCACATTCGTCACCATGGGGAACATCACCCGCAGCGGGCCGCGGGCGGCGGCGCGCAGCAGCGCACAGAGCTGCGTCTCGAACTGGTGGGGCTGGCGCAGACTGTTGCGGATGCCCCGCAGGCCAAGCTTGGAAGACTGCAGGCCCTGATAGGCGTCGGAAATGGTGCGGTCTGAGCCAAAGTCGAAGGTGCGCACCGTTACCGGGCAGCCCTTGGCGGCAGCAAGACAGGAGCAGTAGAAGAAATACTGTTCCTGCTCATCGAGGATGCGGCCCGGCAGCATCATGTAGCCGGTGCGCAGCAGGCCCACGCCCTGTGCGCCGGACTGCATGGCCGTGTCGATGTCCTCCGGCCCAAAGCAGTTGGCCAGCAGCTCAAAGGGCTGGCCGTCCTTTGTCCTGTTGGGCAGAGCATGCAGCTGCCCCATCTCTTCGTTCTCGCGCTGCAGCTCGCAGATGCGGGTCTCGGCCTGCTGGCGGGCGGCAGCGTCCGGGTCCAGCGTGCACTGGCCCCCGGTGGCGTCCAAAATCACGGTGCGGCCGTCGCAGTCGTCCAGAAAATCCCGGCCCACCTGCACGATGCCCGGGATATTCATTGCCCGGGCAATGATGGCCGCGTGGCTCTGGCCGCTGCCCTCTGCCGTGATGATGCCTAAAATCATGCCGGAGGGCACGCTGAACAGGTCGGTGGGCATCAGCCGCTCTGCCGCAAGAATCACCGGGTGATCCAGCGCCAGCCACATGCGGGGGCGTTGGTGATGATGTTGATGACCCGGCGGCTTGCGTCGAGAATATCCACACTGCGCAGCTGCATGTAAGGTTATCCTTCATGTTGGCCAGCTGGTCGGCGTAGCGCTGGCCCACCTGATTCATGGCCGCTGCCGCGCCAATGCCTGCATTGATGCAGAAGCGCACCTCGTTCATCATGCCCTCGTCGTCCAGCATCATGCTCTGGAACTGGAAGATGGCCTGCTCGCTGGGCGCAGCGCGGTCTGCCATGGATTCCAGCTCGTCCTGCGCCGTGCGGATGGCATCGGTGAGCAGCTGCAGTTCCCGGGACGGTTTAAAGGGGCCCACGGTCGTGGTCTCCACATGGTGCTCCAGACGGCTCACCTGCCCCAGCACAAGGCCGGGAGAAGCGCAGGAACCTTTATACACTTTCATGTTCGGTCACCTCCGGCAAAAGCTCGGCTTCCGGCGTGGTCAGGGTGCGCCAGACCAGCGCCTGCAAAAAGGTATTGGGCAGCAGCGCGGCCAGTGCGGCCCGCGCCGCATCGGCACTGCCCTCAAACAGCGGTGCAAAGCTCTGCATCCGTGCCTGATCGCACTTTGCAAGGAATGCATCGCACAAAGTATGGGTGGTGTAGTAATGGGCCGGGTCCACACCGGCATCTTCCGCGGCGGCTTCCAGCGGGGCAAGGTCGGCATCCTTCATCTTGGCCAGCAGCAGGGCCGCATCCGCCGTCAGGGTGACCGGGTATTTCTCCCGCACGGCCTTTTGCACCCGCTCAAATTTTGCGTGGAACGCAGCAGCGTCCGCGCAGCTCTGGGCATCACAGGAGACAGCATAGGCACACCCCCGCAGATATCCCATAGCGCGGCGGGTATCATAGTAGCCCAGCTCGATGTTGCGGCGGGCGGTGTCGGGGTCAAAGTGCAGGATATCGCCCAGCTCCCAGTAGCTGCGCACCATCACGGTGGGCAGGCCGGTGAGGTTGGGGCGGGTGATGCCCACGCCTTCCAGATCGACGCACACCAGTTCATCCGCGCCCATGCGTTTGGCAAGACCGGTGGGCATGTTGTCGCTGTAGCCGCCATCCAGAAACTTGACCCCGTCGATCTCCCGCGCACGCAGCGCCGGGAAGCAGGCAGCGGAGGCCATCAGGTAGTCCTTGACCTTTCCTGCCGGGATCTCGTCCAGCGTCAGCTCCCGGGGCTTTAAGCCCCGCTGCTCCACCGTGACAAGGCCGAAGCGGATGGGAGCCGCGCGCAGGGCATCCTCGTCCAGCACCCGCTCCACGATCTCTTCCAGCGGGGTCACATCCATGCCGCCGGCTTTCACCACGCTGCGCAGAAACTGGTGCAGGGCCGAAAGGTCGGCATCCTCCTCCGGCAGCTCCATCACATCCTTGCTGCGGATGGCCAGCCACATATCGCGGGCCGTCTCGTACTGGTCCAGCACGAACATGGCACCGTTCAGGCTGCCAACGCTGGTGCCGGTAATGATCTGCGGGTGCCAGTCCAGCTCCATCAGCGCGCGCCACACACCCACCTGATAGCTGCCCCTGGCTCCGCCGCCCGCCAGCACCAGAGCTTTGCACGGAGCACTGCGTTCATCCATTGCATCCGCCTCCTTTGATTGGTTCCGGTTTTGTTCAGATTATAGCATATTTCCAGAGAAATTTCTTCCGTTTTTTAGTAAATTGATGCCTTTCTCCCGGTCAAAGAAACATGGTATACTTGTCAGGATTTCAAAAGGAGGCATTCTCATGCACTGCAAGCAATGGATCTTTGATATGGACGGCACCCTGACCGACAGCATGACCGTGGTGTGGGAGGGTGCCCCCGACGCACTGCTGCGCCGCTATGGCCGCACCCCGCCGGGGGGATCTGCGCGCCACACTGCTGAACATGGGAATGCAGGAGGGCGCACAGTATCTGATCCGGGAGTACGGCCTGCCGCTGACCGAGGAAAGCTATTTTTCCGTGATGCGCGAGGTGATCGCCGAATTGTACGAGACCGTGGAGCTGAAACCCGGCGTGCGCACGATGCTGGCAAAGCTGCAGGCCGAGGGCGCACGCATGTGCATCTGCTCCAACACCTGGGCCGAACAGTGCCGCACCGTGCTTACCCGGCTGGGCATCGCGCAGTATTTCTCCTTCATCGTGGAAGCGCAGGGCGTGCTGCACAAAAGCCGCCCGGAGGTGTTCTTTGAGTGCATGAGCCGTCTGGGCGGTGCAGACCCCGCCGCCTGCGCCGTGTGCGAGGATGCCGTATACGCCGCCGCCACCGCCCACAAGGCCGGGTATTACGTCATTGGCATTGCAGACCGCACCTCTGCCGCCGTACGAGCCGGAGATGCGCCGCATCTGCAGTCCAGTTTCGTGCCCCGGTGGGATATGCTGGACTGGACACGTGTGTAAGAAAAAAGGGCCGCAGCGTGCGGTTCTTTTCTTTATCTGATCCTTCTTTGCTCTTGCATTTTGTGCGCAAGAAGAGTATGATATTATAAATAGGACTGCCCCAAGGGGGAAGTGTCCTCATTTGTGAGAATACACTCTGTGATTTTTAATATAAAGGTATAATATCCGTAAAGAGGAGACCTTCCGTCATGAACAACCCACTCGTCAGCATTATCGTGCCTGTGTACAACGTGCAGAATAGTGTTGCCCGCTGTCTGGAGAGCATTTGTGCCCAGACATGGAAGGATATCGAGGTCATTCTGGTCAACGACGGGTCCCGGGACGAAAGCTTTTCCATCTGTGAGCAATTCCGTGAAAAGGACCCCCGCATCGTTCTGGTGGACAAATCCAATTCCGGTGTGTCGGAGACCCGCAACTGCGGCATGTCCCTTGCAAGGGGCAAGTATGTGCAGTTTGTGGACAGCGACGATTATCTCGACCCTGATTTTACCGAGCGGCTGGTGACTGCCGCCGAAGCGAACAACGCCGATCTGGTCATTGCACCTTACTGGATGGTGATTCCCGCCAACTCTTCCAAGGCCACGCAGGCACTGGAAAACCTGCAGGAGAACCTTGGCATCGATGCCGAGAAAAAGCCCGATGATATCCGTGAATACGGCTTCCTGCCCGAGGGCATCTACGACCGCGATACCTTTGCCCTGCGCCTGATGGAGAAGCCCGCATCCTTCTTCTACAGCGTGCTGTGGAACAAGCTCTACCGCCGGGATATTCTGGCAGACCATCATCTTCAGTTCACCAGCGAGGTGCGCTGGGCCGAAGATCTGGTTTTCAACCTGGAATACATTTTGTACGCCAATGTTTTCGTATCCATTTCCAAAGCGGGCTACCACTATGTGCAGAACCCCCAGAGCATCTGCCACACCCAGATCAATCTGGCTTCCATCGTGCAGAACAAACTGCAGGTGTTCCGCTATTACAAGGAGCTGTACACAAAGCTGGGCCTGTACGATCAGGTGCAGCCGCAGCTGTATAAATTCCTGACCGCGTTCTCCGAGAACGCCTATCCCTCCGGTTCTCCCCAGAAGATCATCATGGACATGGCCAACCACTGGGGCTTTGGTGTTCTGGATGCTTCCGACAAGGAAAAGAAACACAAAACCGAACCTGATGCCTGATCTCCGGGCACGAAAAAAAGAGCCGTGAAAGCGGCTCTTTTTTGTTTGCCATTTTACCGGTCGATCCAGCTGCGGAAGGCTTCGCGCACTGCACCCTCCCGTCCGCGCGGGATGGGGATGCGCGCACCGCTGCACATCTGCAGCTCGCCCGCCGTCAGCAGCTGTGCCGCCGCCAGATTGACCACATAGGAGCGGTGCGGCTGCAAAAAACGCCCGTCTTCCAGCAGCGGCTTTGCTACCTCGGCAAAGGACACCCGCAGCGAAAGGGACACCACATCCTCGCCGCTGAGCAGATGGAAGTGCACCACATGGTGGGTGCACTCCAGATATTCGATCTGCGCATAGGCCAGCGCCCGCATGCCTTCGGCGGTGGCAACGGTCATTGCCGGGCCGTACTCCGGCTCGGTGGCGCGGGCAAGCAGGGCCGAAAGCTCCTGCTGGTGTACCGGCAGAAGCAGATACTGCATGGCATCCACCCGGAAAGCGCTGTAGGCGTGGGCCGGTGTGCGGGCCGCAAAGGCCAGCGGAGCCCTGCGGCCCCGGCGGCGCAGCTCCGCAGCCGCCGAAAGCCCTGCCGGGGCCGCTACAGCGCCCAGCTCGATGAGAT